>Ga0207867_1000111_pt1 | contig 96721 bp, 83 predicted proteins | sample HigsolmetaAR206D_FD_184838 | JGI IMG/M metagenome (GOLD analysis project Ga0207867, IMG submission 184838) | Ionic liquid and high solid enriched microbial communities from the Joint BioEnergy Institute, USA - AR20-6-D (SPAdes) (version 2) ...
CCGGTGGGGATGGCGGTGATCTTTCCGGTGCGCCGTCTCCTGCGGGCGCTCCCGAGGCGCTGCGGGGGATTCCTCATGGCTGGGATGTCGCGTCGGATGATTCCGGGCGAGAGGGCAGAGGCCGTTCCGGGGCTTCCTCGGTGGGTGAGCCTTCGGTGTCCGGAAGAAGGCGGCGCGGGCGTGGTGTCGGAGCGTCCGCGAAGCGAAAGGCGTCTTCGGGGGAGGCGCCGGCCGCTGCCGACCCATCGGGAGGTTCCGGGAAGAGGTCGGAGGGCTCAGAGGGAGGGCTTGGAGGTCGTTCCGAGGAGTCTGCGGCGGGTGGTCCGCCGGCGCCTGGAGGGAGAAGGCGTCGTCGTGGTGCGCGGGCGTCGTCTGTCGCCGGTGGGGCGGCGACGGACGGGGCCCCGGAGCGGGCTTCCGCGGGGGCCGAGGCGGTGGCCCGTGAGATCTGCCTGCGGCTGCTGAGCGCGGCGCCGCGCACCCGGGCCCAGCTCGCCGATGCGTTGCGGCGCAAGGGCGTGCCGGAGGATGCGGCCGAGCGGGTGCTGGGGCGTTTGACCGAGGTGGGGCTGATCGATGACGCGGCGTTCGCCCGTGCCTGGGTGCAGTCCCGGCACCTCGGACGGGGGCTGGCCCGGCGGGCGCTGGCCAGTGAACTGCGGCGGCGCGGGGTGGCCGATGAGACGGTCAACGAGGCGGTGGAGATCCTGGAGCCCCAGCAGGAGGAGCGCACCGCCCGGGAGCTGGTCGCGCGCAGGTTGCCGGCGACGCGGGGCCTGGACCCGGCCAAGCGCATGCGCCGGCTGGTCGGGATGCTGGCCCGCAAGGGGTATTCGCCGGGGCTGGCCTACCGGGTCGTCCGGGAGGCGCTGGAAGAGGAGGGCGCCGATCTGGAGGCGGTCGAGCCGCCGGATCTGCAGGAGTGAGTCCCGCGTTACCGGCGGCCGTTAGGAGCGGGTCGTCGGCCCGGCGGATGGGCCGGTCCTGCGCAAGGGGGTCCCGCTTCGAGCGCCGGGTGTTGTGGGGGGCGGCCCTTGGACGCCGATAGAGAGGCGCCTGGCCCGGCGGTGTTCGGGTGACCGGTCGGTGCGGTGAGGATCGGTGTGGTCACCGAGTGGTGTGAAGGCGGCCGTTGTGGGATGGAATTGGGGCCGGGGCACAAGGGCATGGCCGACACGCCGGGAGAAGGCGGGTTGACCGGGTGTTTTGACCGGCAAATCCGGCGTGCGGAGCCACCGGCGGGCCGCTGATCTCGGGATTTGCGGGTGGAGGTGTGGTAAGCAACTCCTCACGGCAACGTACGGTTAGTCCGGAATGCCCTGGGTTTGCTTGCTCATTACTTGTTGGCCGCTTACCGTTACGGCAGTGAGGAGTTACTCCGCGCACTGCGGATTGCCATACGACCCAGCACGTTCGAGCATCTGAGAGGTGTCGAGGAGCACACAGCGGACCTGGGGTTTGGGGACGGGCCATGGGCTCGGCTGCAAGGCCTGGGGACGGTCCGTGTTCGGCGCTTGACGCGTGGGCGTCCGGTGTTCCGCCGGCGCGGGTAGGTCCTCGCACGCAGGTTCTCCGCCGCCTGGCGGAGCCCGCGCCGACAAGAGGAGCCGGCCCGGGGGGAGACCCCCGGTATCCCCGATGAAGGGTCTGCGCCATGGTGAGCGTCCTGCTGGGTACCGCGCTGCTGGTGACCCTGGGCGTTCTGATACTGGTGCTGCGTCGTCAGGGCGTGCCGCCGTGGCAGCTCCAGGAGCGGCTGAGCGCGGTGCGCCAGGAGGCCGAGGAGATCAGGGCCCGGGCACAGGCCGATGCGCAGGAGATCGTGCGCAAGGCCGAGGAGCAGGCGAAGAAGTCGGCCGAGGCGGCGCGGGCGGAGCTGGAGAGCGAGGCCCGTTCGCTCAAGGAGGACCTGCGCAGCCTGCGGGAGGACCTGGAGCGCCGGGAGAGCCGGCTGGCCGAGCGGGAGCAGCGGCTGGACGCCGAGGTGCGGCGGCTGGAGGAGCACGGGCGGCGCCTGGCGGAGACCAGGCGGGAACTGGAGGCCCGCAAGGCCGAGCTGGACCGGCTGGATGAGGATCGGCGCCGGGTGCTGGAGCAGGCCGCCGGGCTCACCGCCGAGCAGGCCAAAAATGAGCTGATCGCCTCGATCGAGAACCAGGCCAAGCGGGAGGCCGCCCTGATCACCCGGGAGATCGAGAGCGCCGCCCGGGCCGAGGGGGAGAAACGTGCCCGCAAGATCGTGACGTTGGCGATCCAGCGGGTGGCCAGCGAGCAGACCGCCGAGTCGGTGGTGTCGGTGCTGCACCTGCCCAGCGAGGAGATGAAGGGCCGGATCATCGGCCGGGAGGGCCGCAACATCCGGGCCTTTGAGACCACCACCGGGGTGAATCTGATCATCGACGACACCCCTGAGGCGGTGCTGCTGAGCTGCTTCGACCCGGTGCGGCGCGAGGTGGCGCGGCTGACGCTGGAGAAGCTGGTGCAGGACGGCCGGATCCACCCGCAGCGGATCGAGGAGGTCTACGAGCGCAGCAAGGCCGATGTGGAGCGGCTGTGCGTGCGGGCCGGGGAGGACGCCCTGCTGGAGCTGGGCATCACCGACATGCACCCGGAGCTGATCGCCCTGCTCGGCCAGTTGCGCTACCGCACCTCCTATGGCCAGAACGTGCTGGGGCACCTGGTGGAGTCGGCGCACATCGCCGGGATCATGGCCGCGGAGCTGCGGCTGCCGGTGGAGCTGGTCAAGCGCTGCACGCTGCTGCACGACATCGGCAAGGCGCTCACCCACGAGGTGGAGGGCAGCCATGCGCTGATCGGCGCGGAGATCGCCCGCCGGTACGGCGAGCACGAGGACGTGGTGCACGCCATCGAGGCCCACCACAACGAGGTGGAGGTCCGCACCGTGGAGGCGGTGCTGACCCAGGCCGCCGACGCCATCAGCGGCAGCCGTCCCGGGGCCCGCCGCGAGTCGCTGGAGGCCTACGTCAAGCGGCTGGAGCGGCTGGAGCAGATCGCCCGGGAAAAGCACGAGGGCGTGGAGAAGGTCTACGCCATGCAGGCCGGCCGGGAGATCCGCGTCATGGTCAAGCCGGAGGCCGTGGACGACATCCAGGCCCAGGTGATCGCCCGCGACATCGCCAAGCAGGTCGAGGACGAGCTGACCTATCCGGGGCAGATCCGGGTCACCGTGATCCGCGAGTCCCGCGCCACCGAGTTCGCCCGCTGACCCTCCGGCGTGCCGCGCCCGCGAGGGCCGTACGGGGTCGTCGCGGACGGCGGCGTGCCCGGGGCTGCGCGGCGGGCGCGCGTCCCCGGGCCGTGCGTTGGGGGCTTTCGCGGTCATGGCCGGAAGGGGCGGTTCAGCGGGCGGACGGGGACGGCTGCGGGGCGGCGGGGGCGGGCGGGGTTCCCACCGACAGTTTCAGCGGGCGGACCCCGACCGGCTCGAAACCCAGGGTCTGCCCGTAGAAGGCCAGCTCCGCCTCCAGGCAGGTGATCATGGTGTCGGCCCGGCGGAAGCCGTGGGCCTCGCCGGGGAAGGCCAGGTAGGCGTAGGGGATGCCGTTGTCGGCCAGGGCGGCGGCGAAGCGCTCCGATTGGGCGGGCGGCACGATGGGGTCGTCGGCGCCCTGCAGCAGCAGCACCGGGCAGGCGGTGCGGCCGGCGCGGTTCAGCGGGGAGCGCTCGGCGTAGGCGCGTTCGAACCCCGGCAGCGGGCCGATCAGCCCGAACAGGTAGGTGGACTCGAAGTCGTGCGTCTCGGCCGCCAGGGTCTGCAGGTCGCTGATGCCGGCGTACGAGACGGCGGCCCGGAACAGGTCGGTTTGGGTGATAGCGGCCAGCGCGGTCCAGCCGCCGGCGCCGTCGCCGCGGACGGCCAGCCGGCGCGGGTCGGCGAGGCCCTGCTCGACCAGCGCCCGGGCGGCGGCGATGACGTCTTCGACGTCCACCACGCCCCACTGGCGGCGCAGCCGTTCCCGGTAGGCGCGGCCGTGGCCGCAGGAGCCGCCGTAGTCGACGTCGATGACGCCGATGCCGCGGCTGGTGAAGTAGGCCCGTTCCAGGTCGAGGGTGCTGGAGGCGCGGGAGGTGGGGCCGCCGTGCACGAACACCACATAGGGGGGCAGCTCCCCGTCTGGGGCTTGGGCCTGCGGGTTGGCGGGCGGGTGGATGAGGGCGTGCACGGGGCGCCCGAACGGGCCTTCCAGTTTTCCGGCGCGGGGCCGGGGCAGGAGGGCGGCGTCGGGCGGGTGCGTCAGCTCGTGGCGCAGCGCCTCGCAGCGGCCGGTGGCGGCGTCCACCCGGACGACGGTGCCGGGCCGGGTGGGGGAGCCCGCGATGCCCACGATGGTGGTGCCGTCGGCCGACAGGGCGGGCCGCCAGTCGGTGTAGGGCAGGTCCAGGTCGGTCAGTTCCAGGGTTTCCGGGTCGTAGACGCCCAGCCGCTGGTCGCCTTCGCCGTGCAGCACCGCCAGCCGTCCGTCGGCCAGCATGGCGTACGGCGCACCGCCCAGCCGCCATGGCGGGGCGGCGAATTCCTCCTCGGCCGGGTAGAGCGCCTGCGGCGATTCCCCGTACACCCCGACCTGGTAGATGTTCCACCAGCCGGGCCAGTCGGAGATCACATACAGGGAGCGTTCGCCGCACCACAGCGGTGCCAGCGCCGATTCGGTCATCCCGCCTTTGACCGTGCGGGGGGAGGCCGTCCGGCCGTCCTGCAGCGCCGCCACGCGCACTTCGGCGCCGTCCCAGGGCATGCGCGGGTGGTTCCATTGCACCCAGGCCAGGTAACCGCCCTCGGGGGAGGGGGTGGGGAAGGCGTAGAAGTCGGCGCCGCCGACCAGTTCCCGGATGGCTCCGGCGTTCTCGGCCGCCCGGCCGTCCAGCGGGACCGCCACGATGGCCCGCCGCACCCCGCCGGGGGTGTGGCCTTCGCAGACGCACCACACTTCCTTGCCGTCCGGTGACAGGACGAAGTCGGCGTAGCGCAGCCCGCCGGGTTTCGCCGGTTCGGGGGTCAGCGGCCGCGGCCGGTCGCCGGGGGCGAGCAGGTACATGCGCTGGTCGGCGAAGTTGGTGAAGATCAGGGCGTGGCCGCCGGGCGCGGGCACCGGCAGGTAGGAGCGGCCGCCGTATTCGTGGACCCGGGTGCGCGCGTCCCAGGGGGCCGGCAGCAGCTCGGTCATGCGACCGCCGCGATAGTGGACGACCGTGGTGCGCCCGCCCTCCTGGGGGCGGGATTCCTGCCACCACACCTCATCGCCGAGGACGGTGGGGAATCCAAGGTGCAGCCGGCCGCGGGCGACGTCGGCCGCGGAGATGGGAGAGGGCCAGGAGCCGTAGGGGAGGGGAACGCGAGCGGTCATACCCGAATCGTCCCGCAAATGAGGAAGAATTGTGGCTCGACCGGAGAGTTGAGTTCTTAAAGATATGTGACCGCAGAGCTTCCCAGATGAACGTTATGTAACAGCCGTCGAGCGGCTGTTACAGCAGGGGCGTCACCGGAATTTCCGGTGACGCCCCGCAGCGGAGAAGATTCAGTTCACCTCGGCGGCCGTGTCGCTTTGGGCGGCCTCACCCGCCGGCCCGGCGGCGGGGGCCGGGCCGATGCCGGCGGCCGCCGGTGTCCCGGTGCCGGTGCCGAGGGTGGCGGCCGAGGTCTTGCGGCTGCGGCGGCTGCGGGCCTCCAGCCAGGTCGCCAGGTAGCTGAGCGCCATGTTGATCCCGATGTAGATGATCGAGATGACGATCGCGGCCGGGATCAGGTTGTGGTAGTTGGCCGGGACGATCCGGAACCCGGCGCTCAGCAGGTCGGCGAAGGCGATGACGAAGCCGAGCGCGGTGTCCTTGAGCAGCACCACCATCTGGCTGACCACCGCCGGCATCATCGCGGTGATCGCCTGGGGCAGCAGCACCAGCCGCATCACCGCGTTCTTGCGCAGCCCCAGCGCGTAGGCGGCCTCGGACTGGCCGCGCGGCACCGCCAGCACCCCGGCCCGCACCACCTCGGCCAGCACCGACCCGTTGTACATCACCAGGCCGAAGACCAGCGCGGCGAAGGCCGGGACGGTGACGTTGCCGGCGTTGATCTCCACCCCGAAGACGAACAGGACGTTTTGCACCACGATCCGCTGCAGGTTGCCCAGCGGGCTGTCGGCGATGATCGGGCTGATCGCCGGCGGCACGAAGAACGCCAGGAAGATCAGGATCAGCAGCGGGATGGCGCGGAAGAACTCCACCACCGCCCCGGCCGGCCAGCGGATCCACCAGTGGTCCGACAGCCGGGCCAGCCCGAAGACGATCCCGAACGCCAGCGCCAGCACCGAGGCCACCGCGGCCGCGCCCAGGGTGTTGCGCAGCCCGGGCAGGATCAGGTTCGTCCACACCTGGCCTTCGATGAACGGCCGCCACAGCTCGGCGGCGAACTGCCCGCGCTGCTGCAGGCGGGCGTAGACCGCATAGGCGATGCCCAGCAGCACCAGCACCGCCGCGACGGTCAAGACGGCATGGCGCCGGCGGGCCCGCGGACCCGGTGCGTCGAACAGGACGGTCGCCTGCTGCCGGCTCATCGCGCCACCGCCATCCGTTTGGCCAGCCAGCCGAAGAAGAAACCGGTCGGCAAAGTCAAGATCATGTATCCGATCGCGATGCCCACGAAGATCGGGATGGAGGCGCCCAGGTCGTCGAACATGTCCTTCATCACCGCGGCGGCGTCCCGGCCGTAGGCGACCGCGCCCACCACGGTGGTGTTCTTGATCATGGCGATCATCACGCTGCCCAGCGGGGCGATGACCGCCCGGAACGCCTGCGGCAGGATGACCAGGCGCAGCGACTGGGTGAAGGTCAGCCCGATGGACCGGGCGGCCTCGGCCTGCCCGATCGGCACGGTGTTGATGCCCGACCGCAGCGCCTCGCACACGAACGCCGAGGTGTAGATCGACAGCCCCAGCACGCCCCACCAGTAGCGGTTGACGCCCTCTGCGGCCGCCAGCCGCACCTGCAGGGTGTCGTTGACGGCCATGATGCAGATCGCCAGCACCAGCGTCAGCGGCGTGTTGCGCAGCGTGTTCACCACCACGCCGCCGGTGTGCCGCAGCACCGGCACCGGCGAGACCCGCAGCGCGGCCAGGAAGGTGCCGAAGATCAGCGACAGCACGGCCGTCACCACGGCGATGCGGATCGTGGCCCAAAAACCGCCGAGGATCAGGTCGAGGTTGTCAAAGACCGGGCCGAAGTCCAGCAGTTGGTCCATGGGGGGATCCACCAGGTCAGGGCCGTGCCGGCGTCCCGGCCGGGACGCCGGCACGGCCTGCGGCGAAGAGGGTCGTGAGTGGGTCGCCGAAGGTCAGCGGGTCACTCGCAGCCCTCGAACTGCGGAACCTCGAAGTTGAGCTTCAGCCCGGTGCCGGAGAAGTGCTTCTCCAGCAGGGTCTTGGCGGTCCCGTCGGCGTACATCTTGGTGATGGCCTTGTTGACGGCCTCGCAGGTCTCGGTGTCGCCCTTCTTGATGCCGACGCCGTACTTCTCGTCGGTGAACGGGTCGTTGATGACCTTGAACTTGCCCTTTTGCTGGCTGGCGAAGCCGGCCAGGATCAGGTCGTCGGTGGTGACCGCGTCCAGCGCGCCGTTGTCCAGCTTGGTGACGCAGTCGGAGTAGCCGGTGGCGTCCACCAGCTCCACGTCCTTGATGTTCAGCTGGCCGTCCGGCGGCGGGTCGGTGATGCGCCGCCAGGAGTTGGACCCGGCCGCCTTGCAGAGCTTCTTGCCCTTCAGGTCGGCGGCCTTCTTGATGTCGTCGTTGTCGGCCCGCACCATCGTGTCCTGGTGGGCCACGTAGTAGGGGCCGGCGAAGGTCACCTTGGGCTTGCGGCCCTCGGTGATGGAGTAGGTGGCCACCACCAGGTCGACCTGGTTGCTGGCCAGGAAGGACTCGCGGTTTTCGGAGCGGGCCTCCTTCCAGGTGATCCCGCTCTCTTCGACCCCGAGCTCCTTGGCGATGTACTTGGCCACATCGACGTCGAAGCCCTCATAGGTGCCGTCGGGCTTTTGCAGGCCCAGGGCCGGCTGGTCGAACTTGATGCCGATGGTGAGCTTGCCGGTCTCCTTGGCCCGCTGGGCGACCGACTTGCTCTCGGCCTCCTGTTTCTCGCTGTCGCTGCCGCAGGCGGTGGCGCTCAGCGCCAGCGCCGCCGCCGCTGCCAAGGCGGCGATCTGACGTACTCGCATGTGCGTTCCTCTGCCTTCCTGCCGGGCTCCTGCCGGGACCGGCGGGTTGGGTGGGCGGTTGTGCTCAGTGCGTGAGGATCTTGGAGAGGAAGTCCCTGGCGCGGTCGGTGCGCGCGTTGGTGAAGAATTCCTCGGGGGTGTTCTCTTCGACGATCTGACCGTCGGCCATGAAGACCACCTTGTCGGCGGCGCGGCGGGCGAACCCCATCTCGTGGGTGACCACGATCATCGTCATGCCCTCGGCGGCCAGCTCGGTCATCACGTCCAGCACCTCGTTGACCATCTCCGGGTCCAGCGCCGAGGTGGGCTCGTCGAACAGCATCACCTTGGGCTTCATGGCCAGGGCCCGGGCGATCGCGGCGCGCTGCTGCTGGCCGCCGGACAGCTGGGCGGGGTACTTGGCGGCCTGGTGGGCGATGCCCACCCGCTCCAGCAGCGCCATGGCCTGCTGCTCGGCCTCGGCCTTGTTCATCTTGCGGACCTTGATCGGTCCCAGCGTCACGTTCTGCAGGATCGTCTTGTGGGCGAACAGGTTGAACGACTGGAACACCATGCCCACGTCGGCGCGCAGCCGGGCCAGCTCCCTGCCCTCTTCCGGCAGCCGCTTGCCGTCGATTTCGATGATGCCGCTGTCGATGGGCTCCAGCCGGTTGATCGAACGGCACAGGGTCGACTTGCCGCCCCCGGACGGTCCGATCACCACCACGACCTCGCCCCGCCGCACCTCCAGGTCGATGTCCCGCAGCACGTGCAGCGCGCCGAAGTACTTGTTGACCTTGCTCAGCCGGACGAGCGGAGGTTCGTCGCCCGCGGGCGCGCCTGGCGCCTCGGCGGCCTGGTGCGCGTTCGCGGGCGGGCCGCCCTCGCTCAGATTCGTCCCGCCGGCCTCGATGCCGCTGTCCGTCATGGGCCCGGACTTTAGGGCATCGATGACGGCGGGTCACTTACCGCGTGGTACCGATCGGATCACAGATTCGTGGACGAGGGCTTGGAAGGTCGTAATTTTGTGGCCGTTTCCGGCCAAACATGAAAGGACTTGCGTCAATGTGGGTACACGGCCGTGCCACCGGGCGCCGTCTGCGCAGCCCGGCCAGGGGTCTGCGGCGCGTACCCTTGTTGACGTCATGAACGCGCCCACCACATCCAGCACGGCACCCCGTACGTACCAGATCCGCACGTACGGCTGTCAGATGAACGTCCACGACTCCGAGCGCCTGGCCGGGCTGCTGGAGGAGGCCGGCTATGTGGCCGCCGGCGAGTCCGAAGAGCCGGACGTCGTGGTGTTCAACACCTGTGCCGTCCGCGAGAACGCCGACAACCGGCTGTATGGCAACCTGGGGCATCTGCGGCCGGTCAAGGACGCCCGCCCCGGCATGCAGATCGCCGTCGGCGGGTGCCTGGCGCAAAAGGACCGCGAGGCCATCGTGCGGCGCGCCCCGTGGGTGGACGTGGTGTTCGGCACCCACAACATCGGCTCGCTGCCGGCGCTGCTGGAACGCGCCCGCATCCAGCGCGAGGCGCAGGTGGAGATCAAAGAGGCGCTGGAGACCTTCCCCTCCACGCTGCCCACCCGCCGCGAATCCCCCTATGCGGCCTGGGTGGCGATCTCGGTGGGCTGCAACAACACCTGCACCTTCTGCATCGTCCCGTCCCTGCGCGGCAGGGAGAAGGACCGCCGCCCCGGGGAGATCCTCGCCGAGATCGAGGCGCTGGTGGCCGAGGGCGTGCTGGAGGTGACGCTGCTGGGGCAGAACGTCAACGCCTACGGCAGCGAGTTCGGCGACCGGCAGGCCTTCGCCAAGCTGCTGCGGGCCTGCGGCCAGATCGAGGGGCTGGAGCGGGTGCGCTTCACCTCCCCGCACCCGCGCGACTTCACCGACGATGTGATCGCGGCGATGGCCGAGACCCCGAACGTGATGCCCTCGCTGCACATGCCGCTGCAGTCCGGCTCGGACCGCATCCTGCGCGCCATGCGCCGCTCCTACCGGCAGGAACGCTTCCTGGGCATCATCGAGCGGGTGCGCGCGGCGATGCCGGAGGCCGCCATCACCACCGACATCATCGTCGGCTTCCCCGGCGAGACCGACGAGGACTTCGAGCAGACCCTGCACGTGGTGCGCCAGGCCCGCTTCGCCGGGGCGTTCACCTTCCAGTACTCCAAGCGCCCGGGCACCCCGGCGGCCGAGATGGACGGCCAGGTGCCCAAGGAGGTCGTGCAGGAACGGTACGAGCGGCTGGTGGCGCTGCAGGAGCAGATCTCCTGGGAGGAGAACAAAAAGCAGCTCGGCCGCACCCTGGAGGTGCTGGTCGCCGAGGGCGAGGGCCGCAAGGACGACGCCACCCGGCGCATGTCGGGCCGCGCCCCCGACAACCGGCTGGTCCACTTCCGTCCCCCAAAGGAGCCGGTGCGTCCCGGCGACATGGTGACCGTCGAGGTCACCTACGCCGCCCCGCACCACCTGGTCGCCGACGGGCCGGTCAAGGCGGTGCGCCGCACCCGCGCCGGGGACGCCTGGCAGGCCCGCCGGGAGCGGCCCCGCGAGAAGGTGTCGCTGGGCATGCCGTCCATCGGCCGCCCGGCGCCCCAGCCGTCGGGCGCCTGTGCGGCGCACTCGTGAAAGCGGGGGGCGATGCTGGTCGCGGCGGCGGTGTGCCCGCACCCGCCGATCCTGGTGCCGCAGGTGGCCTCCGGGGCGGCGGCGGAACTGGATGAGCTGCGCGGCGCCTGTGACGAGGCGGTGCGGCGGCTGCTGGAGGCCGAGCCCGGGCGGCTCGTCGTGGTCGGCGGCGCCCCCCACACCCGCGGCTATGACGCCACCGCCCAGGGCGATCTGCGGCCTTATGGCGTGGACATGCGTTTCGGTGGCCGGCCGGGCGGCCCGCGGCTGCCGCTGTCGCTGACGATCGGCGCCTGGCTGCTGCAGCGCGCCTCCTGCGACCTGGGCGACGTCCGCTACCAGGCCGTCGGGTTCACCGAACCCGCATCCGCATGCCTTCGGCTCGGCGAGCAGATGGCGGCCGCCCACCCGCGGCTGGGGCTGCTGGTGATGGGGGACGGCTCGGCCTGCCGCACCGAGCAGGCCCCCGGCTACCTCGACGAGCGGGCCGCCCCCTACGACGCCGCGGCGGCACGCGCCCTCGCGAGCGCCGACACCGCCGCGCTGGCCGCCTTGGACCCTGCGCTGTCGCAGGAACTTCGGGCGGCCGGGCGGGCGGCATGGCAGGTGCTCGCCGGAGCGGCCGGCAACGCGGCCTTCACCGCCGAGCTACTGGCCGACCAGGCCCCCTACGGCGTGGGATATCTGGTCGCGAGCTGGATGACCGCCCAGGTCCCGCACGGGACTTAGGTTCCCTGCGGGCTCCTTGCGCGGTCAGCTTCCCGGAGTGCTCGGCGGCCGGCCCCCGCCCCGGTTGCGGTCGACGTAGTCGGAAGCGGCCCGCTGCCCCTTGTCGACGTGCTGGGAGTAACGGCCGCCGGTACGCTGGTCGACCATGTCCCCGGCCTTCTCCACGCCCTTTTTGGCCTTGTCGGAATGCTGGCCGAGCATCTGCTTGACCTTGCTGACGATCGACATGTGATCCCCCGATTCGTGATCGTCGGCACCGGATGCACCGGCGCCCGGACAACTGCCCCATACCCGCCCAGATGGCAAGGTTATGCCCGTGACCTCTCCCAATGTGCTCGCCGTCGTCGGCCCCACCGCCTCCGGCAAGTCCGATCTGGCGGTGGAACTGGCGCTGCGGCTGAACGGCGAGGTGATCAACGCCGACTCGATGCAGCTGTACCGCGGCATGGACATCGGCACCGCCAAGCTGACCGCCGAGCAGATGCGCGGCGTCCCGCACCACCTGCTGGACGTGTGGGAGGTGACGAAGACCGCCAGCGTGGCCGAGTACCAGCGGCTCAGCGCACAGGTGATCGCAGAGGTCCAGGGGCGGGGCCGGCTGCCGATCCTGGTCGGCGGCTCCGGCCTGTATGTGCGGGCGGCCCTCGATGAGATGAACTTCCCCGGCACCGACCCGGCCGTGCGCGCCCGCCTGGAAGAAGAACTGGCGGCGGTCGGTCCCGGCGTGCTGCACCAGCGGCTGCGCGAGCGCGACCCGCAGGCCGCGGCGGCCATCCTGCCCAGCAACGGGCGGCGCATCGTACGGGCCCTGGAGGTCATCGAGATCTCCGGCCGCCCCTTCACCGCCACGCTGCCGGAGTACCGCTACCGCTACGACGCCGTCCAGATCGGGCTGACCGTGCCGCGCCCGGAGCTGGATGAGCGGATCGCCCGGCGGGTCGAGCACATGTGGCGGGCCGGCCTGGTGGAGGAGGTGCGGGCGCTGGAACGGGCCGGCCTGCGCGACGGCCTGACCGCCGGGCGGGCCCTCGGCTACGCCCAGGTGCTGCGCTTCCTGGCCGGGGAGTGGACCGAGGAGCGGGCCAAACAGGAGACGATCAGGGCCACCCGCCGCTTCGCCCGCCGCCAGGAGTCGTGGTTCCGGCGCGACCCGCGGGTGCACTGGATCCCCTACGACGCCCCCGACCTGGTCGAACGGGCCTTGGCCGCGGCCGGCGCATAGGATTCGGGCCATGCGTTTCATCAAGGGGCACGGCACCGAGAACGACTTCGTCATCCTGCCGGACCCCGACGGGGCACTGGACCTGCGCCCGGCCACCGTGGCGGCTTTGTGCGACCGCCGCGCCGGCATCGGCGCCGACGGCGTGCTGCGGGTCGTCCGCACCAAGGCCGCCGGCGACCCGATCGCCGAGGAGCTGGCCGGCGAGGCCGAGTGGTTCATGGACTACCGCAACGCCGACGGCAGCCTGGCCGAGATGTGCGGCAACGGGGTGCGGGTCTTCGCCCGCTACCTGGTGGACGCCGGGCTGGCGGCGCCGGGGGAGTGGGACGTGGCCACCCGCGCGGGCCTGCGCCGGGTGACGCTGGGCCCCTCCGGCGACGTCAGCGTGGACATGGGCGCGCCGCTGGTGCAGGGGCGGGGCCGGGCCCGCCTGGCCGGTGAGGACTTCACCGGCCTGCGGGTGTCGATGGGCAACCCCCACCTGGCCTGCCCGGTCGACCGCCCGGTGGCCGAACTGGACCTGACCCGCCCGCCGCAGGTGGACGAGCGGGACTTCCCCGACGGCGTCAACGTCGAGCTGTTCCGCATCGTCGGGGACCGCCAGGTGGAGATGCGGGTGCACGAGCGGGGCTCGGGGGAGACCCGCTCCTGCGGCACCGGCGCGGTCGCCACCGCGGTCGCGGCGGCCGGGGAGGACCCGTCCCCCGGGGAGTGGATCATCGACGTCCCCGGCGGCCGTGTCACCGTGACCCTCGACGGCCGCACCAGCCACCTGCGCGGCCCGGCCGTCCTGGTCGCCGAGGGCGAGATCCGCGCCGACTGGCTGCGCTGACCCCTCCTGCGCCGTCCTCGCCCCGCGCGGCCGCCCACCGCAGCGGAACCGGCCGGGACGTGAAGGCCCTCGACGGGCGGAGGAAACCGCACCGGGCGAGCCGTCCCGATGTCCGTGCTGTGCGCCCGTCCCAGCGGGAACGGGACGGAGGTCACTGCTCACCGGGACCGCCGGGCGCCTAACTTCGATCATGCACACCCTGTGGGGACCGCACGGGCAGGGATGGGAGCCCCGATGTCCGTGCGGTGGCGTGGGCCGGTGGCGACCTTGAAGGCGGGGGGCGGCCACCGGCCCTACGCCTCAGATCCCTGCGAGCCTTCACCGGATCCGGCGGACGCACCGTAAGGACGGGGGAACCCGGCGGCCGGAACCGGCTGTCAGGGCGCGGCCGTCGCCGGAGAAGCGGGCGGAAGACGCCGCCCCTACCCGGGAGGCCTCCGGCTCGCCGCGGCGGGGACGCCATGGATCGGCAGCCGCGCCTGGACCAAGGTCCCCCCGGCGGGCCCCGGCCCGATGGAACAGGAGCCGCCCAGCTCGGCGGCCCGTTCCCGCATCGAGGACATCCCCACCCCGGCCCGTGCGGCGGCCGGGGGGCCCACCCCGTCGTCGGCGACGCTCACCCGCAGCTCGCCGGAGCGTTCCAGCCGCACCACCGCCGTCGTGGCCCGGGCGTGGCGCCGCACGTTGGTCAGCGCCTCCTGGACGATCCGGTAGGCGGCGACCTCGACGGCGGCCGGCAGGTCCTCCAGGTCCCCGGACAGCTCCACGCGCACCCGCAGCGGGTCGCCTCCGCCCGGCGACTCCGCGGCGCCGTCGGCCAGCGCCTGCACGGCCCCGGCCAGGCCCAGGTCGTCCAGGGCGGGCGGACGCAGCCCGTAGACCAGCTCGCGGATGTCGGCGATGGTCTGGTTCATGGTGGTGCGCAGCCGCTCCAGCAGCGGGTCCACGGCGGCCGGGTCGCGGCGCAGCGTCAGCCGGGCCGCGTCCACCGTCATGGCCAGGCTGGCCAGCGTGGGGCCCAGCCCGTCGTGCAGGTCGCGCCGCAGCCGCCGCCGCTCCTCCTCCCGGGTGGCCAGGATGCGCTCGCGGGAGCGCTGCACATCGGCGGTCAGCCGCACCGCGTTGGCCAGCTCGGCCAGGTTGCGGGCCATCACCGCGGCGATCCGCCGGTCCGGGGGCTCGGTGCGGGACAGCAGCAGCCGTCCCACCGGGCGGCCGTGCCACACCAGCGGGATCGACTCCGGGTCCGGGCCCAGGTCGCCGTCCTGGGCCAGCGCCGCCCGGCCCTCCCGGCCGGTGACCTCCACCACCACGCCGGTGGCGCGCAGCGCCTCGCGCACCGCCGAGGCCGCCACCGCCAGCGCGGCGGCCGGGTCGGAGGCGGTCTGCAGCCGCCGGTTGAGCCGGTCGGCGATGCGATAGGGGTCGCGTTCGCCGTGCAGCACCCGGTCCACGGTGCGCTGCAGCCGCCGCCGCACCGGCTCGAACACCGCCCCGGCGGCGATGGCGCCCACCAGCCCGGCCATCGGCCCGCGCTCGGCGAACACCAAACTGGCCGCGCCCACCAGCGCGAAGTACACCCCGGTGATCACCACCGCCAGCCCGGCGTACACCAGGGTGCGGCTGACCACCAGGTCGATGTCGTAGAGCCGGTAGCGGGTGATGGCGATGGCCACGCAGACCGGCACGGCGGCGATGGTGATGTTGCGCAGCGGGTCGCCGATCGGGGTGGTCTCGCCCACGAAGACGACGGTCTGGGCGAACACCCCCGGGTAGATGACCCACGCGATCTGACGGCGCACATCGGAAGGGGCGCGCCAGAAACGCAGGGCCACCGACACCAGGCTCGCCGCCAGCGTCCCCAGGATGGTGACGCTGATCGGCAGGGGGATGTCCTGGAACGGGTAGACCGAGACCCCGTTGTGGAAGCGCCGCGCGCCCGGATCGACGGTCAGGTGCACGCACACGATCAGCGGCACCGCCAGCGCCACCGCCAGGACCGGCCGGAACCAGCGGGACACCAGCCGCCCGTCCGGGAAGATCAGCGGCATCACCAACGTCAGCGTGAACGTGTCGACCGCCCACAGCCAATGGCCCAGCCACACGAAGAACCAGGCCCCCGGCCAGGCGCGCGTCTCCATCCAGGGGCCCAGGTTCAGCGACAGCACGTACACCGCGGCGCTGAGGCCGGCCCCCAGCATCAGCCAGCCGACCCGCAGCCCGGGGCGGTGCCGCAGCAGCAGGGCCGCCACCGGAGTCCAGGTCAGCGCCACGACGGCCTCAGGGTGCCACCACACCATCCGCCGGTGCGCCGGCACGTGCAGGCCCAGCAGCAGCGAGACCAGGACCAGCGCCACGGCGGCCGACATGAGCCACAGCGCCGCGCGGCTCGCCCGGCGGTTCCGGTCGCCGGGCATCGAGCCCTCTTCGAGCGGGGCCCCGTCCTGGCGCGGGGAACCCGGACGAGGCCGAGAAAGGTGCACCGCGGTACTTTCTTGCCGGAAATAAGGCTGGAGGCATCGTAGAACGTCCCGGCCGCTGTCCTGGATGCGACGGGGCGGTCGTCTCATGACGGCGGGACAGCGCGTTCCCCACACTGGCCGAGCCGATGCCCGAAGAACCGGGCCGGCCGAAAGAAGTTGTGAGGGAGCGGCGAAAAAATGCGCAGGCTGATCGGTGCGCTGGTCGCGGTGTGGCTGGCGGTGCCGGCCGTGGCCGGGCCGGCATGGGCCGAGGACAAGGAGACACCGCTGGCCACCAAGCTGGCGGCCAGATCGCACCCGGCCGTCCAGCTGCTGGTCACGGAGTACTCGGCGCAGCTGTCGGTGCCGACCATGGCCACCAACGACGCCGAGGTGGAAAAGCTGGTCCAGGAGACCATCCGCAAGGTGGTCAACGGGGAGATCCCCCGGGACGAGCAGAGCCTCTACAAGTACATCCTGGAGCGGTGGGCCGCGGACGTGGACCGCTTCCTGCGCCCGGTGGCCCCCCAGCGGGTGGTCGAGGCCAAGGTCTCCGGCACCTGCACCGGATGGTGGGTGAGCCCGGACGGGTACATGGTGACCGCCGCGCACTGCATCAAGCCCGACACCGAGCAGCTCAGCCAGACCTTCGCCGAGCAGGCGCTCGAGCAGATCAACAAGCAGGACGTCCAGGAGCTGATCCAGGCCATCGCCCAGGAGGGGCAGGCCAACGACGACAACATCGAAAAGGCCACCGAGCTGGTGGTGCAGTTCAACGCCAAGCACCTGAAGATGGGCGAGGTCAGCCAGTCCACCTCGGTGCTGCAGAGCGTCCAGGGCGGCGGGGTGGACAAGTCCGCCAAGGCCCTGCCGGTGGAGATCGTGACGGCCGGGGAGAGCTACCCGGGCAAGGACGTGGCCGTCCTGAAGGTCAACGGGCAGCAGAACCTGCCCACCCTGGAGCTGGGCGCCGATGACGACGTGCAGGTCGGCGACACCCTCTACATCGACGGCTTCCCCGGCACGGTGACCAACAACGGCACCCTCAGCCTGGAGAGCAAGCTGCAGCCGACCTTCACCCAGGGCCCCTACAACGCCCAGCGCAGCACGCAGACCGGCGTGCCCTACTTCCAGACCCAGGCGCCGGCCTACGGCGGCAACTCCGGCGGCCCGGTGTTCAGCGACTCCGGCAAGGTCGTGGGCATCCTCATCGCGGGCCTGAACGACGCCAACGGCCAGTCGGCGCAGAACCAGCAGCTGGTGCTGCCGGTCAGCGTGGTGAAGGAGAAGCTGAACGAAAAGAACGTCAAGCCCGTCACCTCGAACACCACCGTCGCCTACAACGAGGCCCTGGACTCCTACTTCAAGCGGCACTACAAGAGGGCGCTGCCGAAGTTCCGCGAGGTGCAGGCCCTCAACCCCGGTCACCCGTACGTCGCCAAGTACATCAGCGACTCGCAGGCGGCCATCAACGCCGGCAAGGACGAGACCCCGGCCCCGCTGGTCACCTGGGTGGTGGGCGGCCTGGCGGTGGGGGCCGTGGCCGGTGCCGCCCTGGGAGTGGTCACGGTGCTCCGCCGCCGCCGCTCGCGGCGCGGCCCGGGTGACGGCCAGGGCCCGGTCTTCCCCGCCGGCCCGTCCCCCTTCGGCGCGCAGCAGCCCGTCCCGCCGGTCGGCCCGCCGCCGGGGCAGCCCGGCTACGGGGGCGGCCCCGCGGCCCCGCTGCCCGGCACCCACGGCTCGCCGCTGCCCCCGCCCGCCCAGCCCGGCGGCACCGGGTACCAGCAGCCCTGGCCCGGCGCCTGACCGGACTTCCGGCCGACCGGCCTGAGGCGAACCGCGAAGGCGGCCGCCTGCGGAACGTTCCGCGGGCGGCCGCCTTCGGCGTGTCGAGAGCCACTGGGCGTTCGCAACGCCTCGCCGGGCGGGCGTCGACGAGGCCGCGCCGACTCCGGGCCCGTGGGCCGAACTGCGGGAACACCGGGACCAGGCCGTCGCGTCGAGACCCGGCCTCCTCCCCGGCCGCGCATCACGGCCCCCTCTGGGATCACGTTCCGAAACGGAACGAACGCACCAGGTCCCGATTTCCCTGCGCGTCCCGTGACGACTCAGTAACATGCCGTACTGCCCTGGTCTCAAGGGGGAGTAGGTGGCGGGTTTCCTGGTTCGCAGGCTGTTGCACGGGGTGGTGCTCGTGGTGCTGGCGGCCAGCCTGACCTACCTGCTGGCGGCCTCCGCCCTCCGGCCGCGCGCCCATTTCGAGCAGCGCAACCCCCGCCCGCCGGACGCCGTCGTGGACGCCGAGCTGACCGCCCTCAACCTCAACGACCGCACGCCCCTGTTCCGGCGCTACGCCACCTGGGCGCGCGCGGCGGTGCGCGGCGACCTCGGCCGGACCCTGGAAGGCGAGCCGGTCGCCCCCGAGCTGCGGCGCCGCGCCCTGGTCAGCCTCCGGCTGCTGGCGGCCGGCGTCCTGCTCGGCGGGGCGCTGGGCGTGCTGGCCGGCGCGGGCACGGCGATCCGCCGGAACGGGGCGGGCGACCGGCTGATCACCGTCTGCTCGTTCGTGCTGCTGTCCACCCCGGTCTTCGTGCTGGCCGTGCTGCTCCAGCTGGGCGCCGAGCGGATCAACCGCCTCACCGGCGTGCAGCTCTTTGAGTGGGTGGGGGAGTACACGCCGGGCCACGGCGGCGCGCGGCTGGGCGAGCGGCTGCGGCACCTGCTGCTGCCCACCGTGACGGTGGTGCTGGTGCAGGCCGCCGTCATCAGCCGCTACCAGCGCCATCTGATGCTGGACGTGCTGGGCGCCGACTTCGTGCGCGCGGCCATGGCGCGGGGGCTGACGCGCCGCCGGGCGCTGCTGCGGCACGGGCTGCGCACCGTGCTGGCCCCGGTGACCACCTACCTGGCCTACACGTTCGGGGCGGTGCTGCTGGGCGCCTTCTTCACCGAGAAGATCTTCGGCTGGCACGGCGTCGGTGAATGGCTGATCGACTCACTGCACCGCGGGGACGTCAACGTGGTCGCCGCCGTCGGCCTGCTGGCCGCGCTGCTGGTGCTGCTGGCCGGGCTGGTCGCCGACGTCGCGCACCGGCTGCTGGACCCCAGGGCCGGAGCGGTCCGGTGACCGCCGTGCCGCGGCCGCTGCCCTCCCGCACCGCGCTATGGGCCCGGCGGGTGCTGGCCGACCGCCGGGCCGTGCTGGGGCTGACCCTGCTGGGGGCACTGGTGCTGCTGGCCTTCGCCGGCCCGGCGCTGTCGCGGTGGGAGTGGACCGACACCGACTTCACCGCGATCCGCGAGCCCCCGTCCGCCGAGCACTGGTTCGGCACCACCGACAGCGGCCGGGACGTCTACGCCCTCACCTTGCGCGGCATGCGGCGCTCCCTGCTCATCGGGTTCTGCGCGGCGGCGCTGACGACCGCCCTGGCCGCGCTGGTGGGGATCACGGCCGGGTACGCCGGCGGCTGGATCGACCGGACGCTGATGTGGGGGACGGACCTGCTGCTGGTGGTGCCGGCGTTCCTGGTCGTGGCGATGCTGTCCCCGGCGCTGGGGGCGACCTGGCCGCTGCTGGTGGCGGTGCTGGCGGCGGTCATGTGGACGATCACCGCGCGGATGGTCCGGCACATGACGATCTCGCTGAAACGGCGCGAGTTCGTGCTGGCCGCCCGCTACATGGGAGTCGGCCCCGTGCGCACCGTGCTGCGGCACATCCTGCCCCACCTGGCCTCACTGCTGATCATCGACGGCACGCTCAACGTCGGCGTCGCCATCGTCGCCGAAAGCGCCCTGGCGTACTTCGGGTTCGGGGTACGGCCGCCGGACGTTTCGCTGGGCACGCTGATCGCCGACGGCAGCGGCGCGGTGACCGCCTTCCCCTGGCTGTTCGGGTTCGCCGCCGCGTTGCTGGTGCTGACCGTGCTGGCGGTGAACCTGGTGGGCGAAGGACTGCGCGATGCCCTGGACCCGGCCGCGGGGGGCGGTGCCCGGTGACCGTGCTGGAGGTCCGGGACCTGCGGGTGGGGTTTCACGGCGGACGGGTGCCGGCGGTGCGGGGCGTGGACTTCTCTCTTAAGCGCGAGGAGGTGCTCGGCATCGTCGGCGAGTCCGGCTGCGGCAAGTCCGCCACCGCCCTGGCCCTCATGGGACTGCTGCCGCCCGGCACCAAGATCGGCGGCTCGGTCCGGCTGCACGGACGGGAACTGATCGGGCGAACCGACGCCGAGCTGGCCGCCGTCCGCGGCCGGGACATCGCCATGATCTTCCAGGATCCGGCCGCGGCGCTGAGCCCGGTCCGCCCGGTGGGCGACCAGATCGCCGAGACCATCCGGGTCCACCAGGGGCTGCGCCGCGCGGCCGCCCGCGCCCGCGCGGTGGAACTGCTGGACCTGGTGGGCGTCCCCGACCCCGCCCGGCGCGCCCGCGCCCACCCGCACGAGCTGTCCGGCGGCATGCGGCAGCGGGTCATGATCGCGATGGCCGTGGCCAACCGCCCGTCGGTGATCGTCGCCGACGAGCCCACCACCGCTTTGGACGGTCTCGCCCGGGCCCGGACGCTGGGCGTGCTGCAGTGGGCCCGGGAGACCACCGGGGCCGCGGTCATCGTGATCACCCACGATCTGGGGGTGGCGGCGCACCTGGCCGACCGGGTGCTGGTGATGTACGCCGGGCGGGCCGTGGAGACCGGCCCGGTGGAGGCCGTCTGCACCCGTCCCCGGATGCCCTACACCATCGGGCTGCTGCGGTCGGTGCCGCGTTTGGAGGAGACCCCCTCCACCGCGGGACCGGCCGGGTCACGCCTGGTGGCACTGGAGGGCGCCCCGCCGGTTCCGGGGCACCTGCCGCCGGGCTGCCCGTTCGCCCCGCGCTGCCCGGTCGCTCAGCCGCGCTGCCGCCGCACCGAACCCGAGCCGCGAACGGTGGGGGAGGACGGCCACCGTGTCGCCTGCCTGCAGGACATCGGCGACCCCGGGGACCTTTACCCCAGGCCCGCGGCGCCGTTCAGTGGGCCGCCCGCCGCCCGCGCGCCGTCCGGCCGCACCGAGCGGCCGGTGGTGCTGGAAGTGCGCGACCTGGTCAGCCGCCACCGGCTGCGCTCATCCGGGCCGCTGCGCCGGGCCGAGACGGTGCCCGTCCTCGACGGCGTCTCCTTCACGGTGCGGGCCGGGGAGACGCTGGCGCTGGTCGGCGAGTCCGGCGCCGGCAAGACGACCACCCTGCTGGAGATCGCGCGGCTGCGCGCCCCGCAGGGCGGGCGGATCACCGTGCTCGGCCACGACGTCGCCGCCCTCACCGCCGCCCGGCGCAAGGCGCTGCGCCGCCGCATCCAGCTGGTCTTCCAGGACCCCTCCTCCTGCCTGGACCCGCGGATGCGCGTCGCCGACGTGCTGGCCGAGCCGCTGAGCGCCTGCGGCCTGCCCCGCCGCCACGCCGCCGCCCGGATCGAGGAACTGCTGGCGCTGGTGGGATTGGAGGCGGAGCTGGCCGGACGGTACCCGGCGAGCCTGTCGGGCGGGCAGCGGCAGCGGGTGGCCATCGCCCGCGCCCTGGCCACCGACCCCCGGCTGCTGCTGCTGGATGAGCCGGTCTCGGCACTGGACGCATCGGTCCAGGCCGGGGTGCTCAAGTTGCTACAGGACCTCAAGGCCCGCCTCGGGCCGGCCTGCCTGCTGGTGGCGCACGACCTGGCGATGGTCGGGCACGTCGCCGACCGGGTCGCGGTGATGTACCGGGGCCGGATCCTGGAGGCGGGCGAGGTCGGCCAGGTCTACCGCAGGCCCGCCCACCCCTACACGCGGGAACTGCTGGCGGCCGTGCTGCCCCCCGACCCCCGGGGCGGGCGGCGCCGCTTCCCGCCGCCGGCGCCCCCCGAGCACGAGGGGAGGCCACCGCCCGCCGGATGCCGGTTCCGCATCCGCTGCCCCCGCTATGCCGCCTTGGACCCCGCCCGGTCACGGCGCTGCGAGCAGGACGATCCCGGGCCGCTGCGGGTCGGCCCGGACCAGTTCGCGGCGTGCCACTACCCGGAGGCGATGCCCCCATGGACGACCCCGTGAAAGTGCGGGCCTCGGCGCCCGCCCTGGCGTGCGTGATCGTGCTGGCCGCCCTGCCGGCGCTGGCCGGCTGCGACTTCGGGCCGTCGGCCGGCAGGACGCCCGAGCACGTGTCCCAGATTCCCTCCCACGACATCAACCCGATGCCCCGCGAGCGGCTGCGCAGCGGAGGCACGCTGCGGCGGCCGATGCCCGAGTTCCCCGCTCAGTGGAACTTCCACCACCTCAACGGATCCAAGGGCGTGGTCAACGAGGTTCTGCGCGGGGTGATGCCCTACCTGATGCGCTCGGACGCCGCGGGCGTCTCCCACCCCGTCCCCGAGTACCTGGCGGATGTGAAGATCCGCACCAGGCCCGTCCAGACCGTCACCTACACCATCAACCCCAAGGCGCGCTGGTCGGACGGCACCCCCATCACCTACCGGGACTTCGCCGCCCAGGCCCGCGCCCTGTCCGGGCGTGACGCCCGCTTCCAGGTCGCCGCCGTCACCGGCTATGACCGGATCGCCGGCGTCCGCCGGGGCCGGAACGAGCGGCAGGCGGTGGTCACCTTCGCCCGCCCGTTCGCCGACTGGCGGGCGTTGTTCAGCCCGCTGTACCCGGCGGCGACCAGCCGGGACCCGCAGGTCTTCAACCGGGGCTGGCTGCACCGGGTGCCGGTGACCGCCGGCCCGTTTCGCGTCGAGTCCATCGACCGCACCGCCAAAACGATCACCATCGTCCGCGATCCGCGCTGGTGGGGACGGCCCGCGCTGCTGGACCGGATCGTCTTCCGGGTGATGGACCCCGCCGCCATGCCCGGCGCCTTCGCCAACGGCGAGGTGGACGTGCTGGAGGCCGGCGGCGACGCGGCCGCCTACCGCCGGGCGCTGGGGGTGCCGGGCGCGGTGATCCGCCGGGCGGCCGGGCCGGACTGGCGGCACCTGACCTTCAACGCCGCCGGCCCGATCCTGGCGGACGTGCGGGTGCGCCGGGCGATCATGATCGGGATCGACCGGCGGGCGCTGGCCGAGGCCGACTTAAAGGACCTGGACTGGCCGGTCCAGGTGCTCGGCAACCACTTCTTCATGCACACCCAGGCCGGCTATGTCGACAACTCCGGTGTGCTGGGCGGCCATGACCCGCAGCGGGCGGCGCGGATGCTGGAGGAGGCGGGCTGGCGCCGCACCGGACGCTACCGGGTCAAGGACGGCCGGGTGCTGGCGCTGCGCTTCGTGGTGCCCGCCACCCAGCAGATCAGCCGGCGGGAGGGCGAGCTGGTGCAGGCCATGCTGGCGCGGATCGGGGTGCGGATCGACATCCACCCGGTGCCCACCGATGACCTGTTCGACCGCCACGTGCTGCCCGGCGACTTCGACATCGTGCCGTTCTCCTGGCTGGGCACCCCGTTCCCCGTCTCCGCCAACCGGGCGGTGTTCGCCATGCCGCGCCGCGGCGGCATCCAGCAGAACTACGCGCGGGTCGGCTCGGCGCGGCTGGACGCCGCCATGGACCGGGCCGTCGCCGAGCTCGACCCGGTCAAGGCCCGCCGTCTGGTCAACGAGGCCGACCGGCTGGTGTGGCGGCAGGCCGCCGTGCTGCCGCTGTATCAACGTCCGCAGCTGGTGGCGGTGCGCGGGGAGCTGGCCAACTTCGGCGCCCGGGGGTTTTGCGACCTGGCCTATGAGGACATCGGTTTCCTCGCCCGCCCGGCCGGCTAGCGCCCCGCCCGGCTTTCTGAGTCCCGCTCGGGCATCTGGACCTCGATGCCCTTGCGGTCGCTGGTGAAGCGGGCGTTCCACACATACAGCCGGATGTCGGCCGGATCGATGCGGGCGCTGACCGGCAGCTCGGTGGCGATGCGCACCAGGTAGGAGGAGCCGGGCGGCATCAGCTTGTCGGCGCCGTCGGCGATCAGGCCCGGCGAGCCGTTCAGCCGGGCGGTGATCCGGCTGCGGTTGGGCAGCGTGCACATGTCCTCCGGGACGCCCGGCTGCGGCATGCAGCGCTTGCGCGCCGAGGAGGGCACGTACTTCAGCGGCAGGAACAGGTCGGCGGGGAAGTCCAGCAGGATGGGCCGCTGCTGGGTGTTGGTCAGCACGTACTCGGCGTAGGCGTAGGTGGTGCCCTTGGGGAGCGGGGTGCTGCCGGGCAGGGGAGAGTCGTCGGTGCCCGCCCGGGCGGCGCCCAGCCCGTAGCCGTAGCCCTCGGGAGTGGTGACGTTCAGGGTCGGCCCGGTGCGGGGGGCGTCGGTGACCGCGCCGCCGCCCTGGGTGCTCTCCTGGGCGCCGATCGCCGGCGGGGACGACGGCTCGGCGTCGGGTTTGAGCGCGACGTAGCCGGCGACGACGGCGCCGATGCCGAGGGCTCCGGTGAGCGCGCCGGCCAGCCCGACCTTTCCGGCGTTGCGCTGCTTGCGACGGCGCTGCGAGCGATAGCTGTTGGACATCGTTCGTTCCCGGTCGGTGAGAGCGTCCGGCCCCTCGTGACGCCTGCGGTGGATGCGGTGTTCGGTCCGGTGGACGGTGATCGCGACCGGATCACGGCCGTTTCACAGTAGATCAACGGTTCGGGTGGAACCGTTGCGCTTTCCGCCGGTATGGCTTAGCGGCAGACGATACAGCAGGGACTGGTGCGATGCTTTGGGCCCCCGGAGAAATTGGATTGCATGTCAGTAGCACCGCGGCTCCCCGGCGTCTTCCCGGCCGCTGTCTGTCCAAGTCAGCGGGGCAATAGCGCGTTTCGGCCCAGTCCCCGCAGCGAGGCGTCCAGGACTTGCGCGGTGTGCGCCACCGCGATCTGCTTCCCCCGGCGGCGCAGCGCCGCGGCGATCTGCATCGAGCATCCGGGGTTGGCGGCCACCAGCAGCTCGGCGCCGGTGCCGGCGACCCCGGCCGCCTTGCGGTCGCCCAGCTCGGCCGCGGCCTGCGGCTGCAGCAGGTTGTAGATCCCGGCCGAGCCGCAGCAGATGTCGGGGTCGGGGATCTCCCGCACGGTCAGCCCGGGGATCTCCGCCAGCAGCCGCCTGGGCTGCTGGCGGATCCCCTGGGCGTGGGAGAGGTGGCAGGCGTCGTGGTAGGCCACCGTCATCTCCAGCGGATGCCGCTCGGCGCGCGGCCCCAGCTCCACCAGGAACTCGGCCAGGTCGCGGGTGCGGCGGCTCAGCTCCCTCGCCCGCGCCGCCCACACCGGGTCGTCGGCGAGCAGCTCGCCGTACTCCTTCATGGTCGAGCCGCAGCCGGCCGCGTTGACCACCACCACGTCCACGCCTTCCAACGCGGCGATCGTCCGGCGCGCCAGCTCCCGCCCTTCCTCGCGGCGGCCGGCGTGCACCGACAGCGCGCCGCAGCAGCCCTGGGCGGGCGGGATCACCACATCGCAGCCCTCCAGCGCCAGCACCCGGGCGGTGGCGGCGTTGACCTCGGGGAAGAACTCGCTTTGCACGCAGCCGGTGAGCATGCCCACCGTGGCCCGGTGCCGGCCGCGCGCGGCCACCCGCCGCGGCAGGCGGGACGGGCGTCCCAGCGGCGGCGCCAGCCGTTCCATCGCCGCCAGCGCCGGCGCCCACCGCTGAAGCAGCCGCAGCGCCCCGGTGCGCTCGGCCAGCCGGTCCAGCCCGCTGCTTTGGTAGACGCGCAGCGGGCCGCGCAGCATGCGCAGCCGCCGGGGGTGGGGGAACAACCGGAAGATCAGCTCCCGGACGGCCCGCTCGGCGGCCGGACGCACATGCTCCAGCTCCACCTGCTGCCGGGTCGTCTCGATCAGCCGGTCATAGCGCACCCCGGACGGGCACGACGTCACGCACGCCATGCAGCCCAGGCACCGGTCGAAGTGCTCGACCATGGCCGGCCCCAGCGGCTCGCCCTCCAGGTGCTGCTTCATCAGGTGGATGCGGCCGCGGGGGGAGTCCATCTCCTGGCCCCACAGCACGTACGTGGGGCAGGTCGGCAGGCAGAACCCGCAGTGCACGCAGTCGCCGATCAGCGAAGCCGGCTCCCGGCTTGCAGACGTCATCAGATCCCTCCCGCGAAACGGCCGGGCGACAGCCTGCGGCCGGGGTCGAACTGCTCTTTCACCCGCCGCATCAGCGCCAGGGCCGGGATCGGGCCCCACAGGTCGATCTCCTCGCGGACGGCCTGGGGGGCATAGCGCACCACCGCGCCGCCCGGCAGCGGGGCCAGCATGCCGCGCAGATCGGCCAGCAGCTTCGCCACGGCCTGCGGCTCGGCGGACCCCAGCCCCACGTGCCAGATGCCCGCCCCCGCCGACCCGCGCAGCACCGTCTCCGCGGCCCGGTGCTCCTGCAGCGTGCCGGCGATGCGCGGCAGCGCCGTCGGCGGGCCGGTCAGCTCGATCAGCGTGGTGCCGTCCGGGTAAAGGCCCCACCACGGCGGCGGGACGTCGGCGATGCGGGCGCCGGCGCCCAGCAGGTCCGCCACCGCCTCGGCGCGGGCCGCCACCCCCTCCGGCACGCCCTCCAGCAGCACGCACAACCGCACCGCCCCGCCGATCTCGGTGTCCACCTCGATCGCGCTGGGCACGTGCGGGGAGTGCAGCACCCGCTGCGCCGCCCGATGGGCCTGCGCGACGTCGCCGAACTCGCCGCTGACATACGCCCGGGCGCCCGGCAGCGGGTGCAGCCGAAAAGACGCCTCCACGATCAGCCCGAGCGTGCCGAACGACCCGGCCAGCAGCCTGCCCAGGTCGTAGCCGGCCACGTTCTTGACGACCTTGCCGCCGGAGCGGGCGATGCGCCCGTCCGCCCGGATCATCGTCACCCCGATCAGCAGGTCGCGGACCGACCCGTGCAGCAGCCGGGACGGCCCGCCGGCCCCGGCGGCCACCGTGCCGCCCACCGTGGAGTGCGGGGTCGGCACATCCAGCGCCAGGCGCTGCCCGGCACCGGCCAGCACCTCCGCCAGCCGGCCCAGCGTCACCCCGGCCTCCACCGTGACCACCAGGTCGCCGGCGGCGTGCTCGACCACCCTGGCCAGGCCGGTGGTGTCGATCAGCAGATCGCAGCGCTCGGGCGGCAGCCCCCACTCCAGGCGGGTCTCGCCGCCGCGCGGCACCACCGCCAGCTCCAGCTCGGCGGCCACCCGCATCACCTCGGCGGCCTCGGCGACGGTGCGCGGCGCGGCCACCACCGCCGGGACCACGCCGAGCACCCCTTCGGCGGGCAGGCCCTCCCGCACCTCCCCGCAGACCCGGCTGAGCGCCGACAGCGCCCGCTTGTGGAGGGCGTCCATCAGAACAATTCCGCCTTTCCCTGCTGGACCAGCGGATGCGGCTCCTTGCGCACCCTGGGGACCTCCCCGCACAGCCGGGGCGTGGGGAAGATCTTGCCGGGGTTGCACAGTCCGGCCGGGTCGAAGGCGCAGCGCACCATCTGCATGGTGTCCAGGTCGGTCTCGGTGAACATGCGCGGCATGTGACGGGCCTTGTCCACGCCCACCCCGTGCTCGCCGGTGATCGACCCGCCGTGCCGCACGCACAGGTCCAGGATCTGCCCGGCCACCTGCTCGGCCCGCTCGGCGGCCTGCGGCTCGGAGTCGTCGAACAGCACCAGCGGGTGCAGGTTGCCGTCCCCGGCGTGGAAGACGTTGGCCACCCGCACCCCCGCCCGCCGCGACAGCTCCTCGATGTCGGCCAGCACCTGCGGCAGCGCGGTGCGCGGGATCACCCCGTCCTGCACCAGGTAGGCGGGGCTGATGCGGCCCACCGCGGCGAACGCCGACTTGCGGCCCTTCCAGATCAGGGCGCGTTCGGTCTCGTCGGAGGCGACGCGGATCTCAAAGGCGCCCTCTTGGCGGCACAGCCGCCGCACTTCGGCGAACTGGTGCTCGACCTCGGCGGCCGGGCCGTCCAGCTCCACCACCAGCACCGCCGCGGCGCCTTCGGGATAGCCGCAGGCCACCGCCGCCTCGGCCGCCTCGATGGCCAGCGCGTCCATCATCTCGATCGCCGCCGGCACCACCCCGGCCGCGATGATCTGCGACACCGCGCTGCCGGCCGCCTCGATGGAGGGGAAGGCCGCCAGCAGCGTCTGCACCGTCTCCGGCAGCCGGGTCAGCCGCACGGTGATCTTGGTGGTGATGCCCAGCGTGCCCTCGGAGCCCACGAACGCGCCCAGCAGGTCATAGCCGCCGCCGTCGCGGGAGATCGTGGTGATCTCCCCGTCCGGGGTGACGATCTCGCAGGCCAGCACGTGGTGGGCGGTGAAGCCGTACTTCAGGCAGTGCGCCCCGCCGGAGTTCTCCGCCACGTTCCCGCCGATGGTGCAGATCTGCTGGCTGGAGGGGTCGGGGGCGAAGTAGTAGCCATGCGGCCGGGCCGCCCGGGACAGTTCCAAATTGATCACGCCGGGTTCCACCACCGCCCGCTGGTTGTCGGGGTCGATGTGCAGGATGCGGCGCATCCGCGAGGTGACGATCAGCACCCCGTCGCTGCGCGGCAGCGCGCCCCCCGACAGGCCCGTCCCCGAGCCGCGCGCCACGTACGGCACGCCCGCCGCCGCGCACCGGCGGACGATCGCGGCGATCTGCTCGGCGGTGTCGGGCAGCACCACCAGCCCCGGCGTGGCCCGGTGGTAGGTGAGCCCGTCGCACTCGTAGGTGCGCAGCCGCACCGGGTCGGTGATCACCTGCTCCGGCCCCAGCAGCTCGGTGAACCTGCCGGCCAGATCCTGCAAACTCATCCCTCGGCCTCCCGGGCGCTGGTGGTCACGGCCGTGCCGGGACACGCCCGTGGGCGCGCCCCGGCACCGGATTTTCCGTGCAGAGAGCTGCTGCGGAGACTAGGGCATGCGCTCGTAGGCCGGCAGGGTGAGGAACTCGGCGTACTCGTCGGCCAGCGTGACCTCCTTGAACAGGGCGACGGCCTGGTTGTAGCGCGGCTCGTCGTAGGCCTGGCCCAGCTCGGCGCGGATGCCGGCCAGCTCCTCGTCCATGATCTTCTCGACGAGCTCCTTGGTGACCTTCTGGCCCTCCTTGAGGGTCACCCCGTTGTTGATCCACTGCCAGACCTGGGAGCGGGAGATCTCGGCGGTGGCGGCGTCCTCCATCAGGTTGTGGATGGCCACCGCGCCGTTGCCGCCCAGCCAGGTGGCCAGGTACCGCAGCGCCACGTCGATGTTGTTGCGCAGGCCCGCCTCGGTGATCTCACCGGGGGTCTTGTCGAAGGCCAGCAGGTCGGCGGCGGAGACCTTGACGTCCTCGCGCAGCCGGTCGCGCTGGTTGGGCTTGTCGCCCAGCACGCCGTCGAAGACCTCCCGGCACACCGGCACCAGGTCGGGGTGGGCCACCCACGAGCCGTCGAACCCGTCGTTGGCCTCCCGGGTCTTGTCGGCCCGCACCTTCTCGAAGGCGACCTTGTTGACCTCGGGGTCCTTGCGGGAGGGGATGAAGGCGGCCATGCCGCCGATGGCGTGGGCGCCGCGCTTGTGGCAGGTGCGCACCAGCAGCTCGGTGTAGGCCCGCATGAACGGGGCGGTCATGGTGATGGCGTTGCGCTCCGGCAGCACGAACTCCGCGCCCCGGGAGCGGAACTTCTTGATCACCGAGAACAGGTAGTCCCAGCGGCCGGCGTTCAGCCCGGCGGAGTGGTCGCGCAGCTCATACAGGATCTCCTCCATCTCGAACGCCGCCGTGATGGTCTCGATCAGCACGGTGGCGCGGATGGTGCCGCGCGGGATCTCCAGCTCGTCCTGGGCCAGGTTGAAGGCGTCGTTCCACAGCCGCGCCTCCAGGTGGCTCTCCATCTTGGGCAGGTAGAAGTAGGGGCCCTTGCCCTTGGCGAGCTGGCGGCGGGCGCAGTGGAAGAAGTACAGCCCGAAGTCGAACAGCGAGCCGCTCATCGGCTCCCCGTCCACCAGGACGTGCTTTTCCTCCATGTGCCAGCCGCGGGGGCGGACCACGATGGTGGCCAGCTCCTCGTCCGGCCGCAGCGCGTAGCTCTTGCCGGTCTTGGGGTCGGTGAAGTCGATGGTGCGGTCCAGGGCGTCCCGCAGGTTGATCTGGCCCTGGATCATGTTCTCCCACAGCGGGGTGTTGGCGTCCTCGAAGTCGGCCAGCCACACCTTGGCGCCGGAGTTCAGCGCGTTGATCGTCATCTTCCGGTCGGTGGGGCCGGTGATCTCCACCCGCCGGTCCACCAGGCCGGGCGCCGGCTCGGCCACCCGCCAGCTGTCGTCGGCGCGGATGTGCGCCGTCTCCGGCAGGAAGTCCAGCGTGCCCCCGGCGGCCAGCTGCTTTTCCCGCTCGGCGCGGGCGGCCAGCAGCTCCTTGCGCCGCGCGCCGAACTCGCGCTGCAGCGTGGCCAGGAAGGACAGCGCCTCGGGCGTGAGGATCTCGTCGTAGCGCTCGTGGAGGGGACCGGTGACCTCCACACCGTCGGGTGCGGTCATCTGCCTGCCCTTTCGTATCGTGAAAACAGACTTCTGTTTAGTGGAACGCTACTGCCCGGTATTCGCCCGGGTCAAAGCGGCCCCCGCCCAGTGCGCCCGGCCGGGCCGCGAGGGCCGTCCCCAGTCATGCCCTCGGGAAGCTCCCCGGACTCCGCTGCAGCGTGAGCGGCCCCGGCGCGAGTCCGCCCGGCCTGTGGCGCGCACGGCCGGGAAGCACAGGCCGGGGCGCCCGCCCGGGCGGCGCCGGCACCGGGACGACAGGTGTGAAACGGCCGATAAATCACGTGGCCATCCGGCCGGGCGGCGTGGCACGATCGTCGGGAAGGATCCGGCCGTCCAACGGCGTTGTAGAGGACATATGACTTCTGCTTTTTTCGAAGACCCGCAGATCCATCGCGACGGCCGGGACGACGGCACGCCGGAGGACTTCCGCGACGAGCCGCTGACCGGTGAGCTCGACCTGGCCGACCGCCAGGCGCTGCGCCGGGTCGCCGGGCTGTCCACCGAACTCGCCGACATCACCGAGGTCGAGTACCGCACGCTGCGGCTCGAACGGGTCGTGCTCGTGGGCGTGTGGACCGAGGGCACCGCGCAGCAGGCCGAAAGCTCCCTGCGCGAGCTGGCCGCGCTCGCCGAGACCGCCGGCTCCCAGGTGCTGGAGGGCCTGATCCAGCGGCGCAGCAAGCCCGATGTGGCCACCTACATCGGCTCGGGCAAGACCGCCGAGCTGGCCGAGATCGTGCGCGCCACCGGCGCCGACACGGTGATCTGCGACGGTGAGCTGTCGCCCAGCCAGCTGCGGCACCTGGAGGAGATCGTCAAGGTCAAGGTCATCGACCGGACCGCGCTGATCTTGGACATCTTCGCCCAGCACGCCCGCAGCCGCGAGGGCAAGGCCCAGGTCGAGCTGGCCCAGCTGGAGTACCTGCTGCCCCGGCTGCGCGGCTGGGGCGGCAACCTGTCCCGCCAGGTCGGCGGCCGGGCCGCCGGCGGCGTGGGCATCGGCGGCCGCGGCCCCGGTGAGACCAAGATCGAGCTGGACCGGCGCCGCATCCGCGCCCGGATGGCCAAGCTGCGCCGCCAGATCGCCGAGATGGCCAAGACCCGCGAGACCATGCGGAGCAACCGGCGCCGCAACCGCATCCCGTCGGTGGCCATCGCCGGTTACACCAACGCCGGCAAATCCTCGCTGCTCAACCGGCTGACCGGGGCGGGCGTGCTGGTGGAGGACGCGTTGTTCGCCACCTTGGACCCCACCGTGCGCCGGGCCCAGACGCCCAGCGGCCGGCCGTTCACGCTGGCCGACACGGTCGGGTTCGTCCGGCACCTGCCGCACCAGCTGGTCGAGGCGTTCCGCTCCACCCTGGAGGAGGTCACCCAGGCCGACCTGATCCTGCACGTGGTGGACGGTTCCGACGCCGAGCCCGAGGCCCAGATCGACGCCGTCCGGCAGGTGCTGCGCGAGATCGGCGCCGACCGGGTGCCGGAGCTGGTCGTGATCAACAAGGCCGACGCCGCCGACCCGCTCACGCTGGCCCGGCTGCGCCGCCGCGAGCCCGGCAGCGTCGTGGTCTCCGCCCGCACCGGCGCCGGCATCGAGGAGCTGATGGCGGCCATCGAGGCCGAGCTGCCGGAAGTGGGGCGCGAGGTGCGGGTCGTGCTGCCGTATGAGCGGGGCGACCTGGTGGCGCGGATCCATGAGCTGGGCGAGGTGTTCTCCCAGGAGCACACCGCCGAGGGCACCCGGCTGCACGCCCGGGTCCCGGCGGCCCTGGCGGCCGAGCTGGACCGGTACGTCACGGCAGAGGCGCTCTGACCTGCGAGAACGGCCGTCGTTCAGCCGGTGGGCCCGGCACCTTGCCGGACCTGCGGCCAGGGCGAGGACGACCTTCTGCCTCATGAGCTGAAGAGGGCTCCCGCCGCCTCTTGCGAGAGGCGGCGGGAGCCCTTGGACGTTGCGGAGGAGCCGGCCGCGGCGGGGGGCGACGCCGCTGTCGTCGCCCGCAGCGCCGCGACCGGGCTTCCCGCCGGCGGGCGGGACGGCGCTGAGCGCGGCCCGGCGGCGGGCTTTGAACCGCCCAGTACGATCGGTCGCAACCGGCTGGGCTCGGTGAGCCTTTTCAACGCGCCGTTTTCACAGGCCGAGACGAGGACATCACAGTCAGGGACGATGCCGTGACCTGGAAGGGCGCGGTACCGGACACCATCCGGGCTCCCGTCCGCGGCGCCCAGGGCCGCGGGGCTGGAAAAGGTTCAGTGGTTACATCTTTGGCATTCGCCTTGACGAAACCGTGGGAATCCGTACGGTCTGAATGACCAAGGGGTGGGTGGCCGCGGGACCGGAGACAAGATCACATATTTTATGTGGCTCTTGTAATGAGGTGGGCGTTTTGTCGGTTTTGGTGGGTGTCGGCGGATAAGCCGGGAAAGTGATGAGCATGCTGTCGTGCCGCACAGATGGCGGGCCTGTCCGGCGCGCCGGGCATGCCCAGCGTGCTCGCCCTCGTCCGCCCCGGAGGGCTCTCCTGCGGGCAGACCGCATGCCGACGACTTCTTTTCCTTCGGTTGTGGTTGCTCACAAGAGGTTGTCCACTGGGCGGTGTGTGGTCTACCTTGTCGAAACCGATATCTCCGGTCTCGTCGCTCAAGGTGGTCAGGCGACCACCCGACTCCCAGGCGGTGATTCGCCGGCATCCAGTCGGCGGATCCGATCGAGAGCAGGTGACCCACTGCATGGCGTCCGGTTCAGCGCCTGGCGGCGCATTGCCGTATACGGGTCGGTGACCCCATGACGGTACGGCTGTTGACGAACATCGGCAGGCTCTGGACGGGCACCGATGTGTGCAGCAATGCCGCCATCCTCATCCACAACGACCGGATCGTATGGGCGGGCCCCGCGGCCGACCTGCCGCAGAGCGTGCCCGGTGTGATCGACGACATCGTCGATGTCGACCACGTGGAGAACCTCGGCGGGGGACTGGTCACTCCCGGCCTGATCGACGCGCACTCCCACCCGGTGTACGCCGGCAACCGCTGGGCCGAGCTGGCCATGCGCACCAGCGGCTCGACCTACTCGGAGATCGCCGCGGCCGGCGGCGGCGTCAACTCCACCATCACCGTGACCCGCGGCACCGACCCCTGGACGCTGTGCAACAGCGTCCGGGAGCGGCTGCGGCGCTGGATCGAGGACGGCACCACCACGGTGGAGGCCAAGACCGGCTACCACCTGACCCGCGACGGGGAACTGGCCGACATCCGGATGCTGCGCTCGCTGGAGAGCGAGCCGTCCATGCCGCGCGTCCACGCCACCTTCCTGGCGGCCCACATCCTGCCGCCGGAGTACTTCGGCCGCCGCCGCGACTACGTCGAGGCGGTCCGCCAGTGGACCGGGGACGCCGCCGCGGCCGGCGCCGACAGCATGGACGTCTACTGCGACGAGGGCCACTTCACCCCCGAAGAGGCCCGCGTCCTGCTGTACACGGCCAAGCGGGTCGGCCTGAAGGCGCGCATGCACGCCTGCGCCAACGAGCGCACCGGCGCCGCGCAGGTCGCCGCCGAGATGGGCTGCGCTTCCGCGGACATCCTCACGCACGCCACCGACGAGGACATCAAGGCGATCGCGCACGCCGGGGTCACCGCCACCGTCTGCCCCGGCAGCTCCCTCAACACCGACCGGCCGCTCGCCCCGGTGCGCAAGATGCTCGATCACGGCGTCACCCTCGCCCTGGGCACCGACCACAACCCCGGGCAGTGCGGCATCACCTCCATGCCGCTGGTCATCGGGCTGGCCGTGGCGATGTTCGGCCTCAGCGTCACCGAGGCGCTGCGCGCGGCCACCCTCGGCGGGGCCGCGGCGCTGCGGGTGGGCGACCGGGGCACGCTGGCGCCGGGCATGATGGCCGACATCGTGCTGTGGGACGCCGACCATGAGGGTGCCTTCGCCTGGGCCTTCGGGCTGCGCGCCCTGCGGGTGTGGCGCGGCGGCGTCCCCGTCGTGCACTGACCCGGGCTGAGTCTGGCATTCGCTGGGACCGTGCCAAGCGGTCCCGCGGTTCCCCGGCAGACGGCGTCCGTGGCCGGTGACCGCCGCCTGGCGACGGTTTTCCACAACTCGCCGGGATTCTGCCGCATGCGGGGCCGGGCTTTTAGCGTCGATGACATGAGAGCTGAACCCGGACGCCGCCCACCAGCCGCTTCTGCGCGTTTCGAGGACCTGATGCACGGCCCTCGGCAGGACCCTCCCGCTGCATATTTACGCTCCTCTCCCGAGCCTCCGGAGTGGGTCGCCATGCCCGACCCCGACCCGGTGGACCGCTCTGCGCCCGGCCCGTTCCCCGCAGAGACGCCGCCGCTGGGCCCCGCCGAACCTCTCGGCGGTACAGGACACCCGGCGTCCGACCCCTTCGCCCGGCTGGGAAAGAACGGCCAAACAGGGGAGGACGCCGAAGTCCCGTCCTTCGCCGGGCGGGCCGGTGCGTGGGCGGCGCGTCTTACCCCCGGACACCCCGGAGCCCGAGCCCTGGCCGTCCTGGGAGCGCTCGCCGTCCTTCTCGCCTGCGGTTACCTGTGGCTGTCCCGCCCTCGCCCGCAGCCGTCCGCCGACGCCGTCCCCGCGCCCTCGGTCGTCGCCTCGCCCGTCCTCCATCCCGCTCCCAGCGCCGCGAACCTCGTCGTCCACGTGGCCGGGAAGGTCCGCAAACCCGGCGTGGTGACCCTGCCGCCCGGCGCGCGGGTCGCAGACGCCATCCAGGCCGCCGGAGGGCTGCGCCCGGGCGCCGACACCGGCTCCCTCAACCTGGCCCGCCGCTTGGTGGACGGTGAGCAGCTCATGATCGGCCTGCCCGCCCCCACCACCGCCATGCCCCCACCGGACGCCATGCCCGCCGGCCCCCAGGACGCCGGCGCCCCCGGCGGACTCATCGACCTGAACACCGCCACCGCCGAACAACTCGAAACCCTCCCCGGAGTGGGCCCGGTCCTGGCCCAGCGGATCATCGAGTACCGCACCCGAAACGGCGGTTTCCGCTCCGTCGAGCAACTCCAGGAAGTGACGGGCATAGGCGCTCGCCGATACGCCGAACTCAGAACCCGGGTGCGCGTCTGACCCGACTTGCCGCCCGGTTGAGGACGCGATCGAGACGGCCGGACCGCGCGGCCAGACCGGCCATCTGCACCGCCTGCCTGAGGCGCGCCGGCGCTCTTGCCAGCCGGCGAATGTGGCTCTGTCTGGAGGGGGTGCCGGTGTGGGGGCTGGTCCTGGGGGTGGGTTACCGCCTGGTGAGGAGGTCTGGCCGATGCGGTGGGGTCGTGTGGGCTGGATCGGAGATCGGCACTGCCTGTTTGGGATGTGCTGGTGCTCTTGCCGGCCGGTGAGTGTGGCTCTGTCTGGAGGTGTGCCGGTGTGGGCGGCTGGTCCTGGGTGTGGGTCTGACTTGGCCTGGTGCTTGGTGAGGAGGTCTGGCTGACGCGGTGAGGTCGTGTGGGCCGGATCGGAGAGCGGCACCGCCTGCTCGGGGCGCGTCGGCGGTCTTGTCGGCCGGTGGGTGTGGCCCAGTTCGGAAGGGGCCGTGGGCCTAGGCGGCTCGTTCGGGGTGTCCTGATGCGTCGGCGCCGCTCGGTGGGGCGCTCCGCGTTCGGCTGTGTCGTGGCGGGTCGGGTTTCCCGCAGGAGCGCATGGGCGTTCAGCCGGTTTCGGCCGGGTGCCTGCGCCGCGGCTCCGGGCGCGGAGGGAGAACGCGATGGAAAGGAGGAGTGGCCGGTGTTGATGACCGGACGGGACGCCGGGGAACGGCAGGGGCATGACCTGCGGCTGGTGATCCCCGCGCTGGGGGTCTGGGGAACGGCGTGGGCCCTGCTGGGCGCCACGGCGGCGGTCGCCTATGGGGTGGCCGTGGGGTGCGGGCTGGGAGCACTGCCGTTTCTCGCCGGATCCTTATCCCGCTCAAGACGGAGGAGGGACGCTCCGGAGAGCGGGGGAGCGGCTGGTGGGGCGTTGCGGCCTGCGTTCTGCGGGCTGGCCGGGGCGGTCCTGGCGTGTGCGGCCGCCGCGGCGGCCGGGACGGGGCTGCGGCTGTCGGCGGTCGAGTCCGGGCCGGTGCGGGAGGCGGCCCGGGCCGGGACGCGGGCGCCGATCGAGGCGGTGGTGACCGGTGATCCGGTGGTGAAGCCGTCCGAGCGGCGGCGGATCGTGCTGTTGCGGGCCCGGGCGGAGGCGATACGCCTCCAAGGACGCACCGTTCGGGTGCGGGTGCCCGTCCTGCTCATCGCGACGGAGGACGCCTGGCGTGCTCTGGTACCCGGTCAGCGAATCCAGGCCACCGCACGGCTGTCCCCGCCGCGGCATGCCGAGCTCTTGGCGGCCGTCGCGATCGTCCGGGGGCCGCCGGTCGTCGTGGCGGAGCCGTCGGCCGTGCGGCGCGCGGCCGAGAGGGTGCGGGCGAGCCTGCGCGCGGCCTGCGATGTGCTCGCGCCGGACCAGCGCGGGGTGCTGCCCGGGATGGTCGTCGGGGACACCTCGCGGCTCGACCCCGAGCTCGCCGCGGACTTCACGGCCGCCGGGCTCACCCATCTGATGGTGGTCTCCGGCGCCAACCTCGCCATCGTCGCCGGCGCGGTCCTGACGCTGTGCCGCCTGGCCGGTCTGGGACGGCGGCGGGCTCCGGCCGTGGCGGTCGCGGCGCTGCCGGCGTTCGTCGTGGTCGCCCGCCCCGAACCCAGCGTGCTGCGGGCCACGGTGATGACCCTGATCGGCCTGCTGGCCTTCGCCACCGGCAGCCGGCGCCAGGGGCTGCCGGCGCTGGGCGGCGCCGTGCTCGTCCTGGTCCTGATCGATCCGGGGCTGGCCCGCTCGTACGGGTTCGCCCTGTCGGTGCTGGCCACCGGCGGCCTGTTGCTGCTGGCCCCGCCGTGGACGGACCGGCTGTCCCGGTGGCTGCCCCGGCCGGTGGCGGAGGCGCTGGCGGTCGCGGCGGCGGCCCAGCTGGCCTGCGCCCCGGTGCTGGTGATGCTGACCGGGCAGGTCGGCCTGGTGGCGGTGGCGGCCAACCTGCTGGCCGCTCCGGCGGTCCCGGTGGCCATGCTGCTGGGGGCGCTGGCCGCGGTGATCGCCCCGCTGTGGCTCACCCTCGCCCGGCTCGTGGTGTGGCCGGCGGGACTGGCGGTCGGCTGGATCATCGGCGTGGCCCGGACCGCGGCCGCGGTGCCGCACGCCACCGTCCCCTGGCAGGACGGCTTCCTGGGCGCGGTCACCCTCACGTTCGTGCTCGTCGCCGGCTGTCTGGTGCTCCGCAAACGCCTGCTGCTCATCGCCGTGGCGGCGGCAGGCACCGGAGCGCTCCTGGCCGGCGCCGCCGCACGGGTGACGGCGCCGGCCTGGCCGCCGCCCGGCTGGGCGATGGTCGCCTGTGACGTGGGCCAGGGCGACGCGAGCGTGCTCGCGGTGGGAAAGGGAAGCGCCGTCGTCGTGGACGCCGGGCCGGACCCCGGCCTCGCCGACGCCTGCCTGGACCGCCTGAAAGTGCAGACCGTGCCGCTGCTCGTCCTCACTCATCCCCATGCCGACCACATCGGGGGAACCCCCGGGATACGACGCGGCCGCACCGTCGGGACGGTGGTCATCAGCGCCCGCAGCGACGGCAGGGAGTCCCGGCACGCCTTCGGGCTGCCCCTGCACGCCGCCGTCTCCGGCCGGCAGTGGCATGTCGGGGACTTGTCGTTGACCGTCCTCGCCCCCTGGGAGACGGCCCGGCCCGATGCGCGTCCCGAAGCCGACGACGAGGCCGTCAACAACGCCAGCATCGTCCTGGTCGCCCGCAAACCCGGCTTCAGCGCCCTGCTGACCGGCGACATCGAGACCGAGGCCCAGCGGGCTTTGATCCCCGACGTCCCGCCCGTGCAGGTGCTCAAGGTCCCCCATCACGGCGCCCGTGACCAGGATCCGGCCTTCCTGGCGGCTACGCGCGCCGCGATCTCCATCATCTCCGCCGGAGAGAACAACGACTACGGCCACCCGGCGCCCAGCACCCTCGCCCTGCTGCAACGCCTTGGCACCCGTGTCTACCGCACCGACCGGCACGGCGACATCGCCATCGTCCCCACTCCCGCCGGGCCGGCCGCCGTACCGAGGAAAGGCGGCTGACCGGTGAGTTCACGGCGCGAACCGCCGGCCTTGTCGGCACGTGACCTTAGAGGCCGAGGACAGAGGCCCATGGGACGGATGCGCAGCAGACCCTCGGGCAAGACCTCGGAGACCGAGGAGTGAAATGCCTGCGCTGTCCTGCCCTGTTGCCGTTGCAGGTGACAGCGAGGTTTCCGCAGCGAATATGGAGCCCGCCTCGCATCGTGACGCCCCGGCCGGGGCCATGGCACGACCGGCCGGTCCCGGCTGTCCTCTCCCCATATCCGGCCGTGGGCGGTACGGCCCTGCGGCCCGCTCGGTGGCGTCCTGCCGCATCCTCACCAGGGACTTTGCTCCGGCCTCGGCCTTCTCGCCGTCCTCGGGGGCACCGAATCGCTGAGAGAACCTCGATAAGCCTTTTCCGCACGCCGTTCCTGCGGCGGTGATGGCGCAGGCGGGGGCGATGCCGTGGCCTGCAAGGACACGGCATCGGATGCCGTGCGGGCTCCCAAGATCACGTATTGCGGAAGGCTGCGGCCTTCCCGGCGCCGATGTCCCCGGCTCCACCTGCGGGAACGGTGTGTGGCGGAGGTTCCGGGCGGTGCCTTTGCGCATGGACGTCTCGCAGCGTGGGACGGCGGGGCGTTCCGGTGCGCGAGGCCGGTGGCGGCGTGGCATTCTGCTGGAATGCCTGCCGATCCGTTGACCCTGATCGTCGGTGATGAGGAGCTGCTCGCCGAGCGCGCGGTGGGCGAGGTGATCGCCGCGGCCCGGGCGGACGATCCCGAGACCGAGGTCATCGATCTGACGCCGGAGAACCTGGAAGCGGGACGGCTGGCGGAGCTGACCTCGCCGTCGCTGTTCGGCGGCGGCAAGGTGCTGGTGCTGCGCTCGGCCCAGGACCTGGGCAAGGAGCTGATCGCCGAGGTGCTGGCCTACGCCGAACGCCCCGCCGACGACGTCGCGCTGGTCGCCGTCCACGCGGGCGGCGCCAAGGGCAAGGCCCTGGTGGACGGGTTGTCCAAGGCCGGCGCCCGCAAGGTGACCTGCTCGAAGATCACCAAACCGGGGGAGCGGGTGGCGTTCGTGCGGGCGGAGGTCCGCCGCTGCGGCGGGACGATCGGCGCGGAGGCCGCCCGCGCCCTCGTCGACGCGGTCGGCCACGACCTGCGGGAGCTGGCCGCCGCCTGCAGCCAGCTCGTCGCCGACACCGGCGGCAAGATCAGCGAGGAGGCGGTGGCCCGCTACTACCGGGGCCAGGCGGAGGTGAGCGGCTTCAACGTCGCCGACAGCGCGGTGGAGGGAGATCTCGTCCAGGCGCTCGAGAAACTGCGCTGGGCGCTGGCCACGGGCGTGGCACCGGTCCAGATCACCAGCGCCCTGGCGCAGGGCGTCCGCGCCCTGGCGAAGGTCAGCGGCGCTCCGCGCGGCGCCCGGGGCGCGGCGCTGGCCAAGGAGCTGGGCATGCCCCCCTGGAAGATCGACAAGACGCAGCGGCAGCTGCGCGGCTGGTCGGCGGACGGCATCGCCCGCGCCCTGCGGGTGGTCGCCGATGCCGACGCCCAGGTCAAGGGCGGCGCCACCGATCCGGCGTACGCGCTGGAGAAGGCCATCGCGGAGATCACCGCCGCCCGCGGAGGACGCTGACGCACCCGGGAACCTGCCGGCCTCCCCTTGGCACCGGCCACGTCCGGGAGGATGGCACCGGCGGCCGTCGTCCCGCATGGAACGCGAAGGCATGGTCGATGCGCCGGCCGCTCGGTGCTCCGGTGACGAGCGGGACTCCGGGATGCGCGCTCATCCGGTGATACCGGGTGCTTCAGGGGGATTCGGCGCGGCGCTTGAGACCTTGCGCCTCCATGTTCAGGTAACGGCGGGAGAGCCGTCCCACCAGGACGGCGAACAAAGGAGCGAGGGGACCCGTCTGCTCAAGGACCAGCCGTACGGTCAGCGGGCCGTCGGGGGCGGAGACGAGTTCGTGCAGGGCGGTGGTGGTGACCCCCGGGCTTTTGGCGACCCAGGTGAACGCCGAGCCGGGGACGAAGCCGGTCACCGTCCACACGGCCGGCGGAAGCTTGGGCTGCTTGATCCGTACGGCGCTGCCCGGACCGAACGGTTTGTTTCCAAGGAGCTCGACCCGGCTCATCGAGGCGGTCCACTCGGGCCAGCGCTCGACGTCGATCAGATGCTCCCAGACGCGTTCGGCCGGTGCGTCGATCTCAACCGTGACCTCGTATCGCATGGAACCTCCGGTGATGCGCCGGTGCGCCTTTCCACCGCGTGATCTGCGGATCCGCGCAAAAGGGCGGCCGCCTCCCGCACGATCCGCACGACGCCGGACCCCGAGCCGCGGAAGGGATCGCCGCCACGCTGGTGAAGAGGGGCAACAGGAGCTGAGAAGGAGTGACTGGCCTTCCTTGATCGAAGGGGGTGCCTGTCCGTATCGCGCCGCCTCTCCTCGGGGTGGCCGGCCCGGGGACGCCTCCCTCTACCCGGTGGTGACGGCGCCGGCTTCGCGTCCTGGGCTCTTCCAGGCCGCCGTCCCAGCCGGCGGGCGGGCCGGGACCGAGACGGCGTCTGCCGTCTGCGGGGCGCCGCCATGGACGATCCGCAGGACGTTCCACCGGTTCGGCGCGGAGCCGAGGGGCCGGACCGGTGGACGCCCACCGCTGAATGCCGGCACCTTTGCGGCATCACCAGCGTCTCCACCACAGCTCCCGGACTGCCGTCTCCTCAGCGACGCCGATCGCTGGGAGAACCCCGACGATTCCTTGCCTGTGATGATCTTCTCATGGGGCGCCCGCCGCGACCCCGTGCGCGCCCTTGCCGGTTACGGCCCGCGAAGCGGCGAGCTCAGCATTTCCCCTGTAGGCCCAACGGAAGGGAGGCCGAAAAAACGCTTCGATCCGGAGCGTTCTGTGCTTCACGCTGGTGAGCATGGGCCATGTGAAACATGAGCAATGGCGCCTTGGAGTGGATTTCGGCCGGGTGATCCAAGGCGGTGCGCTGCCCGACGGCGCGGACACGATGTTCGTGGGCGGCACGTTGCAGGAGGCGCTGGAGAGCCCTCCGACGGAAGGGGCGTTCGAAGTGCTCCCCCGGCTGGCGGACCTGTTCGGCGGACGGGTGTGGATCATCTCCAAGTGCGGCCCGGTCACCGAGCGCAAGACGCGGCTGTGGCTGGAGCACCACCGGTTTTGGACGCGCACCGGGATCCCCGCGGGCCACCTGCGTTTCTGCCGGAAGCGGGCCGAAAAGGCCCGCCACTGCGCCGAGCTGGGGATCACCCACATGATCGACGACCGGCTGGGGGTGCACCAGGCGATCCGCGACGTCGTTGCGCACCGTTATCTGTTCGGTCCCCAGACCGGCCCGGTGCCCGACTGGGTGGTGCCCACTCCCACGTGGGCCGACGTGGAGGCCAAGGTGACGGCGGACCTGGCCGCCATGCGACGTTGAAAGCTCGGGCACCGGCCCTTCCGGCCCGCTGAACCTTTTCCAACACGTGGTCTTGGGCATCGGAGGCGGGAGCCCTCGACGGTATCCGACTCAGCGTCCGATCGCCCAGACCCACGTCACCGATCGTCGGGAAGACTCACCGCAGCGGCTCACAGGGCCCGCAAACCAGGCCGAGAAAGGCTCTGCCGGGGGGTTCCCGCCGCCGCAGATCGATGGGCCCTCCGTCCCCGGGCCGCGCGATGCCGAACCCGCCGGCCCGTGCCCGGAGCCGCCCGCCAAGGGCTCCTCGTTTGCGAAGAGCCCCGTGGGGCCGCGGCGCGGACGGCCGCCGCTCCAGCACAAAGACGCCGCTGCCCCCGCGGGGTGCGGCGTCCATGGCATGGCCGGAAGCCGGCGGCCGGAGCGCTTACTTCTCCTGCAGGAGAGCGGCGGCGCGCTTGGCGATCGCCGACTTGCGGTTGGCGGCCTGGTTCTTGTGGATGACGCCCTTGCTGGCGGCCTTGTCCAGCTTGCGGGCCGCGTGGCGCTGGGCAGCGATGGCGGCCTCGACGTCACCGGCCTCCAGGGCCTCACGGAACCGGCGGATGGCCGTCTTCAGCTCGGACTTGACGGCCTTGTTGCGCAGCCGACGCTTCTCGTTCTGCTTGTTCCGCTTGATCTGGGACTTGATGTTCGCCACGTCGCAGTGCCTCAGCTTGGTCGCATTTCCACGCCTGCCCAAAGAGGAAGGAACAGGCCCCAACGAAAAAACGTGGCGGCGGTGCTCGCGGCACAGCGCTACGCCACACGCAGTCGCACAGCTTACCAACCGGCGGCCCTGCGCCAAAACCGGCGACCGCGGCGCAGGCGTCCTGGATGCGCGCTGGGGCGGCGGCGCCCCGCCGGCGCCACCGCCCCTTCTCGCCCCGCCTCCCGGGCGGCGTTCCGGTCGGCGGAGCGTGATCTTCACGGTAGGAGACCGGCGATCCCGGGTGCATGGGACGAACGTCCCGACTTGGACGGGAAAAACCGGCCGAAGACGCTTCCCGCCTCCGGCCGCCCGTCCCATCGGTGTCCGGGTGAGACGGGAAGCGGCGACAGGGCGGGTATGGGGCCGGAGCACGCCGGCGGGCATGGGACTATGGGATACGGCAAGACCTATCCACCTGTGAGCTTTCGAACGGACCCCGGTGCCCAGGCCTGAGCCCAACAAGACCGATCCCGCGATCATCCGGAACTTCTGCATCATCGCCCACATCGACCACGGCAAGTCGACGCTGGCCGACCGGATGCTGCAGCTGACCGGAGTGGTCGAGGAGCGCCAGATGCGGGCGCAGTACCTCGACCGGATGGACATCGAGCGCGAGCGGGGCATCACCATCAAAAGCCAGGCGGTCAGACTGCCGTGGACGGGCCCCGACGGGCGCGAGTACGTCCTCAACCTGATCGACACCCCCGGGCACGTGGACTTCTCCTACGAGGTGTCGCGGTCGCTGGCCGCCTGCGAGGGCGCGGTGCTGCTGGTGGACGCCGCCCAGGGCATCGAGGCCCAGACGCTGGCCAACCTGTACCTGGCGCTGGAGGCCGACCTGCACCTCATCCCGGTGCTGAACAAGATCGACCTGCCCGCCGCCCAGCCCGACAAGTACGCCGAGGAGCTGGCCGGGCTCGTCGGCTGCGAGCCGTCGGAGGTGCTGCGGGTGTCCGGCAAGACCGGCCAGGGCGTGCCCGAGCTGCTGAACCGGATCGTGGAGGCGGTCCCGCCGCCCAGCGGCGACCCCGACGCCCCGGCCCGCGCACTGATCTTCGACTCGGTCTACGACATCTACCGCGGCGTGGTCACCTACGTGCGGGTGGTGGACGGTCACCTGTCCAGCCGGGAAAAGAGCCTGATGATGTCCACCGGCGCCGCCCACGAGACGCTGGAGGTCGGGGTGATCTCCCCCGAGCCCAGGCCGGTGGACGGGCTGGGCGCCGGCGAGGTCGGCTACCTGATCACCGGGGTCAAGGACGTCCGGCAGGCCCGGGTCGGCGACACCGTCACCAGCGCCTCCAACCCGGCGGCCGAGCCGCTGGGCGGCTACCAGGACCCCAAGCCGATGGTGTTCTCCGGGCTGTACCCGGTGGACGGCGACCAGTACCCCGAGCTGCGCGACGCCCTCGACAAGCTGCGCCTCAACGACGCCGCGCTGGTGTATGAGCCGGAGACCTCGGCGGCGCTGGGCTTCGGGTTCCGCTGCGGCTTTCTGGGCCTGCTGCACATGGAGATCGTCCGGGAACGGCTGGAGCGCGAGTTCGACCTGTCGCTGATCTCCACCGCCCCCAACGTGGTCTACCGGGTGGTGATGGAGGACGGCACCGAGCACATCGTCACCAACCCCAGCGAGTTCCCCGAGGGCAAGGTCGGTGCGATCTACGAGCCGGTGGTCAAGGCCACCATCCTGAGCCCCAGCGAGCACATCGGCGCGATCATGGAGCTGTGCCAGGGCCGTCGCGGCACCCTGCAGGGCATGGACTACCTGTCGGAGGACCGGGTCGAGATCCGCTACACCCTGCCGCTGGGCGAGATCATTTTCGACTTCTTCGACCAGCTCAAGTCCCGCACCCGCGGCTATGCCTCGCTGGACTATGAGCCCAGCGGCGAGCAGCAGGCCGACCTGGTCAAGGTGGACATCCTGCTGCAGGGCGAGTCGGTGGACGCCTTCAGCCAGATCGTGCACCGCGACCACGCCCGCGAGTACGGCCTGATGATGACCTCCAAGCTCAAGGAGCTGATCCCGCGGCAGCAGTTCGAGGTGCCCATCCAGGCGGCGATCGGCTCGCGGATCATCGCCCGCGAGAACATCCGCGCCCTCCGCAAGGACGTGCTCGCCAAGTGCTACGGCGGCGACATCTCCCGCAAGCGCAAGCTGCTGGAGAAGCAGAAGGAAGGCAAGAAGCGGATGAAGACCATCGGCCGGGTGGACGTCCCCCAGGAGGCGTTCGTCGCCGCCCTGTCCACCACGGGCACCGACAAGAGCAAGAAGTGACCGTCCCGCCTTCGGCCCACCGGACCTGAAGCGCCCCCGGCCGCCGGGCGCTGTCCGCGCGCCCGGCCGGTGCGGCGAGATTCCGCTCCTGTGACCGATCGGTTACAAAGTTCTTATCCCGGGATCCGCCCGGCCCGGCGAAACGTCCTCAGGGCAAACGTCCTCAGGGCATGTGAGTGCCTGGGAACGGGCGGAGCGGCGAGATGAACGGCGGTCTCCGGGCGCGGATCTTCGCACTGGTGGTGATCTGGGGCTGGCTTCCCGCACTGGCGGGGCTGGTGTGGGGGCTGGCCAAGCTCCTGCTGCCCAAGGCCGGCCAGACCTGTGCCCTGGCTCTTCAACGCTGGTTCCTCCCCGAGTGGAGCCTCACCGCGCTGACACCCCAGACCTGGTTGTGGATCGCGGCGAGCCTGATCATCACGGCGGTCGTCTTCGCGGGGATCGCTTCCGAGGGAGCCGGGCGGGGCGGGGCCGTGCCGGCGATGGCGGCCCTGCTGGCGCTCCTGGTGCTGGTCTGGCCGTTTCCGGTGGCGCTGTGGGACAACGACAAGGACGCCGGGCGCCACTACAACTCCGCCACCGTCTTCCACGTCCCCGACCTGGACAGGCCCCCCGGGTCGATGACCGACCTGATGCGCTCCCTGCGTCCGGGCGACGGCCGCGAGTGCGACCGGCTGGGCGGCCATGACGTGCGGGCCTGCATCAAACAGGACACCGCCGTCTCCGCGTTGCGCTGGGAGGCGCGCACCTCCTCCCTGGCCGCCGCGCGGACGGCGATGAACGAGGCGGCCTCCCCCGTCCAGCGCGTCGACGTCATGGACTCCACCCTCACCTACCTGTGGGGGGAGGCCGAGAACACCGGGCGATGGTCGGCGCTCTTGGACGGGTCGGGCGACAACCGCCCCCTCTACGGGGTGGCCGAATGGGACGGCACCGTCAACGCCGCCCGGGTGTGCCGCTTCACCGGCGGGTACCGCATCGACCGCGCCTTCGGCGGCGTGGGCCGCAACAGCCTGCGCGACCTGCTGGCCGAACGCCATCCCGGGCTGATCTACGACGACACCGACATCTGGGGCTACTGCGAGGGCGAGCGCCCCGTCATCGTCATCCCCGCCCAGCGGCAGATCAGGTACGCCCAGCGCACGGTCAAGACCGCCGGGGGAGTGCTGGTGCTGCGCGGCTCGGCGAGCGGGCGCCCGATCGTGGAGCACCGCCCGCGGGTGCGGCCCGGCGAGCTGCCCGGCCCGGCGTACTCCATCTCGCTGGTGCGGGCCCAGCGGGACGCCACGCAGTGGGCGGCGGGCCGCGAGCACCGGCGGGAGTCCTCCTTCGGCTTCGAGCCCAGCAGCTTTGAGACCCAAAGCGCCAACCCCGGGGAGTATCTGCTGCGCGGCTCGGACAAGCGGCTGTATTACGTCACGCCGCTGACCCCGCGCGGCAGCAAGTCCCAGGCGCTGATCGCCTATGGCGTCGCCCCGGCGGACCAAAGCGACAGCGGACGGCTCAACCGCTACGACGTGTACGTCCTGGCGGACGACGACCCGCTGGTGGCGAGCCTGGGAACGCTCCGGGCCCGCGCCGTGGCCCACATCTCCGGCCCCTCCAGCCCGTACCCCAACTTCCTCAACTCCGGCGGCGAGCTGCAGGAGTTCGTGCCGATGGGCGGGGGCGCCTGGCGCGTGTACGGGGTGCAGGACGGCCGGACCGCCTTCTATATCGACCTGTCGGTCAGCGGCCGGGACCGGCCGAAGACCGTCAGCTCCGCGCAACGGGAGCCCGAGGCCGAGGAGGAGGCCGGCGAGCGGGCGGGCGGTGAGTGCGGAAGGCCCCTTCGGGAACTGACCGACCGGCAGCTGGCCGATTGCCTCGGCGAGTTCGCCGACGAGCTGCGACGCCGCTCTGCCGGCGGCCGGTGAACCTGCGTGCCAAGGATCGGCAAACTTATGGCTACCTAGAGTCGCAGATGCAATACTGAGCGTTGTGGGTCATTCACTTCTGCATCAGGTCCTCGTCTCTGATCTGGCCGTCCCCGTCGCCCTCGCCACCGACGCCGGGCACCGGTCGCTGACCGGCCCCGGCGTCCGGCTGGACGACGACACCTGGCTGCGGGCGGACCTGCTGGTCTGCCGGGAGGAGCAGGTCGGCGGGCGAGGACGCGTCGAGGGGACACCCCTGCTGGTGGCGGAGGTGGTCTCCCCGGCCTCGCGAAGTCGTGACCTGGGCGGCAAGAAGAACGCGTACCAGCGGTTCGGGGTCCCGCACTACTGGGTGGTGGACCCCACCGGGGACGAACTGGTGGTACACGTGCACGAGCTGATCGACGGCGTCTACGCGGAACGGGCCGCGGTCACCCCCGGAGACCACCATCTGATCGACGAGCCCTTCCGGCTGGATCTGGCGCCGGGATCGATCTTCGACCGGATATCCCGCTGGGCGGGTCGCTGGAGGGGGAACACCATGGAGCGAACCGGGCCGGACCTGCCGTCGTGCGAGGAACCGATCCTCGTCGACGCCTTCGGCCACCGCTGGCCGACCGGCGCCGAGAAAGTGGAGCTGGAGGACGGCTGCCCGATCTTCTACGGCGAGTGGGACGAGCGCGATGTGGCGATCGCCGAGCGCACCTACCCGGGCCGGGTCGTCCGGCTGGACCAGCCCCCGGGCGAGCCCGGCACGATCACCATCCTGCCCGGCCCGGAACCCGCTCCCTGAGAGCGTGTCGGCCCTACTTCAGCAGCGGCCAGGCGATGAAGGACGGCACCTGCAGGAACTCTCCCCGGTTGACCGCGATGGCGGCGCGCAGCAGGAAGTAGAAGAACAAGGCCGAATAGGCCAGCGGGAAGAGCGCCAGGGCGTCCATGAACTGGGCCAAAAGCAGGCCCACCACCCAGACGACGATCATTCCCAGCCCCATGTTCAGGGCTTGCGCCGCGTGCCGGCGGACGAACGGCGAGCCCCCCTTGGAGATCAGGGCCGCCAGGGGAGCGATCGCCGACACCTGAAGCTGACCCAGATAGGCCATCAGCGCCCACTTCTCCTCCTGCGGGGAGGCCGGGCCCATCACAGGGGCCGGCCCGCCGTAGGCGGGGGCGGGCAGCCCGTACTGGCCGGGCGGCGGCGCCGGCGGCGGGGGAAGGTACCGGCCGGGCGGCTGTTGCTGCCACGGCCCCTGCCGCCCCTGACCGGGCTGCGGACCCGGCATCGGCGGGGGAGGACCGTAAGCCATGGCGGATTCCTTTCCGACGGTTCACCGGCGAACCAGTGAACCTTTTCCAACACGCCGTCTGCGCAGGTCGAGGCTGGAGCGTCGCAGTCAGGGACGATGCCGTGACCTGGAACGCCGCGCCGGCGGGCGCCGCCTGGGCTCCCGTCCCCGGCGCCTTGGGCCGCGTGTTGAAAAAGGTTCCCTGACGAAGTCTATGAGTCTTCCGAAGGCCAAGAGGTTCGCGGATTCTTCCCACAGGCGGTCATGGCGGCACCCTCTTTACACCAAGTGCGGCACCCGGGGGTTCGGCGAGGTCAGCGACACCCCGGCGAAACGGCCGTCGTGCCGGGAGTGCTCATGACGTTCATAAAGGGTCAGCCCCAGCTCCGGAAGGCGCAGGCACCGGCCGCGCCGCACCACCGCATGGCCCAGGTCGAGCAGCAGCCGCAGCACGTCCTCGGCGGGCTCGTCCAGCAGGTCGATGCCGTCCAGCCGCAGCCGCAGCCGCGGATTGCCGCTCCAGCCCGGCGGGCGTTCGGCGTAGATCTCGCCCACCCGGTCCACCCCGTCCATCCGCCGCTCGGTGGAGACCGCCAGCAGGCCGCGGCCCACCCGCACGCTGCGGTGGTCGGTCCAGCCGCACAGGAAACGCGCCCGCGGCGGCGGGGTGCGGCACGCCCTGGCGACCTCCTCCAGCGCCGCCCAGGCGTCCTGGGCGCAGGTGTCGAACAGCAGGTCCGCCGAGGGCAGCAGCGCTCCGCGTCCCGGCTGCAGCGTGACCACGAACGGGCGGGCGCCGCCGGGGAAACGGGCCGGGTCGGGCTCGCGCAACGTCACCAGCCCTTCCCACAGGATCGGCTCGTCCACCCCCAGCCAGGTGATGTGCGCCTCGACGCCGAACAGCTCAAAGCACCGGTCGGCGACCGCCGTCTCCACGCGTTCCCGCAACGACTCGGCGACCTCGGCCAGATGCCGCCGCCACCAGGGAGGCTCTTCGCCGTGACGTCCACTGGTCTGCCAGTGCGCCCCGCCGCCGCCCAGCGGCACCCGCTGCTCGCTGCCGGCCCGGTCGAAAAGCACGTAATGCCAGCCGTCCGGCTCGCCGCGCAGCACCACCCGGACGGGCACCTGCCCGTAGGCCTGCGAGCCGGCTCCCCACATGTCCTCGCCCCCTACGAGTACCACGATGCGGGCCGGCCGGCCCGCCCCCTCAGCCGAACGTATCCGGTTCCCGCCAGATTAGGGCGGCCGGCCGCGTTCCGACCGCCGGGCGGCCGCGGCGGACCTGCTCCCGCACGGCACCGGCCCGGAACGATAGCGTCACACCCTGCATCCCGCGCGGCTTGGAGGCTCCCGTGACCCCTACCGATCAGCTCCTGCGCTCGCACAAGGAGCGGAAGGCCGTCGAGAACGCGATACGGGCGCTGTGGGCCGCCGCCCCGCCGGGGTGGCGGCGGCTGACCCTGGTCTTCCGGGCGACGGTCGGCATCGACAGCGCCTCGCTGGAGATGGTCTGCATGGACGGCACCGTCCGCCGCCTGGTCCCGCCCGGCCGGGCCGTGCGGCACATGGACGAGCTGCGCGCCGCCACCTACCGGGAGGACCGGGGCGCGTGGTTCACCGCGCGGCTGGAGGTCGAAAGGTCCGGGCGCTTCAACGTGGAGTTCGACTACGAGAACGAGCCGGACTTCAACCCTCCGCTCACCGCCTCCGCCTACCTGCTGGACCTGGCCCGTTTCCCCCGCTCGGAAGAGCACACCCCCGACTGGCTGAAGAACAAGCTCCGCGAGGCCGGCTGAGCGGCCAAGGCGGTCGGCGGCTGCGGGCAGACTTGGAGGGTGCCCGCGACCCTGCCCGATGGCGACCCCGTTCCCGCAGACGGCGCGCTGCCCGAAAGCGCCCTGGACGGACTGGGCGCCCGCCCGTTCGCCTGCTACGTGCACGTGCCGTTCTGCGTGACCCGCTGCGGTTACTGCGACTTCAACACCTACACCGCGGCCGAGCTGGGCCCCGGGGCGAGCCGCGACTCGTACGCCGATGCCGCGATCGCCGAGCTGCGCCTGGCCCGGCGGGTGCTGGGCCAGACCGACCTGCCGGTGCGCACGGTGTTCTTCGGGGGCGGCACGCCGACCCTGCTGCCGCCCGGCGAGCTGGGCCGGATCCTGGCCGCCATCGACGCGGAGTTCGGCCTGGCCCCCGGCGCCGAGGTCACCACCGAGGCCAACCCCGAATCGGTGGACGAGGGCTACCTGGAGCAGCTGCGCGCCGCCGGGTTCACCCGCATCTCCTACGGCATGCAAAGCGCCCGCCCGCACGTGCTGGCGGCGCTGGACCGCGTCCACACCCCCGGCCGCATCCCCCAGGTCGTCCGGTGGGCGCGGAAGGCGGGTTTCGAGCAGGTCAACCTCGACCTGATCTACGGGACGCCGGGGGAGAGCGCGGCGGACTGGCGGGCCTCCCTGCTGGCCGCGCTGGAGACCGAGCCCGACCACATCTCCGCCTACGCCCTCATCGTCGAAGAGGGCACCCGGCTGGCCGCGCGGGTGCGGCGCGGCGAACTGGCCGCCCCCGACGACGACGCGATGGCCGACCGGTACCTGATGGCCGAGGAGCTGCTGAGCGCCCACGGCCTGCACTGGTATGAGATCTCCAACTGGGCGCGCGGCCCGCACGCCGCCTGCCGGCACAACCTGCTGTACTGGACGGGCGCCGACTGGTGGGGGATCGGCCCCGGCGCCCACAGCCACGTCGGCGGCACCCGCTGGTGGAACGTCAAGCATCCGGCCGCCTACGCCGCGCGGCTGGCCGGCGGGCGCAGCCCGGCGCACGCCCGCGAGGTCCTCACCGCCGCCGAACGCCGCCTCGAACGCATCATGCTGGAACTGCGGCTGGCCGAGGGATGCCCCGCCGAGCTGCTGGAGGACGCGGCGGTGCGGCGGGCCATCGCCGACGGCCTGGTGGAGGAGGAGCCCTACTTCGGCCGGGGCCGCGCGGTGCTGACCCTGCGCGGCCGGCTGCTCGCCGACGCCGTCGTCCGAGACCTCACCTGACGAGGGCCCCGCCGGGTTCTTCGGCGCCGTTGCGGTTCCGGCGGCGGCCCTCCCACAGGCGGCTCAGGAGGGGTCGGGAGCGGTGACGAAGTCGATGAGCTCCTCCACGCGTCCCAGCAGCTGCGGCTCCAGATCCGCATAGGAGTTCACCGCGCCGAGGATCCGCCGCCAGGCCGCCCCCACGTCGGGAGGCCAGCCCAGCGCCGCCAGCACGCCCTCCTTCCAGGGCACGCCGGGCGGAACCTGCGGCCAGGCCCCGATGCGCAACGCGGCGGGCTTGACGGCCTGCCAGATGTCCACGAAGGGGTGCCCGGTGACCAGCACGTACGGTGAGGACACCTGAGCGGCGATCCGGCTCTCCTTGGACCCTTCGACCAGGTGGTCCACCAGCACGCCCAGCCGCCGGCCCGGACCGGGACCGAACTCGGCCACCACCGCCGGAAGGTCGTCGACGCCCTCCAGGTACTCCACCACGACCCCCTCCACGCGCAGGTCGTGGCCCCAGATCTTTTCCACCAGCTCCGCATCGTGCACGCCCTCGACGTAGATGCGGCTCTCGCGGGCCACGCGGGCGCGCAGACCGGGCACCGCGATCGACCCGGAGGCCGAGCGGAGCGGGCCCGCGGCGGGCCGGCGCGGCCGCACCAGCGTCACCGGCCTGCCCTCCAGCAGGAAGCCGGCCTCGGTGAGCGGAAAGACGCGGCGGTTGCCGAACCGGTCCTCCAGCGTCACCCCGTGCTTGTCGCAGGCCACCACGGCGCCGCAGAATCCGCTGTCGGCGTCCTCCACCACCAGGTCCCGCTCGGCCGCCACCCGGGGGATCGGCTTTTTACGGGACCACCGCCGGTGGTCGGCCAGCACATCATCGCCATAATCCTTGCTGCGCACGGACCGGACTCTAACGACGCGGCCGGTGCAGAGACTCCGGACGGCGCGTTCCCCCCGGCCGGTGGGCGTGGCGGCAAAGGATACCCTGCCGGGACCTCCGACCTCGCCCGAATCGCCGTAGACTTGGCACTCGGGGGGAAGGAGTGCCAGTATGCGGGCCGCAAGGAGGTGACCACGTGCTCGACGACCGCAAACTTGCGGTGCTCCGCGCCATCGTCGAGGACTACGTGTCCACCAACGAGCCGGTGGGCTCCAAGGCGCTGGCCGAACGGCATGCGCTGGGCGTCTCTCCGGCGACGATCCGTAACGACATGGCGGTGCTGGAGGAGCAGGGGTACATCACCCAGCCGCACACCAGCGCCGGCCGGGTGCCCACCGACAAGGGCTACCGGCTGTTCGTGGACCGGCTGTCGACGATCAAGCCGCTGTCGGCGGCCGAACGCCGCGCCATCGAGACCTTCCTCAACGGCGCCTACGACCTCGACGACGTGGTCAGCCGCACCGTCCGGCTGCTGGCCCAGCTCACCCGGCAGGTCGCGGTGGTGCAGTACCCCTCCCTGTCGCGCTCGTCGGTGCGCCATGTGGAGCTGGTGCCGGTCGCCGAGCGGCGGCTGCTGCTGGTGCTGATCACCAACACCGGGCGGGTCGAGCAGCGGGTGGTGGAGACCCCCGGCGCGGTCTGCGAGGAGTCGGTGTCGCGGCTGCGCACCCTGCTCAACAGCTGCCTGGACGGCTGCCTGCTGGCGGACGCGCCGACCGCGGTGGCCGACCTGCCCGAGCAGGTCGCCCCCGACGACCGGCAGGTGGCCGCCACCGTGCTGTCGGTGCTGCTGGAGACCCTGGTCGAAAAGCACGAGGAGAAGGTCGTCTTCGCCGGCACCGCCAATTTGGCCAACGTCGACTTCGCCCAGAGCCTGCGCGAGGTGCTGGAGGCCCTGGAAGAGCAAGTGGTGCTGATGCGGTTGCTCGGCGAGGTCGGGGATTCGTCTAGTCTGACGGTGCGGATCGGCAAGGAGAATCCGCACGAGAGTCTTCGGTCGACCTCCGTGGTCGCCGCCGGCTACGGCGTCGGCGACCGGCCCCTGGCGCGGCTGGGCGTGCTCGGGCCGACGCGGATGGACTACCCCAGCACGATGGGAGCGGTGCGGGCAGTGGCACGTTACGTCGGACAAGTCCTCGCGGGGTCGTAAGTGGCACGCGACTATTACGCGATCCTTGGGGTGCGCCGCGACGCGAGCCAGGACGAGATCAAGAAGGCCTACCGGCGGCTCGCGCGGGAACTCCACCCGGATGTCAATCCGGACCCGGAGACCCAGGAACGCTTCAAGGAGATCACCCAGGCCTACGAGGTGCTCTCCGACCCGAAGAAGCGGGAGATGTACGACCTGGGCGCGGACCCGTTCGCGCCCGGCGGCGGCGCCGGTGCCGGGTTCGGCGCGGCCGGTTTCCCGTTCAGCGACATCATGGACGCCTTCTTCGGCACGGCGACCTCGCGGGGCCCGCGCAGCCGGGCCCGGCGGGGCCGCAACGCCACGCTGCGGGTGGAGCTGGACCTGGCCGAGACCGCCTTCGGCACCACCCGCGAGCTGGCCATCGACACCGCCGTGGTGTGCAACGTGTGCTCGGGGGCCGGCACCGCCCCCGGCACCCACCCGGAGACCTGCGAGACCTGCCTGGGACGGGGCGAGGTGCAGCAGGTCACCCGCTCCTTCCTGGGCCAGGTGATGACGTCGCGGCCGTGCCCGCACTGCGGCGGCTACGGCAGCGTCATCCGCCAGCCCTGCCCCGAGTGCTCCGGCGACGGCCGGGTGCGCACCCGGCGCACCATCAAGGTGCGGATCCCGGCCGGGGTGGAGAGCGGCACCCACATTCAGCTCGCCGGGGAGGGCGAGGTCGGCCCGGGCGGCGGCCCGGCCGGCGACCTGTTCTTGGAGATCGTCGAACGCCCGCACCCGATCTTCGAGCGGGAGGGCGACGATCTGCACTGCACCGTGCAGATCCCGATGACGGCGGCGGCGCTGGGCACCCAGGTCGCCATCGAGACCCTGGACGGCACCGAGGAGGTCGACATCCGCCCCGGCACCCAGTCCGGGCAGGTGATCCGGCTGCACGGGCGGGGCGTCCGCCACCTCAACGAGTCCGGCCGCGGCGATCTGCTGATCCACGTCAACGTGGAGACGCCCACCAATTTGGACGAAGAGCAGGAAGAACTGCTGCGGCGGCTGGCCAAGCTGCGCGGCGAGGAGCGGCCTCCCGGCAAGTTCGCCCCCGGCCAGCAGGGGTTCTTCTCCCGGGTGCGGGCCGTCTTCAACGGCCACTAGCGGTCGCGTGGACCGGCGAGTGACCGTGGAGGGCCGTCATGCCCGGCGTGCGCCGGGCATGACGCAGGCAGGTGACGCGACCGCGCTCCCGGCCGCCTCCCCGCTGACGCGGAGGCGGGTGTGAGCCCGCCCGTCTTCCTCATCGACTCCACCGCGCTGCGCGAGGACCGGGTGGTCCTGGAGGGCCCGGAGGGACGGCACGCCGTCACCGTGCGCCGGCTGCGGCCCGGGGAGCGCGTGGATCTGACCGACGGGGACGGCCTGCTGGCCGAGTGCGTGGTCGCCGCGGTGGCCGGCAAGGACCGGCTGGTGCTGGAGGTGCTGGCGCGGCACCGCCACCAGCCGCCCAGCCCCCGATTGGTGGTCGTCCAGGCCCTGCCCAAGGGGGAGCGGGGCGAGCTGGCGGTGGAGACCATGACCGAGGCCGGGGTGGACGAGATCGTGCCGTGGCAGGCGGCCCGGTGCGTCACCCGGTGGCGGCCCGACCGGATGGACAAGGCGCTCGGCCGGTGGCGCACCACCGCCCGGGAGGCCGCCAAGCAGTCCCGCCGCAGCCGGCTGCCGCAGATCCCGCCGCTGGCCACCACCGAGCAGGTGGCCGCCCGCCTGGCCGGGGCCGCCCGCGCGATCGTGCTGCACGAGGCGGCCACCGTGCCGCTGCGCGCTGTGGACCTGCCCTCCGAGGGCGAGATCATCGCCGTGGTCGGCCCCGAGGGCGGCATCACCGACGAGGAACTGGCGTGCTTCGCCGAGGCCGGCGCCGTCGCGGTGCGGCTGGGGCCGACCGTGCTGCGCACCTCCACCGCCGGCGTGGCCGCCGCCGCGATCCTGCTCAGCGCCACCGGCCGCTGGTGAGGCCCGCCGGGGGCCTCAGCGGGCCGCCTGCGGCCCCGGACGGTCAGGGCTCCTCGGTCGTCTCCGGCTCGTCGGTGGGCGTGGGCGTGGGCGGCTCCTCGGACGGGGTCGACGGCGGCTCCTCGGGAGGCGTGGGCGTCGTCTCCTCCGGTTCGGGAGCGGTCGGTGACGGGCTCTCCTGGGGGCACTGCGGAGGCGTGTGCTGCGGGTCGCCGGGAGCGGGCCGCAGGGACGCCTCATCGGTCGGCCGCCCGGCGGGCGGGCACGTGGGCGACGGGGAGACCCCGGGCGTCTGGGACACCGGGGAGTCGGCGGAGGCGGGGGGCAGCGAGTGCCCTTGTCCGGGCGGGTGCGGGGCCTGGCCGGGCAGGTGCGCCGCGCCCTGGCCGGCCGCCGCCGCCGAGGGCGTGCCGCTGTCTTCGGCCGGGCCGTGCCGTCCGGCCGAGGAGATGCGCTCGATGGTCTGCGGGGCCGACACGCCCACGGCCACGACCAGCACGGTGACGGCCACCGCCAGCAGGGGGCGGCTCCAGCCGCCCGGCAGCCAGAACGGGGGCGCCCACCCCTGCAGCCTCGACAGCCGCCTGCGGGAGCGCTGCTCGATGCCGGCGCGGATGCGCTCCAGTCCATCCGGAGCGGGCTCGACCCTGGCCGCCTCCGCGTGCAGCGCACGGCGCAGGATCTCGCCGTACTTGTCGTCGGGGTCGGTGGTCATGACAGTTGCTCCAGAACGTTGCGAAGGGCGGCCATGCCGCGCGCCGTGTGGCTTTTGACGGCGCCGCGGCTGATCCCCATCGCGCGGGCGATCTCCGCTTCGGACAAATCGGCGTAGTAGCGCAACACGAGAGCCTCGCGCTGCCGGGCCGGCAGCCGGGCCAGGGCGTCGATCACCGCGCTGCGCTCCAGCTCGTTGATGGCGCCCAGTTCCGCGCTCGGAGCGTCGGGCAGGCCCTTGGGCGCGTACTTCTCCACCACGGCGCGGTGCCGCAGCACCGACCGCGAGCGGTTCACCACCGCCTGACGCAGGTACGACAGGGCCTTGTCCGGGTCGCGCAGCCGCCGCCAGCCGGCGTGCATGGCGATGAACGCCTCCTGGACGACCTCCTCGGCGGTGGCCACATCGCGCACCAGCATGGCGGCCAGCCGTACCAGCGGACGGTAGTTGGTCGCATACAGCGCGGTCACGGCTTGGTCGGCATCCCAGGCGACGGCCATCGCCCCCGCCGCGCCCCTGGCCACGAGGGTCTCGGTCACGTCAGTGGGACGCGTGCCCTCGTTGTCCGGTTTACGAAAGGGCATCTTCTGTCTTGCCTCGGTCACCTAATCCGCCGCCTCTGCCATCCCCTGGCCGTCCAGATGAGCGGTCGCCACCCGGTGCGGCAGGGGGATTTGCGAACCCGGTCCGTCACGGACGCGGTGCGGGGGACGCCTACGATCCGGGGGGTTCGTCGCCTTGCAACCTTAACCAGCCCGGCGTGTTCGCGCTTGCGGATCGGGCAGGCTGATGATCATTGCTTGCGCGAGACGGGCGGAGGGAGGGCGGCCGCCCGGCGGGCCGGATATTTCCTAGTTAATTACTTGGAAATACCCTCTGTGTCAGGGCTGAACAGGCCGGATGAGATCGGTAATATGCGCAGCGGCCGAACGGCCCACAGGGTCGTGGCATCCGGCAAGCCAGTAGGGAGCCTTTCATTGTCCACCTCGGACTGCCTGTTCTGCAAGATCGTCTCCGGGGAGGTCCCGGCCAAGATCGTCCGGGAGGGTGAGCGCACCATCGCCTTCCGGGACATCAACCCGCAGGCCCCCACCCACGTCCTGGTCATCCCGCGCGAGCACTACGCCAACGCCGCCGAGCTGGCCTCGGCCGACGCCGACCTGACGGCGGAGGTGGTGCGGGAGGCCCACCAGGTGGCCGTGGCGGAGGGCATCGCCGAGAGCGGATACCGCCTGGTGTTCAACACCGGGCCGCAGGCCGGCCAGACCGTCTTCCATGTGCACCTGCACGTTCTGGGCGGGCGTGGCCTGAACTGGCCGCCCGGCTGATCCGCCGCCCGGCCGTCCTTGCGGCGACCTGCCGATGAGGACCGGTGGGAACCGGTGAGAAATGGCCGAGCGCTCCGTCGGCACCCCCCAGTAAGATGGAGGCAGGCAGAGCACCGGACCACAAACACTGAAGAGAGCAGGTCGAAAAGGCCGTAAGGCCGGCTGATGGTGGAAATCACTCATGCGGGCAGCCGCGACCGCGCCCGCGGCTCGCACTCCCAAGTCAAGATCGTGGTGCCGGAAGACCACTCCATGGTGAGCCTGCTCGGTTCCCGGGACGAGCTGCTGCACGTCATCGAGCGTGCCTTCCACAGCGACATCCACGTCCGGGGCAACGAGATCACCGTGACCGGTCCGGCGGACGAGGGCGAGCTGGTCTCCCGGTTGTTCTCCGAACTGATCGCGCTGCTCACCAGCGGCGCCCAACTCACCCCCGACGCGGTGGAGCACAGTTTGGCGATGCTGCGGGCGGAGACCGGCGAAAGCCCCGCCGAAGTCCTCACCCTGGACATCCTGTCCGGACGCGGCCGTACGATCCGGCCCAAGACCCTCAACCAGAAGCGCTACGTCGACGCCATCGACAAGCACACGATCGTCTTCGGCATCGGCCCGGCCGGCACCGGCAAGACGTACCTGGCCATGGCCAAGGCGGTCAGGGCGCTGCAGGACAAGAAGGTCAACCGGATCATCTTGACCCGTCCGGCGGTGGAGGCCGGGGAGCGGCTGGGCTTCCTGCCCGGCACCCTGTACGAGAAGATCGACCCGTACCTGCGGCCGCTGTACGACGCGCTGCACGACATGGTCGATCCCGACTCCATCCCCCGGCTGATGAACGCCGGCACCATCGAGGTGGCGCCGCTGGCCTACATGCGCGGGCGCACCCTCAACGACTCGTTCATCATCTTGGACGAGGCCCAGAACACCTCGCCGGAGCAGATGAAGATGTTCCTGACCCGCCTGGGCTTCGGCTCCAAGGTCGTGGTCACCGGCGACGTCACCCAGGTGGACCTGCCCAGCGGCCAGCGCAGCGGCCTGGAGGTCGTCCAGGAGATCCTCGAGGGCATCGACGACATCCACTTCTGCAGGCTGACCAGCCGCGACGTGGTGCGCCACAAGCTGGTCACCCGCATCGTGGAGGCCTACGACCGGTTCGACAGCCAAGCCTCCGAAGGCTCCGGCCGGGCCAACGGCGGTCCTCGCAAGCGGCGGTAAACGCGATGAGCATCGAGGTTCTCAACGAGTCCGGCGTCGAGGTCGACGAGCAGGCGCTGGTCCGCCTGGCCCGGCACGTGCTGGACGAGCTGCGCGTCCACCCGCTGGCGGAGCTGTCGCTGCTGCTGGTGGACGAGGAGGCGATGAGCGAGCTGCACGTCAAGTGGATGGGCGAGCCGGGCCCCACGGACGTGCTGGCCTTCCCGATGGACGAGCTGCGCCCCGGACACCGGCCGGGCGGCGGCGAGGAGGAGGATCCCGACCCGGCGCTGCTGGGCGATGTGGTGCTGTGCCCGGCGGTGGCCGAGCGCCAGGGCGCCGAGGCCGGCCACGGCACCCAGGCCGAGCTGGAGCTGCTGTGCACCCACGGCATCTTGCACCTGCTCGGCTACGACCACGCCGACCCCGAGGAGCACAAGGAGATGTTCGGCTTGCAGGAGCGGCTGCTGAACTCCTGGCGGAACGGACGCTCCTGAGCGAGGCGATGGAGGAGCCGAAGGGGTGCGGCACCGCCGCGGGCGGCATCGTGCGGCGACGGGCGGGCGGGCACGCGGTACGCGCAGGTGCCCGGGCGCGGGGTCGGTGAGGAGCGTGTGCGGCGAAGGTGAGGGCGCCGGCGGCCTGTCGCCCCGGCCGGTGAGCGGGACGCGGTGATGGGCACGGCGCAGGGATGGCTGATCGGCATGGCGGCCGCCCTGGTCGTCGTGGCCGGGCTGCTGGCCAGCGTGGAGGCGGCGCTGACGACCGTCTCCCGGGTGCGGGTGCGGGAGCTGGACCGGCAGGGGCGGCGCGGAGCGCAGCTGCTGGCCGAGGTGGTCGCCGACCCGGCCCGCTACCTCAACCTGGTGCTGCTGCTGCGGATCAGCTGCGAGCTGGCCGCCACCGTGATCGTCGCGGACCTGTGCATCTCCTGGCTGGAGGAGAGCTGGCCGGCCTACGTGGTCGCCGCGGTGATCATGATCGTGGTGATCTACGTGGTGGTCGGGGTGGGGCCGCGCACACTGGGCCGCCAGCACGCCGACCGGATCGCGCTGGCCGGCGCCGGGGTGATCCACCCGCTGGCCCGGGTGCTGGGGCCGCTGCCCAGGCTGCTGATCGTGCTGGGCAACGCGCTGACCCCCGGCAAGGGCTTCCGGGAGGGCCCGTTCGCCTCCGAGGCCGAGCTGCGCGACCTGGTGGACCTGGCCGAGCAGCGCCGGCTGATCGAACCGGACGAGCGCGCGATGATCCACTCGGTGTTCGAGCTGGGCGACACGCTGGTCCGCGAGGTCATGGTGCCGCGCACCGACATCGTGTTCATCGAGCGGGACAAGACCCTGCGGCAGGCGCTGTCGCTGGCGCTGCGCAGCGGGTTCTCCCGCATCCCGGTGGTCGGCGAGAACGAAGACGACGTGGTCGGCATGGCCTACCTCAAGGACGTCGTCCGGCGCGTCCACGAGCACCCCGAGGGCGCCTCCCGGGAGCTGGTGGAGTCGGTGATGCGCCCGGCCACCTACGTGCCCGACAGCAAGCCCGTCGATGAGCTGCTGCGCGAGATGCAGGCCCAGCAGACCCACGTGGCCATCGTCATCGACGAGCACGGCGGCACCGCCGGGTTGATCACCATCGAGGACATCCTGGAGGAGATCGTCGGGGAGATCACCGACGAGTACGACGAGGAGCGTCCCCGGGTGGAGCACCTGCCGGACGGCGCGGTCCGGGTGACCGCCCGGCTGCCGGTCGCCGAACTGGCCGAGCTGTTCGGCGTGGAGCTGGACGTGGAGGAGGTCGACACGGTCGGCGGGCTGCTGGCGCACGCGCTGGGCCGGGTGCCGATCGAGGGCTCCCGGGCCACGGTGGCGGGCCTGGAGCTGACCGCCGAGAGCCTCGCCGGCCGCCGCAACCGCATCGGCACCGTGCTGGTGCGGCGCCTGCCCACCGAGCGGGAGGGACGGGCCGAGGAGGAGCGGCACTCCGGCGGCGCCGAGCGGATGCGCGGCTGAAGCGGCGTCCCGGCTCTGCCCGCGGGGCCTTTAGGCTGGTGGCGTGAGCGAGATCAGTGCCGAGGACGCCAAGATCATCACGCTGGCCCGGGCGTCGCGGGCCCGCACCGGCGCCGCCGAGGGCGCGGCCGTCCGGGACGAGACGGGACGGACCTATGCGGCCACCAGCGTGGACCTGCCTTCGCTGAAGCTGTCGGCGCTGCAGGTGGCGGTGGCGATGGCCGTCTCCAGCGGCGCCGAGGACCTGGAGGCCGCCGCGCTGGTCACCGCAGACGAGCAGGTGCGTGACGCCGACGTCGCCGCGGTGCGGGATCTGGGCCGCAAGGCGCCGATCCTGCTGGCGGCCCCTGACGGCTCGGTGCGCGCCACGCTGGTGCCCTGATGGCCTCCTCACGCCACAGAAGGACCCGCCGCGGGACGGGTGGGTCCGGCAAGCCGAACTCCCCGGCCGCGGGCGCGTCGCGATCCGGCGGGCCGCAAAGCCCCATCGGCCCGGGCCGCAGGCCCCTGCGCGCCGGACGGTCCGCCGCGCCGGTGGGTGACAATCGAGGGATGACCGCGCCGCAGATCATGACCGCCCAGGCCCCCGAGGGCTTTCGTTGCGGGTTCGCCTGCTTCATCGGACGCCCCAACGTGGGCAAGTCCACCCTGATGAACGCGCTGGTCGGCACCAAGGTGGCGATCACCAGCAGCCGTCCGCAGACCACCCGCCGGGCGATCCGCGGCATCGTGCACCGCTGTGACGCCCAGCTGATCATCGTCGACACCCCGGGGCTGCACAAGCCGCGCACGCTGTTGGGGGAGCGGCTGGACAGCCTGGTCCGCTCCACCCTCACCGAGGTGGACGTGATCGGCTTTTGCATCCCCGCCAATGAGAAGATCGGCCCCGGTGACCGGTTCATCGCCCGGGAGCTGGCCGGCCTGTCCGGCAAGACCCCGGTGGTGGCCATCGTCACCAAGACCGACCTGGCCGACCGGCGGCGGATCGCCGAACAGCTGGTGCAGGTGGACCGGCTGGGGGACTTCGCCGACATCGTGCCGGTCTCGGCCACCGAGGGCTTTCAGGTCGATCTGGTGGGCGATCTGCTGATCTCCCACCTGCCGGAGGGCATGCCGCTGTACCCGGAGGGCGACCTGACCGATGAGCCCGAGCACGTGCTGGTCGCCGAGCTGATCCGGGAGGCCGCGCTGGAGGGCGTGCGCGATGAGCTGCCCCACTCCATCGCCGTGGTGGTGGACGAGATCCGGCCCCGCGAAGACCGCGACGACCTGATCGAGGTGTACGCCCACCTGTTCGTGGAGCGGCCCAGCCAGAAGGCGATCGTGATCGGCGCCAAGGGCTCGCGGCTGCGCGAGGTCGGCACCTGCGCCCGCAAGCAGATCGAGGCGCTGCTGGGGGTCAGGGTCTACCTGGACCTGCAGGTCAGCGTGGCCAAGGACTGGCAGCGCGACCCCAAGCAGCTGCGCCGGCTGGGCTTTGACGACTGAACGACCGCAGGCCGCCACGGCCGCAGGGCGCACGGCCGTGGCGCGCTCAGCCGCCCCGGCGGGCCAGGGCCAGGCCGATCAGCAGGAGCGAGGAGGCCACCGACAGGTACCAGCCGTACCCGGCGCTCACCTCCAGGCCGCCCAGGAACATGCGGCCCACCCCGATCTCCTCGCGGAAGCGGTCCAGCCGCAGCAGGAAGACCAGGCAGCTGATCAGGGCGAGCGCTCCGGGGACGGCGGCCAGCGCGCCGATGCGCAGGTCGCCCTTGAGCAGGCTCCAGCCGATCATGACGATCGCCGCCACCGCGAACACCGGGACCAGCTGCCCGGTGCCGTCCACGTTCACCCCGGCCTCGGTGGCCAGCTCGCGGTGCAGCACCTGCCCGAACCCCTCCAGGCGCACGCCGGCCTTGGCCCACGGCAGGAAGGCCGACACCAGCAGGGCCGTGGCGGTGAGCAGGCGGGCCAGCCCCCAGCCGGCCGACGGGGAGCGGGCCGCGGCGGGCGGCTCGGCCGGCGCGGCGCCGGGATCCGGCGGCGGCGCGGGCGGCAGGAAACCGGGCCGGGGGGAGGAGGCCGGCCGGTCCTCGCCGGGCGGCGTCCACCCTTCCTGCTGACCTTGGTCACCCATCATGTCGCCCAGCCTAGAAGGCCGGGCCGCCGCCGCGGGTCCCTTCCCGCGTGTTTCCGCCGGCCCCGTGGCGGGCGGCGCGGTGTGCGAGGCAGGGGGTGCCGCCCGTCGGGGAGAGGCCCCACCGTCCACAGGAACGGATACTTTGTGCAGCGATCAACTTTCTTGGGAGGGTCTGTGTCGTTTGCTTCCCAGTCGTCCTGCCGGTTCCGTATGCCCGGTGGGCGGGCAGGCGATCGCCGGGTGACCGCAGCGGCCGGGAGGGCGGCGTGGTGACGTCCGGGAGCACGCTCAAGACGGCGCTGGTGCGCGCGCCGGGACCGCGCCTGGCGGAGGGGATCGTCACCCATATCGACCGGCGTCCGGTGGATGTGGAGCTGGCCGCCCGCCAGCACGCGGCGTACGCGGCGGCGCTGCGGGCGGCGGGCTGGCGGGTCCACCCGGTCGAGCCGGCCCCGGACCTGCCCGATGCGGTGTTCGTGGAGGACACCGTGGTGGTCTGCGACGGGCTGGCGGTGCTCGCCCATTCCGGGGCTCCCGGCCGCCGCCCGGAGGTGGCGGGCACCGAACGGGCGGTGCGCGCCCTCGGGCTGGAGGTGGCGCGGATCGAGCCGCCCGCCACGCTGGACGGCGGAGACGTCCTGCAGGTCGGCGACACGGTCTATGTGGGCCTGTCGGGACGCACCAACGAGGACGCCGTTTGCCGGCTGGCCGCGCTGCTGGGCGCGCGGGGGCGGCGGGTCGTCCCGGTGCGGGTGACCGGCTGCCTGCACCTGAAGTCGGCGATGACGGCGCTGCCGGACGGGACCTTGATCGGGCTGCCCGAGCATGTGGACACCTCCGTGCTGCCCGGGCTGCGGGTGGCGCCCGAACCGGCCGGGGCCCACGTGGTGGTGCTGGCGGAAGACCATGTGCTGATCTCCGCCTCCGCCCCGCGGACCGCTGCGCGGCTGCGCGCCGAAGGACTGCGCGTCACGGCGGTGGACATCAGCGAATTCGAGGCGCTGGAGGGCTGCGTCACCTGTCTTTCAGTGCTCATCCCCTGACGCTCCGTAGGGTGACCTTCGGTCAACGCCCAGGTCAGCGCGTTTCGGACGGGGCGGCAAGCCCATCACGAACGTCCGAAAGCGCGGTGAGAAGTTGGTAAAGCATTCTTAACGTAGCGGGTGGTCCGCGGAAATATCGCGCTCCAGACTTGGCAGAGGGAAAACCGGGACCTCGGTCACAAGGAGCGGATAGTTGCGCAAAAGATCCCTGCGTTATTGGGCTGCCCTCGCCGTCTTGCCGGCCGCACTGCTCGTCGGCTGCGGCGATTCGGATAATTCCAGCGGAGGGTCCGGGGACGGCGACACGATCAAGGTCGGCATTCTGCACTCGCTGAGCGGCACGATGGCCATCAGCGAGGTGACGGTGGCCAATGCCGAGAAGATGGCCGTCGACGAGATCAACGCCGCCGGCGGGCTGCTGGGCAAGAAATTGGAGGTGGTCCAGGAGGACGGCGCCTCCGACTGGCCGACCTTCGCCCAGAAGGCCCAGAAGCTCATCAGGCAGGACAAGGTCGCGGCCGTGTTCGGCGGCTGGACCTCGGCCAGCCGCAAGGCCATGCTCCCGGTCTTCGAACGCAACAAGGCCCTGTTGTGGTACCCCGTGCAATACGAGGGCCTGGAGAGCTCGCCCTATATCTTCTACACCGGCGCCACCACCAACCAGCAAATCGTGCCGGGCCTGGACTACCTCAAGGAAAAGGGCAAGAAGCGCATCTTCCTGGTCGGCAGCGACTACGTCTTCCCGCGCACCGCCAACAAAATCATCAAGGCGTACGCGGCGGCCAATGACATGGAAATTCTGGGCGAGGAGTACACCCCGCTCGGGCACACCGAATACAGCACGCTGGTCAACAAGATCGTGGCCGCCAAGCCGGACGCGGTGTTCAACACCCTCAACGGCGACAGCAACGTGGCCTTCTTCAAGCAGCTCAAGAGCGCCGGCATCACCGCCAAGGACATCCCGGTCATGTCGGTGAGCATCGCCGAAGAAGAGGTCAAGGGCATCGGCGTCGACAACATCGTCGGCCACCTGGTGGCCTGGAACTACTACCAGACCACCGAGGGCGAGAAGAACGCCGAGTTCGTCAAGAACTTCCAGGCCCGTCACAAGGGCGCGGTGACCTCCGACCCGATGCAGGCCGGCTACAACGCCGTCCACCTGTGGGCCGCCGCGGTCGAGAAGGCCGGCACCACCGAGGTCGAGGCGGTCAAGAAGGCCGCCGCCGGGATCTCGCTGGAGCTGCCCGAGGGCAAGGTCACCATCGACGGCGACAACCAGCACATGTACAAGACCGCGCGCATCGGCGTCATCCAGCCCGACGGCCTGATCAAGGAGGTCTGGAACTCCGGAGAGCCGATCAAGCCGGACCCCTACCTGAAGAACTACCCCTGGGCCAAGGGCCTGTCATAACGCCGGACGGCCGAGCAACGGGCGGCGTGCGCAACGGGGCGGACGCCGCCTTCTCGGGGAAGGCGGGCACACGAGGAGGCGGCTGTTGGAAAACCTGCTCAACCAGTTGCCGATCGGGCTGAGCATCGGGGCGGTGCTGCTGCTGATCGCGCTGGGACTGACGTTCACGTTCGGCCAGATGGGCGTGATCAACATGGCCCACGGCGAGTTCATCATGGTCGGGGCCTACACGGCCTACATGCTGCAGGACTGGGCCGGCACCCAGGCCGCGGCCGTCGCGCTGCCGGTGGCGTTCGCGCTGGCCGGCGCGATGGGCTGGGTGCTCGAACGCGCCGCGATCCGGCACTTTTACGGCCGGCCGCTGGACACTCTGCTGCTGACCTGGGGGGTGAGCCTGGTGCTCCAGCAGGCCGCCCGCGACATCTTCGGCGCCCCCAACGTGCAGGTCGTCGCCCCCACCTGGCTGAGCGGCGGAGTGCACATCGGCGGCACCGTCATCCCCTACAACCGGCTGTTCATCATGGCGCTGGCCGCCGTGTGCGTGGTCGGCATCTGGCTCTACATGAACCGCTCGGCCCAGGGCCGCCGGATGCGCGCGGTCATGCAGAACCGCCGGCTGGCCGCCTGCAGCGGGGTCGCCACCGGCCGGGTGGACCAGCTCACCTTCTTCATCGGCTCGGGGCTGGCCGGGGTCGCCGGGGTGGCGCTCACCCTGATCGGCCCGGTCGGACCGTCCCTGGGCACCTACTACATCGTCGACGCGTTCCTGGTCGTGGTGGTCGGCGGGCTCGGGCAGCTGCGCGGCGCGGTGCTGGCCGCGCTGGCGCTGGGCATGCTCAACTCCTTCGCCGAGTTCTGGACCAACGCCAGCCTGGCCAAGGTCATCGTGTTCGCCGCGATCGTCGCCTTCCTGCAACTGCGCCCACAAGGCATGTTCGTCCTTCGCAGCAGGGCCCTGACATGAGCCGGATCATGAACGACAAACTGCGCGGATATGCGATGTTCGCCGCCGTCTCGGCGTTGCTGCTGGTGGTGGCGCCGCTGGCGCTGCCGGGCTTCCGCCTGGACGAGCTGGCCAAGTACCTGTGCTTTGCCATCGCCGCGCTCGGCATCGGCCTGGCCTGGGGCCAGGGCGGCATGCTGACGCTGGGCCAGGGGGTGTTCTTCGGGCTCGGCGGCTATGCGATGGGCATGTACCTCAAGCTCCACGACGCCGGCGGCGACTTGCCGGACTTCATGGTCTGGAGCGGGGTGGAGGAGCTGCCGGCGCTGTGGGCGCCGTTCCGCAACCCGGTGATCGCGCTGGCCGCGGTGGTGGTGCTGCCGGTGACGGTGGCCGCGCTGCTGGGGGCGCTGGTGTTCCGCCAGCGGGTGCGCGGCGCCTACTTCGCCATCCTCTCTCAGGCGCTGGCCGCCGCGTTCGTGATCCTGCTGGTCGGCCAGCAGGGCCTGACCGGCGGCACCAACGGGCTGACCAACTTCTATGACTTCTTCGGCTTCGAGCTGGAGGCCGAGAGCACCCAGCGCGGCCTGTACTTCGTCACCGCCGTGGTGCTGGGCGTGCTGTACCTGCTGGCCCGGCAACTGGTCAAGAGCCGTTTCGGCCGGCTGCTGATCGCGGTGCGCGACGGGGAGGACCGGGTGCGCTTTTTGGGCTACAACCCGGCCACGGTCAAGACCATCACCTTCGCGATCTCGGCGGGCATGGCGGGGCTGGCCGGCGCGCTGTTCGTGCCGGTGGCCGGGATCATCTCCCCCTCGCTGCTGGGCGTCGTCCCGTCCCTGGAGCTGGTGGTGGCGGTGGCGATCGGCGGCCGGTACGCGCTGGCCGGGGCGATCCTGGGCGCCATCGTCATGAACTACGGCAAGACCGCCTTCAGCGAGGAGTGGGCCGGCGGCTGGCTCTACCTGCAGGGCGCGCTGTTCATCGGGGTCATGACGCTGGCCCCCAAGGGCGCCATCGGCGTCTACCAGCAGATCAAGGACGCCGTCGCCCGCCGCCGCAGCGTCCCGGCCCCGCACCAGGAGAAGTCCCCGGCCTCGCTCAAGGAGGAGGTGCCGGCATGAGCGAGCAGGGCAAGGCGCCCGGGCCCGCCGAGGAGCTGCTGCGGATCCGGGGACTGCAGGTCGTCTTCGACGGCTTCCGGGCCCTGGACGGGGTCGACCTGACCGTCGGCAAGGGCGAGCTGCGCTTTCTGATCGGCCCCAACGGGGCGGGCAAGACCACCCTGATCGACGTGATCACCGGGCTGACCCGCCCGGCCGCCGGCTCGGTGAAGTTCGGCGGCGTCGAGCTGGTGGGCCGCAAGGAGCACAAGATCGTCCGGCTGGGCATCGGCCGCACCTTCCAGACCTCGGTGGTGTTCGAGGAGCTGACGGTGGTGGAGAACCTGGACCTGGCCGCCTCCTTCCGCCGCCCGCTGCGCTCGCTGCTGCGGCAGCGGCGCGGCGTCGACGAGGTCGTCGCCCAGGCCCTGGAGACCATCGGGCTGACCGAGCTGGCCGACCGGCCCGCCGGGGTGCTCTCCCACGGCCAGCGGCAGTGGCTGGAGATCGGCATGCTGCTCGCCCAGCGTCCCAAGCTGCTGCTGCTGGACGAACCGGTGGCCGGCATGAGCCGGGACGAACGCGAGCGCACCGGCCGGCTGCTCACCGAGATCGCCAAGGACCACACCGTGATCGTGGTGGAACACGACATGGAGTTTCTGCGCCGTTACGCTTCGCAGGTCACCGTCCTGCACGAGGGAAAGGTGCTGGTCGAGGGGGACGTCGCCCAGGTGAGCGCCGACCCCCGGGTCCAGGAGGTCTACCTGGGCCGGTCCGGCAAGGAGGCGGCCGCGTGAGCGGGCGCGCTGGAGGCGATCGGGGGCGGATGTGATGCTGCAGGTCACCGGACTGGAGGCGGCCTACGGGCGGGCGCGGGTGCTGTTCGGCATCGACCTGGCGGTCGAACCGGGGCAGCTGATGTGCGTGATGGGACGCAACGGGGTCGGCAAGACCACGCTGCTGAACTCCATCATGGGCGTGCTCACCCCCACCGCCGGCAAGGTCGTCTTCGACGGCAGGGACGTCACCAGGCTGCCCACCTACGAGCGGGTGCGGCTGGGCATGGGCTACGTCCCCCAGGGGCACGAGACCTTCCCCCAGCTCACCGTGGCCGAGAACCTCCAGGTCACGCTGGAGGCCACCAAGCACAAGGACAAGAGGGCCGTGGACGAGGCCCTGGAGGTCTTCCCCCGGCTGAAGGAGATGCTCAAGCGGCGGGCGGGCTTTCTGTCCGGCGGCCAGCAGCAGCAGCTGGCCATCGCCCGGGCGCTGGTCACCCGGCCGCGGATGCTGATCCTGGACGAGCCCACCGAGGGCATCCAGCCCTCCATCGTGCAGGAGATCGAGGAGGCCATCGAACGGTTGCACAAGGAAAAGGGCCTGGCGGTGCTGCTGGTGGAGCAGTACCTGGAGCTGGCGCTGCGGCTGGCCGACGGCTTCGTGATCCTGGACGGCGGCATGGTGCAGCGCACGGGCACCGCCGATGACCTGCGCGATGAGGAGGTCAAACGCCTGCTGGCGGTCTGAAGGCCCGCTAAAGATCCGCCCGCAGGACGGCCGGCCGGCGTGAACGGGGTTCGCGCCGGCCGGCCCGCATGCGCGGCCCGGGAACCATCAGCCCCATGAGTTGTCTCACATCGCGGGACCGATGCCCGTAACACGCGCGTCATCGGGTACCTTGAGGTGCATGTCCCGTGGGCTGCTCCTCCTTAGCGGCCGCAGCGGGGGCCTGTGACGGAAGAAAAGGTCGGCTCCCTCGCTGCGGGATTTTGACGTGTGTCGACCGCCAAGGAAGTCCGAGCAGAGGGAAGCACCTTCATGAAGCCCAAGCAGCAGCCCAGTGGGATGCCCTTCCACCGCTACCGTCCCTTCCCCCCGGTCGATCTGCCGGACCGCACCTGGCCCAACAAGACGATCACGCAGGCGCCGCGCTGGCTGTCCACCGACCTGCGGGACGGCAACCAGGCGCTGATCGACCCGATGGACCCCGCCCGCAAGCTGAAGATGTTCCAGCTGCTGGTGCGGATGGGCTACAAGGAGATCGAGGTCGGCTTCCCGGCGGCCAGCCAGACCGACTTCGACTTCGTGCGGCTGCTGATCGAAGAGGACCACATCCCCGACGATGTGCAGATCTCGGTGCTGACTCAGGCCCGTGAGGAGCTGATCGAGCGCACCGTGCAGTCGCTGGTGGGGGCGCCCCGGGCGACCGTGCACCTGTACAACGCCACCGCTCCGCTGTTCCGCCGGGTGGTGTTCGGCATCGGCCGCGACGAGTGCAAGGCGCTGGCGGTCGAGGGCACCCGGCATGTGATGAAGTTCGCCGAGCAGTACCTGGGCGACTGCGACTTCGGCTACGAGTACTCGCCGGAGATCTTCATCGACACCGAGCTGGACTTCGCGCTGGAAGTGTGCGAAGCGGTGATGGACGTCTGGCAGCCCGGCCCCGACCGGGAGATCATCCTGAACCTGCCGTCCACCATCGAGCGCTCCACCCCCAACGTCTACGCCGACCAGGTCGAGTGGATGAGCCGCAACCTGTCGCGGCGCGAGCATGTCTGCCTGTCGGTGCACCCGCACAACGACCGGGGCACCGCGGTGGCCTCCGCCGAGCTGGCGGTGATGGCCGGCGCCGACCGGGTGGAGGGCTGCCTGTTCGGCAACGGCGAGCGGACCGGCAACGTCTGCCTGGTCACCCTGGGCATGAACCTGTACTCCCAGGGCATCGACCCGCAGATCGACTTCTCCGACATCGACGAGATCCGCCGCACCGTCGAGTACTGCAACCAGCTGCCGGTGCACGAGCGGCACCCGTACGCCGGCGACCTGGTCTACACCTCCTTCTCCGGCTCCCACCAGGACGCCATCAACAAGGGCTTCGCGGCGCTGGAGCGGGACGCCGCCGAGGCCGGGGTGCCGGTGGACCAGTACCGCTGGCAGATGCCCTACCTGCCCATCGACCCCAAGGACGTGGGCCGCACCTACGAGGCGGTGATCCGGGTCAACAGCCAGTCCGGCAAGGGCGGCGTGGCCTACATCATGAAGACCGAGCACGCCCTGGATCTGCCCCGCAAGCTGCAGATCGAGTTCTCCCGGGTGGTGCAGCAGCACACCGACACCGAGGGCGGCGAGGTCACCCCCGAGCAGATGTGGCAGATCTTCGAGCGCGAGTACCTGTCCAGCGGGCCGCGCATCGGGCTGCTGGCCCACCGCACCTCCTCCCGGGTGGACGAAAAGGACCACCTGACCTGCGACGTGCGGCTGGATGGGGAGATCCGCGAGATCGAAGGCGTCGGCAACGGCCCGATCTCGGCGTTCGTGGACGCCCTGGGCACCGTCGGCATCGACGTGCGGGTGCTGGACTACGCCGAGCACGCCCTCAGCTCCGGCAGCGACGCCAAGGCCGCCGCCTACATCGAGTGCGAGATCGGCGGACGGGTACTGTGGGGGGTCGGCATCGACGCCAACACGGTGACCGCGTCCCTGAAGGGCGTGCTGTCGGCGGTCAACCGCGCCGCCCGCACCGCCTGACGACCCACGGCGATTCCCCCGGCGGCCGGTGCCGCCGGGACACAGGCCCTGCCAGGCGGTGGTGACACCACGCCTGGCGGAAGCGAAGGCTCCGGCCGTGACGACCTCAGGGCCGGAGCCTTCGCCGTGAACGCCGGCCTCGCCGAAATCCCCCGCTAGGCCGGGTGGCCGAGGACGTGGTGGACCAGCTCGCGCAGCGGCCCGGTCAGCTGGGCCTCGCCGACCGTGGTGACCTGCCCGTCGATGTCGATCTCATAGACGAACTGATCGGGAATGCGCCCCGGGGGCGGCAGCCGCCCCAGGTCGACCCGTGCGACCAGCTCGCGCAACACCGGATCGGAAGCGGTGTCGGACTGGCCGCGCCGTTGGATTCCGGCAAAGCCGCCGCTGCGGACCACGGTCACTTTCAAATTCGCACGCCTACCCCGTCCCATGCCTGCCTGACGGCCTCGGCCTCGGCGCTCGCGGCGCCATAGAGGCGTTCGGCCGTTTCGATCGTAGCCGTGGCGAACCCGGAGAATTCGATGGTCGGGCTCATCGCCGGTCCGGTGAGCGTCTCGTACCAGATCCGGCCGGCCTTCTCCCACGCATGGCCGCCCAGCTCGGCCGCCGCCAGGTAGAAGGCCCGGTTGGGGATGCCGGAGTTGATGTGGACGCCGCCGTTGTCCCGGTAGGTGTGCACGTAGTCGTCCATGTGCCCCGGCTGCGGGTCCTTGCCGATGCGCGGGTCGTCGTAGGCGGTGCCGGGCTCCTTCATCGAACGCAGCCCCACCCCGTTGACCCCCTCGGCCAGCAGGCCCGCGCCGATGATCCAGTCGGCCTCCTCGACGGTCTGCCCCAAGTGCCACTGCTTGACCAGCACCCCGAACACATCCGACATCGACTCGTTCAGCGCCCCGGACTGGCCGAAGTACTCCAGGTCCGCGGTGTACTGGGTGATGCCGTGCACCAGCTCATGCCCGGTGACCTCCAGCGGCCCGGTGAAGCCGGTGAAGATCTCCCCGTCGCCGTCCCCGTAGACCATCTGCTCGCCGTTCCAGAAGGCGTTGGCGTAGTCCAGGCCGTAGTGGACGGTGCTGACCAGGGGCAGCCCGGCGCCGTCGATGGAGTTGCGCCGGTAGACGGCCTCGAAGAAGTCGAAGGTCACCCCCAGCCACTCGTAGCTTTGGTCGACGGCCTCATCTCCGGTGGGGCCGTCGCCTTCGGAGCGCACGACCTTGCCGGGCAGCTCCTCGCGGGTGGCGGCGTCGTGGATCGTCCGGTTGGGGACGAAGTCCTCCTGCGGCTGGGGCGGGGCGACCGTGAGGGTCCGCCGCTCCACCCGGTGGGTGGCCGACAGGACGAGGGTGCGGCGCGCCATGTCGCGCAGCGCGGGGTCACGGGCGTCGCGGGCCAGGCGGTCCAGGATGTGCGGTGGGACGATGGTGCATCTCATGCAGCCACGCTGCCAGCCGAATGTGATTCAGACCACGGAGTCGGCCAGGTCCGGCAGGCCGGATCCGGTCACTCACCGTCACCTCCCCTCACCGGGGGACCGGCCGGCCGGTCCTTTTCGTACCGCCCCGCCACATGCGGGACAATGCCAGGGTGACCCTCTACCGTGACGAAGGAATCGTGCTGCGCACCCAGAAGCTGGGCGAGGCCGACCGCATCGTCACGGTGCTGACCCGGCGCAGTGGACGGATCCGCGCCGCCGCCAAGGGAGTGCGCCGCACCAGGTCGAAGTTCGGCGCCCGGCTGGAGCCGTTCACCCATGTGGACCTGCAGTTTTATGAGCGGCGCTCGCTGGATCTGATCACCCAGGCCGAGACGCTGCGCCCCTACGGGGAACCTCTGGTCACCGACTATCCCCGCTATACGGCCGGGGTGGCGATGCTGGAGACCGCCGAGAAGCTGACCGCCGAGGAGAAAGAGCCCGCGCTGCGGCAGTTCCTGCTGCTGCTGGGCGGGCTGCGCACCCTGGTGGACCGCTCCCACGACCCCCGGCTGGTGCTGGACGCCTATCTGCTGCGGTCGCTGTCGGTGGCGGGCTGGGCGCCGGCCCTGGACGAGTGCGCCCGCTGCGGCTCCCGGGGGCGGCTGCGGGTGTTCGCCATCGCCGCCGGCGGGGCGCTGTGCGGCGCCTGCCGCCAGCCCGGGGCCGCCACCCCGGCGCCGCAGACGCTGGAGCTGATGGTGGCGCTGCTGCGGGGCGACTGGGAGCGCGCCGACGCCAGCCAGATGCGCCACCGCGTGGAGTGCAGCGGACTGGTGGCCGCCTACCTGCAGTGGCACCTGGAGCACGGGATCCGCTCGCTGCGCCATGTCGAACGAGGGCTCGAAGGAGACACCGCAGGGGTCGATCCCGACCCGGCCGTCATGAACGAGGAGACAACGGTTTGAACAGGGCCGTCCAGCCGCCATATCCCCACCCCAGCGGGGCCCGGCCGCCGGCCATCCCCAAAGAGCTCGTGCCCCGGCACGTGGCCATCGTGATGGACGGCAACGGACGCTGGGCCAAGCAGCGCGGGCTGCCGCGCACCGAGGGGCACAAGATGGGGGAGCACTCCCTCTTCGACGTGATCATGGGCGCGATCGAGCTGGGCATCCCCTACCTGTCGGCCTATGCGTTCTCCACCGAGAACTGGAAGCGCTCCCCGGAGGAGGTGCGCTTCCTGATGGGCTTCAACCGGGATGTGATCCGCCGCCGCCGCGACCAGCTGCATTCGATGGGGGTGCGGGTGCGCTGGGCGGGCCGCAGGCCCCGGCTGTGGCGCAGCGTGATCAAGGAGCTGGAGGAGGCCGAGCGGCTGACCGCCGACAACGACGTGCTGACGCTGCAGTTCTGCGTCAACTACGGCGGGCGGGCCGAGATCACCGACGCCGCCGCCGCCATCGCCCGCGACGTGGCCGCCGGCAAGCTCAACCCCGACAAGATCAACGAGAAGGTGTTCGCCCGCTACCTGTACCGTCCCGAGGTGCCGGAGGTGGACCTGTTCCTGCGGCCCTCGGGGGAGCAGCGCCTGTCCAACTTCCTGCTGTGGCAGTCGGCCTATGCGGAGTTCGTCTTCCAGGACGTGCTGTGGCCCGACTTCGACCGCCGGCACCTGTGGCAGGCCTGCGAGATCTACGCCACCCGCGACCGCCGCTACGGCGGCGCCGAGCCCAACCCGGTACCGGTGAAGACCTCCTGAGCCGGGCCGCGGTGCCCCGGCCTTGCGCGGGCGGGTCAGTCGGCCTTCTCGTCGGTCCTCTCCTCGTCCTTCTTGTCGGCCGTGCCCGCGCAGTCGCCGCAGGTGCCGAAGACCTCGACGGTGTGGGTGATGTCGGTGAAGCCGTACTGGGCGCCGATGGCCTCGGCCCAGCGCTCCACGGCGGGACCGGCGACCTCCACCGTGTGGCCGCACCGGCGGCACACCAGGTGGTGGTGGTGCTCGTCGGTGCGGCAGGCCCGGTAGACCGCCTCGCCGTCGGCGGTGCGCAGCACATCGACCTGGCCGGCCTCGCTCATGGCCTGCAGCGCCCGGTAGACCGTGGTCAGCCCGATCTTGGAGCCGCCGGCGCGCAGGTCGGCGTAGATGTCCTGGGCGCTGCGGAAGCCCTCGCTGCGGGCCAGCATGGCGCGCACCGCGTCCCGGCGGGCACTCGACCTGCTTCGCGTCCCGTCCCGGCGGGCCGTCATCCTCGCACCTCCGCGTCGGCGGTCGCCTCATCAGGGCCGGAAGGCAGTGTACGACGGCGCAGCGCCGGTTCCCCGATCACCCGCCACAGCACCAGCGTCAGGTACACCGCCAGCGCCAGCAGCACGATCGACGGGCCGGGCGGGAGGTCGTACTGGAAGGCGCCGAGCAGCCCCGAGACCGCCGACAGCACGCCGATGCCCATGGCCGCCAGCATGGTGTCGCGGAACCCGCGGGTGAGCTGCTGGGCGGCCGCCACCGGGACCACCATCAGCGCGCTGACCAGCAGCAGCCCGATGGCCCGCATGGCGATCACCACGGTGACCGCGGCGGTCACCGCGATCAGCAGGCTCAGCGCGCGGGCCGGCAGCCCGCTGGCGCGGGCCAGCTCCTCGTCCTGGCACAGCAGGAACAGCTCCCGCCCGAAGAGCACCACCACCGCCAGCACGCCCGCCGCCAGCACGGCCACCAGGTACAGGTCGCGCTCGGTGACGCTGGTGATCGAGCCGAACAGATACGACTGCAGGCCCGCCCCGCCGCCGGCCCGGCTGGTCAGCAGCACCCCGCCGGCCAGCCCGCCGTAGAACAGCAGGGCCAGCGCCACGTCCCCGCCGGTGCGGCTGCGGGCGCGCAGCACCTCGATGGCGGCCGCGCCCAGCACCGAGATCGCCAGCGCGCCCAGCACGGGGGAGGATCCGGTGAGCAGGCCCAGCCCGATGCCGGTCAGCGCGATGTGCCCGATCCCGTCCCCCAGCAGCGCCAGCCGCCGCTGGACGATGAACGTGCCGATCGCCGGGGCGGTCAGCCCGATGAGCACCGCCAGCGCCAGGGCGATGCGCATGAAGTCGTACTGCAGTGGGTTGATCAAGCGGTGTCCCAGATGGTCGGCCGGTCGCGGTGGGCGTGCGGGTGCAGGTGCCGGTGGCCGGGCCGGGCGCACTCGCCCTCGGGCTGCGGCGGCGCGCCGTCGTGGACGATGCGCCCGCCCTCCAGTACCACGGCCCGGCTGATCAGCGGTTCCAGCGGGCCGAGCTCGTGCATCACCAGCACCACCGTGCGGCCCTGGCGGACCAGGTCGCGCAGGGTGTCGGCGAGGGCGGCCTGGCTGGCGGCGTCCACCCCGGCGGTGGGCTCGTCCATGACGAAGGTGTCGGGCTCCCCGGCCAGGGCGCGGGCGATCAGCACCCGCTGCTGCTGGCCGCCCGACAGGTGCTGGGCCGGGCGGTCGGCCACGCCGGCCAGGCCGACCTTCTCCAGCGCCCGCTGCACCGCGGCCCGGTCGGCCGCCGAGGGCAGCAGCCGCAGCCTGGGCCGGCGGGCGATCCGCCCGGAGGCCACCACCTCCCGGACGGTGGCGGGCACCCCGCCGCCCACCTGCAGCCGCTGCGGCACATACCCGATGCGGTGCCAGTCCCGGAAGCGTCCCGGCGGCGAGCCGTAGATCAGCGTCCGGCCGGCCGCCAGCGGCACCAGCCCCAGCAGGGCCCGCACCAGCGTGGACTTGCCCGAGCCGTTGGCGCCCATCACGGCCAGCACCTCGCCGGGCGCCACCTGCAGATCGATGCCGCGCAGCACCTCTCGCCCGTCCAGGCGCACCCGGCCGCCGGTCATCTCAAAGGGCGGGACGGCGATGTCCGGTTTCACGGCGGTCATGGGCATTCCAGTGCGGTGCGCAGGGTCTGCAGGTTTTTGCGCATGAGCGAAAGGTAGTCATCGCCGGATCCCTCGGCCAAACCCTCCACCGGGTCCAGCGTGGCCGTGCGCACCCCGGCCTCGCGGGCCAGCGTCTGGGCGACCTTGGGGCTCACCAGGGTCTCGGTGAACACGGTGGTCACGCCGGTGCGGCGGACCTGGCCGGTCAGCTCGGCCAGCCGTCCGGGCGAGGGCTCGCCGGCGGGGTCGATGCCGGCGATGGGGATCTGCCTGAGGCCGTAGCGGTCGGCCAGGTAGCCGAACGCGGCGTGGGCGGTGACCATGGTCCGCTGCTTGCAGCCGCGCAGGCCGGCCTGGAACTCCTCATCCAGCGCGATGAGCCGTTCGGCGGTCGTCTTGGCGTTGGCCCGGTAGCCGGCGGCGCCCGCGGGGTCGGCCTTGGCGAGCCGTTCGCCCAGCGCGGTGGCGAGGGCCGCCATCCGGCTGGGGTCCAGCCACAGGTGGGGGTCGTAGGAGGCCCCCCGCTCGTGATCGTGGTCTCGGTCGTGCTCGTGCCCGTCCGTATCGGGGAGCGGCAGGGTCCGCACGGCGGACGCGGCGTCCAGGGCGCGGTCTGCGGCGCGTTCCCCGACGGCCTTGTCCACGGCCGGCTGCAGGCCCTTGATGTAGACCACCAGGTCGGCCCGGCCGATGTCGGCGATCTGCCGGGGGGTCAGCTCCACATCGTGCGGCTCGGCGCCCGGCCTGGCCAGGGTGCGGACCGTCACCCCCTCGCCGCCGACCTGCTCGCTCAGCCAGGCCATGGGGTAGTGACCTGCGACCACTTCGGTGCCGCCGGAGGCGGAGCCGCCGCCGCACGCGGTGGCGGCCAGCAGCGGGACGGCCGCCAAGGCGGCCGACGACAGGACGCGTCGCAGGGGACGGAAGGTGAACACCCCTCAATTGTGGATGAAGATGAAAATGGTTGTCAAAATCACCCAATGATCCGGCGCACCGCGGCCGCCACCAGCACGGCCAGCGCCGCGACCCGCAGCATCCGCCCCCCGAGGCCGAGCACGGGCCAGTTCAGGTAGGCGAACCAGGCCAGCAGCGCCGCCAGCGCCCCCAGCGCCGCCGCCGCGAGCCACCCGGTGCCCACCATGCCCACCGCCAGCAGGGCCAGGACGGCCAGCAGCGGCATCCAGACCGGCAGCCGGTGCAGGAACACCACGGGCACGGCGCTGCGCCGCTCGATCGTCTCGCGCAGCCCGGATGCACGGGGCTCGCGTCGGGTGCTCATTCGGACCTCCCGGATGTGGGGACCTCCACTGCGTCGCGGAGAGGGGATGCGACACGGTGCCGCATACAGTCGAACACGCCCGGTGACGGGAGCCAAGCGCTTCGGCCCGCCGCGCGGCGGCGCCGGTCGCGGGCGCGTCCTGAGAAGATGTCCGGGTGATCGCGATAACCCGGTACCGCGTGCCCGAGTCCCAGGCCGAGACGTTCGCCGCCGAGCTCGGCGCGATCCTGGACGCGCTGGCCGGCGCGCCGGGATACCGCAGCGGCCGGATCGGCCGCACCGTCGACGACCCCACGCTGTGGGCGCTGATCACCGAGTGGGACGGCGCGGGTCACTACCGGCGCGGCATCGGCCTTCCCCAGGTGCGCATGCGGCTCATCCCGCTGTCGGCGCTGGCCGTCGACGAACCGGGGGCTTACGAGATCATCGCCGCCCGCTGACCGGACGCGGCGCGGCCGCGGTCATACGGCCGGCCCGAGTGCCCTAAGCTGGGAGACCTTGACGGGGCTCGCGGGCCGGGTGACCGCCTGGGGCGGAAGGCCCGCCGCTTCGCCGTTGTTACCGGGGATGAGACCGCTTTGGCCTGATGCCGGGCGTTACCAGACAATCCCGCCGACCGCCAGCCGGATGGAGACTTGACCCATGGCCCGCAGATCCGACGTGATGGACACCATCGTCAGCCTCGCCAAGCGGCGGGGCCTGGTCTACCCGTCGAGTGAGATCTACGGAGGCCTGCGCGCGTCCTGGGACTACGGCCCGCTGGGCGTCGAGCTGAAGAACAACGTCAAGCGCCAGTGGTGGAAGTCCATGGTGCAGTCCCGCGAGGACGTCGTCGGCCTGGACTCGTGCGTGATCCTGGCCCGCGAGGTCTGGGAGGCCAGCGGCCATGTGCAGGCGTTCGTGGACCCGCTGACCGAGTGCACCTCCTGCCACAAGCGCTTCCGCGCCGACCACCTGGAGGAGGCCTACCAGGCCAAGCACGGCCGCCCGCCGGCCGGCGGCCTGGCCGACGTCAACTGCCCCAACTGCGGCACCAAGGGCGCCTTCACCGAGCCGCGGATGTTCAACGGGCTGCTCAAGACCTTCCTGGGCCCGGTGGAGGACGCCTCCGGCCTGGCCTACCTGCGGCCGGAGACCGCGCAGGGCATCTTCATCAACTTCATGAACGTCCAGCAGTCGTCCCGCCGCAAGATCCCCTTCGGCATCGGGCAGATCGGCAAGTCGTTCCGCAACGAGATCACCCCGGGGAACTTCATCTTCCGCACCCGCGAGTTCGAGCAGATGGAGATGGAGTTCTTCGTCGAGCCCGGCACCGACGAGGAGTGGCACCAGTACTGGATCGACCAGCGCCTGCAGTGGTACGTCGACCTGGGCATCCGCAAGGAGAACCTGCGGCTGTATGAGCACCCGGCCGAAAAGCTGTCGCACTACTCCAAGCGCACCGTCGACATCGAGTACCGCTTCGACTTCGTGGGCGCCGAGTGGGGCGAGCTGGAGGGCATCGCCAACCGCACCGACTTCGACCTGTCCACCCACGCCAAGGCCAGCGGCCAGGACCTGTCGTACTTCGACCAGGAAAAGGGCGAGCGGTACATCCCGTACGTCATCGAGCCGGCGGCGGGCGTGGACCGCTGCGTGCTGACGTTCCTGCTGGACGCCTACGCCGAGGACGAGGCGCCCAACGCCAAGGGCAAGCTGGAAAAGCGCACCGTGCTGCGGCTCGACCCGCGCCTGGCCCCGGTCAAGGCCGCGGTGCTGCCGCTGTCGCGCAACGCCGACCTGTCGCCCAAGGCCCGTGACCTGGCCGCCCGGCTGCGCAAGCACTGGAACGTGGAGTTCGACGACGCCGGTGCGATCGGCCGCCGCTACCGCCGCCAGGACGAGATCGGCACCCCGTTCTGCATCACCGTCGACTTCGACACCCTGGAAGACGACGCGGTGACCGTCCGCGAGCGCGACTCCATGAAGCAGGAGCGCATCGCCATCAGCCAGGTGGAGTCGTTCCTGGCCGCCCAGCTGGTGGGCTGCTGACGCCGAGCCGGGGATGAGAACCTGATAGAACGGGAGGCGGGCCGCCTCTCCCTGATTCCGGCAGGGAGAGACGGCCCGCCTGCTATGTGCGACCTTGGTGACCGGTCAGCCGATCAGCTGCCCATCTGCAGCGACTGGCCGGAGGAGGTCGTCAGCTTGTAGGTGGCGCTCACCGTGGCGCTCGAGGGGCACAGGATGCCGCCGGACACCTTGTTGATGGTGGCGCCGCTCACCGAGACCTGGGCCTCGTTGACGCCGGGCACCGGGCGGTTGGGGTTGTTGGGGTTGTAGGCGTTGGCGGTCAGGTTGCCGCCGTAGGTGCAGGTGATGCCCAGGATCAGGGTCGCCTTGGCCCGGAAGTTGGCGATCGTGACGGTGCCGTCCCGGCCGCCGGCCACGGGGTTGTAGGTGGCGTTGCCGCCGGTCCAGGGCAGGTTCTCGGTGGTGATGGCGGAGCTGATGATGCCGGTGCAGTTCCCGCCGCTGTTGCTGAACGAGGCGGAGGTGATGGTCAGGTTGGAGCCGTCGGAGTTGATCGTGCCGTTCATCACCGACTCGTTGCAGGTGGCCGACCCCAGCGAGCTGGTGATGGTGGCGGTGCCGAGCAGCTCGGCCTTGACGCCTCCGCTGTAGGGGGTGCCGGAGGGGTAGACGCTGATGGTGGTGGACGCCGACGCGGGGGGGACCATCATCGCGAGAGCGGCCGCGGCGGCCGCGCCCACAGTGACCACGCGCCTTGCGTGTGCCATGGACTACTCCTTACGTCCAGGGGTGGATGGCGATGTGAAATTAATTCTTGTTTTGCCGGCGGTCAACGGTGAGTCAGGAGTTTTTCAGATGGTCAGAATGTGACACATTCTCATGTTTAATGATCTTCAAAGGTTCGCCCGCCGCCGCCGGAGTCCGGTAGCGTGACCGTGACTGCCGGCCACGGACGGGGGGACGCACCATGAGCGACCGTCGTCACGGGCACGTCCCGGCGGCAGGGGACTCCGGGCGGATCGCCCGCTTCGCGCTGGTCGTCGTGGGCCTGCTGGGCTTCGTCGTCTTCCCCGGCTCCTGGCCGCTGCCGGCCGGGCCCGGCATCGGGATGCGCACCGGCGCGACCCCGGCGCCGCCCGCCCACCAGGCCGTGGGCAGGGGACGGGCCGCCGCCGGCGCGCCGGGCACCGCGGCGACCAAGCCCGCCTCGCCGCAGGCGGAGACGCGGCACGCCATCGCCGCCCCCCACCAAGAGACTTCACCGACGGCCGATCCGGCCCTCCCCGCAAGCGGCGCCTCGCCGCCCGCCCCCGGCCACCGGCAGATCCTCCCGCCCACGCCGCGCGAACCGGCGCCCGCCGGGGCGGAGCCGCCGGTCTTCCGGGGACGCGCGCCCCCGGCCGCCACGGGTCACTGAGGTCCCTGTCCGGCCGGCGGTGAGCGCCCGTGCCCGCCGCCGGCATCGCGCGGCCCGCTGCGCCGGGCCGCCCTTTCCCGTGGAGGTTTTCCCTTGTCCCGCCCCTTGATGTGGCGGGCGCTGCTGGCGCTCGCCATCATCGCCGGATCGATATTCGTCGCGCTGACCCAGCCCGCCAAACTCGGCCTCGACCTGCGCGGCGGCACCCAGATCGTGCTGGAGACCAAAGACGGCCCCAACGTCAAGGCCAACCGGGAGTCCACCGACCGGGCCCTGGAGGTGCTGCGCAAGCGGGTCGACGCGCTCGGCGTGGCCGAGTCCTCCATCACCCGCTCCGGTGAGCGGCGCATCATCGTCGAGCTGCCGGATGTGCAGGACCCCAAGCGGGCCGCCGAGGCGGTCGGCCGCACCGCCCAGCTCACCGCGCACCCGGTGCGCGCCAACGACGGCAAGCCCGACAAAAAGAACGGCGAGCAGATCCTGCCCGATGAGGACGGCCGGCCGATCCTGCTGAAGAAGGCCGCGCTGAGCGGCGCCCAGATCCGCTCCGCCAGCGCCTCCTTCGACCAGCAGAACATGCAGGGCTGGTACATCACCGTCGACTTCCGCGGCGACGGCGGCCGCATCTGGCAGAAGATCACCGCCGAGGCCGCCTGCAAGAGCGACCCCGACGACCGGCGGATCGCGTTCGTTCTGGACGGAAAGGTGATCTCCTCGCCGGTGGTGCAGGAGGACGTGCCCTGCAACGTCGGCATCAGCGGCGGCTCCACCCAGATCACCGGACAGTTCAGCGCCCGGGAGGCCAAGGAGCTGGCCGCGCTGATCCAGGGCGGCTCGCTGCCGGTCCCGGTGGAGATCATCGAACAGCGGGTGGTCGGCCCCACCCTGGGCGAGGAGGCCATCCAGGCCAGCTGGCAGGCCGCCGTCATCGGCATCGTGCTCACCGGCCTGTTCATCATCTGGATCTACCGCCTGGTCGGCTTCCTGGCCACGCTCGCGCTGGCCGCCTACGGGGTGATCTCTTACGCCGCGCTGGTGGCGATGGGCGCCACGCTGACCCTGCCCGGCCTGGCCGGTTTCGTGCTCGCCATCGGCATGGCGGTGGACGCCAACGTGCTGGTGTTCGAACGGGCCCGCGAAGAGTATGCGGCGGTGCCGCGCCGGGGCATGCGCCCGGCGCTGGTCATCGGCTTCCAGAAGGCCTGGTCGGCCATCGCCGACTCCAACATCACCACCGTGCTGGCGGCCGGCCTGCTGTTCTTCCTGGCCGCCGGGCCGGTGCGCGGCTTCGGCGTCACGCTGACCATCGGTGTGCTGGCCTCGCTGGTCTCCGCCCTGCTGGTCACGCGCGTGCTGGCCGAGTGGGCGGTGAGCCGGCGGCCGATCGCCAAGCGGCCCGCCCTGACCGGGCTGAGCAAGACCGGGCGGGTCCGCGACTGGCTGGACCGCAAGCAGCCCGACCTGATGCGGCGCAAGACCCTGTGGCTGACCGTCTCCGGGCTGCTGGTCGCCGGCTCGATCGCCGGGATCGTCATCCAGGGCCTGAACTTCGGCGTGGAGTTCACCGGGGGCCGCCAGGTCGTCTACAGCACCAGCCAGCGGATGGACATCAACGACGCCCGGGCCGCGGTGGCCGACGCCGGGTTCCCCCGCGCGGTGGTGCAGACCGCCGGCACCGACGGGGAGGACATCTCCATCCGCACCGAAAAACTCACCAACGCCGAGGTCGACAAGCTGCAGCAGGCGCTGGAGAAGGCCGGCGGCGGCACCGTCACCAAGGAGCGCGACGAGCTGATCGGCCCCAGCCTGGGCAGCGAGCTGCGCAAGAAGGCGCTGATCGCCTTGGGCGTGGCGCTGGCCGCCCAGCTGATCTACCTGGCGGTCCGCTTCCGCTTCACCTTCGGCGCCGCCGCGGTGCTGGCGATGTTCCACGACGTGATCGTCGTCACCGGCGTGTTCGCCTGGCTGGGCAAGCCCATCGACGGGGTGTTCCTGGCCGCGCTGCTGACCATCATCGGTTACTCGGTCAACGACTCGGTGGTGGTCTTCGACCGGATCCGCGAGCTGTGGCGGGCCGCGCCCGAAGAGCGCTTCGCCAAGATCGCCAACCGGGGCGCCCTGCAGACGGTGCCGCGCACCGTCAACACCGGTATGGGCGCGATCTTCATCCTGGCCGCGCTGGCGCTGCTCGGCGGCGACTCGCTGACCGACTTCGCCATCGCGCTGCTGCTGGGCATCGTGGTGGGCACCTACTCCACCGTGTTCACCGCCACCCCGCTGGCGATCGTCTTCCAGGCCCGCAGCAAGACCCCGGCGCCCAAGCCCAAGCTCGCCAAGCGCCCGGTGCGCCAGCCCGGCGACTCCGGCGCGGTCGTGTGAGCCCGCCCGTCCGGGAACCGGCCCGGTTCCCGGACGGAAGACGGTGCGGGGCCGTGCCCGGGCACGGCCCCGCACCATCGATCCACAGGTGTCAGTCCGACTCGCTCTCCAGGGCCGCCACCCGGGAGCGGGCCTGGGCCATCGCCTCGTGGTACTTGGTCTCCCACTGCGGGTCGTCGTCGGCGATGGCGGCGATCGACTGCCGGCCGAACTCCACCGGCCCCCGCCGGCCGTGGGCCACCTTCCGGACGACCACCGTGGTCACGCCGTCGGCGGAGGAGGTGTGCACCTCCCAGCGGGCGGCGGACTCCAGCGCCCGGGGGTCGGCCTCCTCGCCCCGGAACGCGCTGATCACGAGCGTGACGGCCAGCGCGATCACGACCACCACGACCAGCAGTATCAGCAGCCTCATCGGTCCTCCTGCGCGGGCCGGGGTCAGTTGCGGGGCAGCAGCGCCCCGCCCGGGTTACCCGGAGCGTAGACCGTGATGCCCTGCGGCAGCGCCTTCAGCTTCTCGATCTCGGCGCAGGTCGGGCACTTGTTGTACCCGTCCTGGCGGGCCTTGTTGGCCGCCGCCTCCAGCCGGGCCTGCTCCACCTTCGCCTGCGCCTCGCTGACCTGGGCGAAGGCGGCCTGGGCCCGGTCCACCGCCGCCTGCACCCGCTGCGGCAGGGAGACCTTCACCAGGTTGAAGTGGATGTTGATCAGGAAGTCGCCGCCCAGCGTGGTGCGCAGGTCGGCGGCCAGCTGCCGGTTGATGGCGTCCTGGACCTTGGCGATGTTGGCGTTGTTGCTCTGCACCTGCAGGCCGGTGCGCTGCCGCCGGGAAGTAGAACCGGTGTTCTGCACCAGTGCGCAGGAGGAGACCAGCTCGGCGCAGCGGAAGCTGTTGATCTGGCTGCGCAGGTTGTTGTCGATCACCGGCCGGACGATCTGGTTCAAAAACGCCGACCAGCCCTCATCGCCCTCCCAGGCGAAGTAGGTCTTGCCGCCGGGGGCGCGGAACTTGCGGGTGCCGAACTTGTCGTCGAACTTCTTGAGCACCTCGTGGTCGGTGTTGAGGGTGAAGTACAGCGTGCCCTCGATGCCCATGTTGACGCCGTCGCTGCTGGGCACGGTCACCACGTCCACGCCGCCGCCGCGGTCGCCCTCGCCGCGGTTGGCGGTGATGGTGTAGAAGCGCTGCTGGGCGGGGTACTTGTGGACCTTCGACCACCAGCCGGTCCACACCCGGCCCGAGCCGGGGTCGATGACCTGCCGGATGCGGGTGTTGTCGAAGAAGCCGCCGTTGCGCACCACGGCCACCTGCCCGCCGTCGGTCCGCTCGAAGCCGCCCAGCAGCCCGGCCAGGAAGGGCAGGCCCAGGACCAGCAGCACGATGGCCGTCATGATCTTTCCCGCACGGCTCATCCGGGGGAGTGCTCTCATCTGAACGACGCTCCAATCCCCGGCGGGCTCACCCGCCGGGCGGGGAGGATCAGGTCTCGGAATCGTGTATCAGACGCGGAGCGGATGATCTCGGCTCCCCGGGGATGCGAATTCAGATGGCCGAAACCGGTCTCGTCCGGCACGGGTCGGGTGCCGCTCTTCCCTCTGCGTGCCGGACGCTCCAGACGGACGGGACGGCAGACGGCCGCCGCTCGCCCGTGGGGGCGTGAGTTTTCCCACAGGTGTTCCCGCGAGTGGCACGCCCCCACGGGCGGCTAGGCGAACGCGCCGGGCGGGCCCTCGGGACGCTCGGCCTGGATCACGTGCATCACCGCGTTGATCAGCGACAGGTGGGTGAAGGCCTGCGGGAAGTTGCCCAGGTGCCGCCCGGTGTGCGGGTCGATCTCCTCGGCGTACAGCTGCAGCGGGCTGGCGTACGACAGCAGCTTCTCGCACAAACGCTTGGCGCGTTCCAGCTCGCCGATCATCACCAGGGAGCTGACCAGCCAGAACGAGCAGATGGTGAAGGTGCCCTCCGAGGAGGAGAACCCGTCGTCGGTCTCCTCGGGCCGGTACCGCAGCACCAGGTCGTCCTCGGTGAGCTCGTTGGCGATGGCCAGCACCGTCTCGCGCACCCGCTTGTCGTCGGGGGGCAGGAAGCCCAGCAGCGGGATCAGCAGCACCGAGGCGTCCAGCGCCTTGGTGCCGTAGTGGGCGGTGAAGACCCCCCGCTCGTCCAGGGCGTTGGCCAGCACGTCGGCGTGGATCTCATCGGCCGCCTTCTGCCAGCGCTCGGCCAGGTCGTGGCAGCCGCGGATGCGGGCCAGGCGGGCGCCGCGGTCGGCGGCCACCCAGCAGAACACCTTGGAGGAGGTGAAGTGCTGGGGCTTGCCGCGCACCTCCCACATGCCGCAGTCGGGCTTGCGCCAGTTGGCCAGCGCCTCCTCGACCTGCTTGACGATGATCTTCCACAGCCGGTCGTCCAGCCGGTCGCGGCGCCGCACGAACAGGTAGATGGAGCCGATGATGGCGCCCCACACATCGTGCTGGGCCTGGGTGTAGGCGTCGTTGCCGATGCGCACCGGGCGGGCGCCGTCGTAGCCGCTCAGGTGGTCCAGGGTGGTCTCCGGCAGCTCCTCCCGGCCGTCCACCCCGTACATGATCTGCAGCCGGCCGTCGGCGGCCTCGGCCACGTCGGTGATGAAGTAGAAGAAGTCGTTGGCCTCCCAGTCGAAGCCGAGGGTGTAGAAGGCCCACAGCGCCATCGTGGAGTCGCGGATCCACGTGTAGCGGTAGTCCCAGTTGCGCTCGCCCTTGGGGGTCTCCGGCAGGGAGGTGGTGGCGGCCGCGGCCACCGCGCCGGTGGGGGCGAACGTCAGGCCCTTGAGGGTGAGGGCGCTGCGCTGCAGGTGGCTGCGCCAGGGGTGGTCGGGGAACTTGCCGCGGTCCAGCCAGTGCTGCCAGTGGTGCACCGTCCACACCAGCCGCTCGTGCGCCTCGGCGTAGGTGTGCGGCGGCTCGTGCTCGCTCCACGACAGCGCCACGAAGCGGGTGTCGCCCTGCTTGAGCAGGGTGCGCCCGGTGGCCAGCGACCCTTCGAAGCCGACGTTCATGTCGGTGGTCAGCCGCAGGGTCAGCCCGTTGCCGTGGCAGGCCGCCTCGTGGTAGCCGTCGCCGGTGTGCTCCCAGCGGGCCGGGACGCGCCCGTAGTCGAACACCGGCATGCAGTCCAGGCGCACCTGGACCTGGCCGTTGACGCAGCGGACCATGCGCAGCAGCACGTGGTCGGCGTCGTAGTCGGTGGGCGCCCGGCGGTGGGTCTTGGAACGCTCCGTCTCGTGGTGCCAGGGGCCCATGAGCAGCGCGTCGGTCACCACCAGCCACCCGCCGTGGGTCCACCAGGTGGTCTCCATCACCATGGTGCCCGGGATGTAGCGCTGGGCCGCGGGCACCTCGACCCCGGCCGGGCCGACCCGGAAGTACCCGGCGTCCCGGTCCAGGATCGACCCGAAGACGCTGGGGGAGTCCATCCTCGGCAGGCACATCCACTCGACGTTCCCGCTCGGTGCGATCAGCGCGGTCGTCTCGCAGTCCGAGAGGAAACCGTAGTCGGCTATGGGGGCGAACGGCTCTCCCGCTCTGCCGCCGGCGACCGTCGGTCTCACAGCCTTACCTCCTGTATCCGTCCATCCGCACGGCCCGGAACACACCCGGGCCCGGCGGCCTGCCTGTGACAGGTGTCTGGAATGTCCGATTGGAATAGACCACTAAAGGGGGTTTGACCTGCGCAAACACAGAGTGAGCGCAGGGGTGCCGAACGGAGTTCGACGTTGTGGGTACAGTCCCCGCACAAGCGTGGAATCGGAGCGTGAAGGAGCTCCTCGTGCCGAAGTACGTATACGACTTCACTGAGGGCAACAAGGATCTCAAGGACCTGTTGGGGGGCAAAGGCGCAAATCTGGCGGAGATGACCAACCTCGGGCTTCCGGTGCCCCCGGGGTTCACCATCACCACCGAGGCCTGCCGCCACTACCTGCGGCACGGGACCGTGCCGGAGGGACTGCGCGAAGAGGTCGACGCTCACCTGGCCGCGCTGGAGCAGAAGATGGGCAGGCGGCTCGGGCAGCCCGACAACCCGCTGCTGGTCAGCGTGCGGTCGGGGGCCAAGTTCAGCATGCCCGGCATGATGGAGACCGTCCTGAACATCGGCCTCAACGACGAGTCGGTGAAGGGGCTGGCCGCGGTCGCCGGCGGGGACGCCGCCGCCGAGCGCTTCGCCTGGGACTCCTACCGCCGGCTGGTGCAGATGTTCGGCAAGACGGTATTGGGCATCGACGGCGAGCTGTTCGAAGAGGCCCTGGAAGAGCGCAAGCGGGCCAAGGGCAGCGACAGCGACCTGGCCCTGGACGCCGAAGATTTCAAGGCGCTGGTCGGCACCTTCAAGCAGATCGTGCGCGAGCACGCAGGCCGGGAGTTCCCCACCGATCCACGCGAGCAGATGGACCTGGCCATCAAGGCCGTCTTCGATTCCTGGAACGCCGACCGGGCCGTCCTGTACCGCCGTCAGGAGCGCATCCCCGCCGACCTCGGCACCGCCGTGAACGTGTGCACCATGGTCTTCGGCAACCTGGGCATGGACTCGGGCACCGGCGTGGCCTTCACCCGCGACCCGGCCACCGGCCACCAGGGCGTCTACGGCGACTACCTGCAGAACGCCCAGGGCGAGGACGTGGTCGCCGGCATCCGCAACACCGTCCCGCTCTCGGAGCTGGAGAAGATCGACAAGCGGTCCTACGACGAGCTTCTGGCCATCATGGCCAAGCTCGAGAACCACTACCGGGACCTGTGCGACATCGAGTTCACCATCGAGCGCGGCAAGCTGTGGATGCTGCAGACCCGCGTGGGCAAGCGCACCGCCGCCGCGGCCTTCCGCATCGCCACCCAGCTGGTCGACCAGGGGCTGATCACCCAGGACGAGGCGGTCGCCCGCGTCACCGGCGCCCAGCTGGCCCAGCTGATGTTCCCGCGCTTCGATGAGAAGGCCGACCGGCAGCAGATCGCCAAGGGCATGAACGCCTCGCCCGGCGCCGCCGTCGGCAAGGCGGTCTTCTCCAGCGAGAAGGCCGTGGAGCTGGCCGGCAAGGGCGAGCCGGTCATCTTGGTGCGCCGCGAGACCAACCCCGACGACCTGGCGGGCATGGTCGCCGCCGAGGGCATCCTCACCTCCCGCGGCGGCAAGACCTCCCACGCCGCCGTGGTCGCCCGCGGCATGGGCAAGACCTGCGTGTGCGGCGCCGAGGAACTGGACGTGGACGTGCGGGCCCGCCGCTTCACCGCCCCCGGCGGCGTGGTGGTCAGCGAAGGGGACCTCATCTCCATCGACGGCTCCACCGGCGCGGTCTACCTGGGCCGGGTGCCGGTGGTGAACTCCCCGGTGGTGGACTACTTCGAAGGCAAGCTCTCGGCCGCCGAGGGCGATGAGCTGGTCCAGGCCGTGGACCGGATCATGACCTGGGCCGACGCCAAGCGCCGGCTGCAGGTGCGGGCCAACGCCGACACCCCCGAGGACGCCGCCCGCGCCCGCCGCTTCGGCGCCCAGGGCATCGGGCTGTGCCGCACCGAGCACATGTTCCTGGGCGAGCGCCGCCAGCTGGTGGAGAACCTGGTGCTGGCCGAGACCGACCAGGAGCGGCAGGAGGCGCTGGATGCGCTGGAGCCCCTGCAGCGACAGGACTTCATCGGCCTTTTCGAGGCGATGGACGGCCTCCCGGTCACCATCCGGCTGATCGACCCCCCGCTGCACGAGTTCCTTCCTGATCTGACGGAGCTTTCAGTGCGGGTCGCGGTCGCCGGGGACGACGCCACGCCCAAGGACCGCCGGCTGCTGGAGGCCGTCCGGCGGTTGCACGAGCAGAACCCTATGCTCGGACTGCGCGGCGTGCGGCTGGGTTTGGTTATTCCCGGACTTTTCGCCATGCAGGTGCGAGCGATCGCCGAGGCCGCCGCCGAGTGCCGCAAGGCGGGCGGCGACCCGCGCCCGGAGATCATGATCCCACTGGTGGGCGCCGTCCAGGAGCTGGAGGCCGTCCGCGAGGAGGCCCTGGGCATCCTGGAGCAGGTCAAGCAGTCCACCGGGGTGGACGTGCCCGCCATGATCGGCACCATGATCGAGCTGCCCAGGGCCGCGCTGACCGCCGGGCAGATCGCCGAGGCCGCGGAGTTCTTCTCCTTCGGCACCAACGACCTGACCCAGACTACCTGGGGCTTCTCCCGCGACGACGTGGAGTCGGCGTTCTTCGGCCGCTACCTGGAGCTGGGCATCTTCGGCGTCTCGCCGTTCGAGACGCTGGACCGCGACGGCGTCGGCCGGCTGATCCGCATCGCCGCCGAGGAGGGCCGCCGCACCCGGCCCGGCATCAAGCTGGGCATCTGCGGTGAGCACGGCGGAGACCCCGACTCGGTGCACTTCTGCCACGAGGTCGGGCTGGACTACGTCTCCTGCTCGCCGTTCCGGATCCCGGTGGCCCGGCTGGAGGCGGGCCGGGCCGCCGTCGCGGCGGAGGGCTCCGACAGCCGATGACGGCCGGCGGGAGGGCGCGCCGGCGGCGCGCCCTCCCGCGCCGTGCACGGAAATACCCCGCAAAACGCGGGAAAACGGCTCGAACTCGCGGCGTTCGGCAGGCCGTCTAACCTAGCGTGGTTGGCACGATGACGTTGGAAGCTGAACTGCCCGGGACCGGCGAGGCCGAGCCGTCGCAGGGGGAGAGCCGCGACCCTGCGCCCCGGGGCGGTGCGCGGCGGCAGTGGCTGCTGTGGACCGTGGCGGTGCTGCTGGGAATCCTGGCGGTCGTGGTGCTGACCCCGCTGACCGTGGGCTGGCGGGTGTGGTACCAGGCCCGCCAGGACGAGACCCCCAAGTCGGACGCGATCGTGGTGCTGGGCGCCGCCCAGTACAACGGCGTCCCCTCGCCCACGCTGCGCTGGCGGCTGGAGCACGCCGTCAAGCTGTACCGCCGGGGCGTGGCCCCGGCGATCGTGACCGTCGGCGGCAAGCAGCCCGGCGACAACTACACCGAGGCCGACGCCGGGCGCAACTGGCTGATCAAGGAGCGGCAGGTGCCGGCCGACAAGGTGGTGGCGGTGCCGGTCGGCAGCGACACCCTGGAGAGCATGCAGGCGGTCGGCGCCAAGTTCCGGGAGCTCAAGTGGCACTCGGCGGTGCTGGTCACCGACCCCTGGCACGGGCTGCGCTCCAAGAAGATGGCCCAGGACCAGGGCATCAAGGCCGCCGCCTCGCCGACCCGCAGCGGCCCCAGCGTGCAGACCCGCGACACCCAGTTCCACTACATCGTCCGGGAGACCGGCGGCTACCTGTCGTATGTGCTGTTCGGCCGCAGCGTCCGCTCCCCCTCTGAGCTGCGGCCCTCCTTCTCGCCGCGCTGACGCCTCGGCGGCGCGCATTCACCGGACCGTCCTCGGCGCGGCGTACCCTGGGAGCCCGCGATCAGAGTGGAATAATGAAGTCTTTTCGGCACGTGCCATCAGGTACCGGGACGGGAGCCTTCGCGGGCGACGCCGCAGAACCTCGTCCCCGCTCGTAAGGCGCCCGTCCCGTGGGGATGCCATGGGGAGAAGGACCCGGCGAACAGAAAGGACAGATGGGGAGCTATTCCGAAGCAGACCGGGCGCGGTGGGTGCCCGAGCAGCCCAAGCGCCGTGACCGCACCGCCTTCGAACGGGACCGGGCGCGGGTGCTGCATAGCGCGGCGCTGCGCCGGCTGGCCGCCAAGACCCAGGTGGCCGACCCCGGCTCCGACGACTTTTTGCGCACCCGGCTGACGCACTCGCTGGAGTGCGCCCAGGTGGGCCGGGAGCTGGGCAAGTCGCTGGGCTGCGACCCCGACCTGGTGGAGACCGCCTGCCTGGCGCACGACATCGGCCACCCGCCCTTCGGCCACAACGGCGAGTCCGCCCTGAACACGGTGGCCGAACGCTGCGGCGGATTCGAGGGCAACGCCCAGAGCCTGCGCATCCTGACCCGGCTGGAACCCAAGTCGTTCGCCCCCGACGGCCGCAGCGTCGGCCTCAACCTGACCAGGGCCTCGCTGGACGCGGTGATGAAATACCCCTGGCGCCGGCAGGACGCGCCCACCGGGGCGCCGTCGGGCGGCTCGGGCGCACCGTATGGGATCTACGACGACGACATCGAGGTGGCGGCCTGGGTCCGCCAAGGGGCGCCCAAGGACCGGCTGTGCCTGGAGGCCCAGGTCATGGACTGGGCCGACGATGTGGCCTACTCCGTGCACGACCTGGAGGACGCCCTGGTCGTCGGCCATGTGGACTTCGCCCGCCTGGCCGACCCCACCGAGCGCCGCGCGGTGGCCGAGACGGCCGCCAAGCTCTACTGCCCCGGCACCGACCTGACCGAGCTGGAGGAGGTCTTCGCCGAGCTGCTGGCCGAGCCGTACTGGCCGGACCACTTCGACGGCACGCTGCGCACCCTGGCCGCCCTCAAGAACCTCACCAGCACGCTGATCGGCCGCTTCTGCCTGGCGGCCGAGGACGCCACCCGGCGGCGTTATGGCCCCGGCCCGCTGACCCGCTACGACGCCGACCTGGTCGTCCCCCGCCGGCAGCGCCTGGAATGCGCGCTGCTGAAGGGGGTGACCGCGCACTATGTGTGGATCAGCCACGAGGCCAACCGCGCCCGGCAGCGCGAACTGATCCTGGAGCTGGCCGATTGGATGCTGGCCGGCGCCCCCGGCACCCTGGAACCGCAATTCCGGGTCGCCTGGCACCGGGCGCCCGACGACGCCGCCCGGCTGCGGGTGGTGGTCGACCAGATCGCCTCGCTGACCGACACCTCCGCCGTGGCGTTCCACGCCCGCCTGCGCGCCGCCCGCCGGCCCGCCGGTGCCTGATCGCACAACGGCGGCGCCGAAGATCTGTTAGATCTACCCAAAGTGTCCCGGTGGCTCTAATCTGTGGCCCACCTTGGGGGAGTGCATTTCCGACCTTTTCGCCATCGCCGTTGCCGCAGTGTCGTGCTTTCGGACGGCGAGGCCGGTCGGGCGCTCCCTGCCGCGGGCTCGCTGGGCCTGGTTGAAAAAGGTTCGGTTGTGGTGAGGAGTGCGAGGGGCTCTGGTGGCGGATCCGGTGGCGTGGCGGGCTGAGGTCGACGGCACCGTCATCCGGCTGACGGTGGCCGACGATGTGGTGTACGCCGGATGCGGGCCGCAGATCTATGCGTTCGACGCGGCGACCGGCGAGGAGATGTGGCGCATCGACACCGGCACGCCGGGGCCGTTCCGGGTGGCCGACGGCACCGTCTACGCCACCGGCGGCGGCCATGTGCGGGCCGTGGACGCCTACACGGGGGTCGAGCGCTGGCGGTTCCGCGGGGCCATCCCGGTGCGCCCGGCGGTGGCGGGCGGCCGGGTGCTGGTCATCGGCGACGCCCCCCGCTGGGGCCGCACCCTGCATGTGCTCAGCGCCCGCAACGGCGCCGAGAAGTGGCGGATGGAGGCCGACCCGAAGCTGTCGGCCCCGCTGACCGACGGCGACCTGGTCTTCGTGGGCTGCGCCGACGGGGCGCTGCTGGCGCTGCGCGCCCGCAACGGCCGGGAGCGCTGGCGGATCGACCCCTACCAGTGGCATCCCGAGTGGCCCGAGCACGGCGGCCCGATCGAGCTGCTGGGACTGTCCGACGGGGTGCTGTATGTGGCCGGGCTGCCCTTCGACCCGCCGCCGCTGGGCTTCGTGGCCGGCGTGGACGTGCGCACCGGCCGGGAGCTGTGGCAGACCGTGGCCGGCTACGACCCCGGCGGCGGACGCCCCGACGAGGGCGACCCCCCGGCCGCCGTGGTGCCCGGCGGGGTGTGCGTGGGCGAGCCGGGGACGCTGACCTACCTGTCGGCCGCTGAGGGCCGGGCCCGCCAGTACCGCTTCACCGAGCCCACCCGCTGCTCACCGCCGGCGATGATCGGCGGGCTGGTCTGCGCCGGCACCGCCGGGCAGCTCATCGACGCCTTCGACGCCGCCACCGGGCGCCGGGTGTGGGTGGTCAAGGACGTGCTGCGGCCGGAGGGGTCCGGGCCGCCGCCGGTGGCGGTGTGCCGGGGCAGGCTGCTGGTCGGCGGGCACCGCCGCATCTACCACATCGACCCCCGCACCGGCGCCACGATTCCCGCCTGAACCGCCCGCCCGGCCCCGCAGGGGTTGGCGTAGGTTCGTCGGGTGGCGAGCAAGACGGTCGCGCGGCGCTGGAACGCCCGCGCCGCGGTCACCGCGGCCTTCTTGGTGCACGGCCTGATCAGCGCGGTCTGGCTGGCCCGGATACCGCAGATCAAGCAGGCGCTCGGGCTGGATGAGGCGTCCTTGGGCGTGGCGCTGCTGGGCACCCCGGTCGGGGTGGTGCTCGGAGTCCGCTGCACCGGGCGGATCGTCGCCCGGTGGGGGAGCCGGCCGGTGGTCCGGGTGGCCGGGGTGGCGGCGGCGCTGGCGCTGGCGCCGGTGGGACTGGCCGCAGGCCCGGGGACGCTGATGGCCGCGCTGGCGGTGCTGGGCGCGGCGCTGGGCGTGCTGGACGTGGCGATGAACGCCCAGGGCGTGGCGGTGGAACGGCGGTGGCGGCGTCCGCTGATGTCGGGGCTGCACGGAGCCTGGAGCATCGGCTCGCTCGCCGGTGCGCTCCTGGGGGCCGGTGCCGCCCATCTGCAGGTTCCGGTGCGGCTCCACCTGGCCGTGGCCGCCGCCCTGCTGACGGCGGTGGCGGCGGTGGGAACCCGCGGGCTGCTGGGGGCGTCCGCCGAAGCGCCGCCCGGTGCGCGAAAGAGCGGGGAGGGCGCATCGCCTCGTCCGGTCCGGGGCGTCCTGCTGATGCTCGGTGTGGTCGGCCTGTGCTCGTTCTTGGGCGAGGGGGCCATGGCCGACTGGAGCGCCGTCTACCTCAATGAGACGCTCGGCGCCGGTGCGGGCGTCGCCGGGCTGGGCTATGCGGGCTGCGCGGTGGCGATGGCGGCGGCGCGGCTGGCCGGCGACCGGGTCGTCGCGGCCTTCGGCCCGGTCCGGGTGCTGCGCGCCGGCGGGCTGCTGGCCGCCGGCGCGCTGGGCGGCGGGCTGCTGGCGGGCACGCCGCCGGCCGCGCTGGCCGCGTTCACGCTGTACGGGCTGGGCGTCGCGGTGGTGGCGCCGGTCACCTTCAGCGCGGCGGGCAACCTGCCGGGCGTGCCGGCGGCGACCGGGATCTCCTGGGTGACCTCCATCGGCTACACCGGTTTCGTGGCCGGGCCTCCCCTCATCGGCCTGGTGGCCCAAGGGGTCGGCCTGGCCTGGGCGCTGGCCGTCCCGGTGGGGCTGGCCTTGGTGATCGCGTTGCTGGCCGGGGTGACCGCAACCGCCCAAAGCTGAACTTTTCGTCAGAAAAATAACCTTTTGGCATCCGGCGTGCGGGTCGGGATCGGGAAAGATCGTCTGTTCCGGTAAGGTCGGGCGGGATGAGCACCATGCAGCGGTCCCGGGGGGCTTCGGACGCGCCCTCGCGCCTGCATTTCCTGTGCGAGCTGCTGCGTTTCGGCACCGTCGGGACCATCGGCACCGTGATCACGATCGGCGGCGCCAACCTGCTGCGCGAACGGCTGTGGGAGAGCCCGGTCACCACCGTGCTCATCCCCACGATGATCTCCACGCTGTTCTCCTACCTGGCCAACCGGCACTGGACCTTCCGGCACCGCGACAGCGACGGCTCCGGCCGCGAGATGGCGCTGTTCTTCGGCCTCAACGGCGTGGGCATGGCGATCCAGGCCAGCTGCACCGCCTTCACCTTCTACACCCTGCATCTGCACGACGCGCTGTCGTACAACGTGGCGCTCGTGGTGGGGCTGGCTTTGGCCTCCGCATGGCGCTACTGGTCCTACCGCAGGTGGATCTTCACCCCCGCCGTCCGTGTCTGACCGCCTGGCCGAGGAGTGGCGGCGGCATCGCCCGGCCGTCTTCGGCGTCGCCTACCGGATCCTCGGCAGCGTCGCCGACGCCGAGGACGTGACCCAGGACGTGTGGCTGCGCGCCGCGGGCGCCCGCCTGGAAGAGGTCCGGGACCTGCGCGCCTGGCTGGTCACGGTGGCCGCGCGCCGCTCCTATGACCTGCTGACCTCGGCCCGGGCCCGGCATGAGGACTACATCGGCCCCTGGCTGCCCGAACCGCTGCTGACCGGTCCGGACGCCGCCGAGCCGGTGCTGGTGGACGACCTGGTCGGCACCGCGATGCTGCTGGTGCTGCGGGAGCTGTCGCCGCCCGAGCGGATCGCGTTCGTGCTGCGCCAGGCGTTCGATGTGCCCTATGACCGGATCGGCCGGGTGCTCGACAGGTCGCCGGCCGCCTGCCGGCAGCTGGTCTCACGGGCGCGCCGCCGCATCGCCGCCCGCATGCGAGGGAACGGGCCGCGCGCCTCCCGCGCCGAGCGGGAACGCGTGATGGCGGCCTTCCGGGCGGCCCATGAAAAGGGCGACACGGCCGCGCTGGCGTCGCTGCTCGACCCGGAGGCGGTGTACATCACCGACGGCGGCGGCGAGGTCTTCGCCGCGCGCAAACCCATCGTCGGGAATGTGCGGATCGCCGAGACGCTGCTGCGGGTGGCCCGCCGCCCGGTGCCCGCCGCGTTCGTCCCCGCCGAGGTCAACGGCGAGCCCGGCCTGCTGGTCTACCGGGACGGACGGCTGGTCGCCGTGGACACCGCCGAGATCGCCGCGGGACGGATCGTGGCGTACCGCAGGGTGCTCAATCCCCGCAAACTGCGCGGGATCCGCCCCCGCGGGGCCTGACCGCGGAGAAAAACCCGTCACACGGGCATGGGCGGCGTCGTCTCCCTGGTGAAACCGACCCAGGGAGCATGCATGGAAGCACGCATGGACCTCGCCAAGACCGCGCCGAAGCCGTATCAGGCGGTCCTGGCGGCCTATCGGACGCTGGCGGAAGGGCCGCTGGATCCGGTCGTCCAGGAACTGGTGAAGATCCGCGCCTCGCAGCTCAACGGCTGCGCGTTCTGCCTGGACCTGCACGTCCACGAGGCGCGCCGGCGCGGTGAAAGCGAGCAGCGCCTGGCGCTGGTGGCGGCCTGGCGCGAGGCCCCGGTGTTCAGCGAGGCCGAACGGGCGGCCCTGGCCTACACCGAAGAGGCCACCCGGCTGTCCGAACGCGGGGTGAGCGAGGAGGTCTGGCAGGCGGTGACCGCCTGCTTCGACCAGGAGGAGGCGGGCGCGCTGGTCGTCCTGGTGGCCTTGATCAACGCGCTCAACCGGCTGGGGGCGCCGCTGCGCAGGCGGCCTGCGGTGCGCTGAAACACCGTGCCCCGGCCGCACGCGGCCGGGGCACGGCCTTGCCGGTTCACCGGGGGCGCGGTGTCACCGGCGGTAGTAGTCCGGCTGGGTCTGCACATTGAGCAGGTCCAGCTTGACCTTCTTTCCCTTGCCGACGATGTCGTGGATCGCGTTGGCGCCCTTGTTGGGCCCGACGGCCTTGTTGCAGGTGGCGCCGCCGCCGAGCTCGTCGGTGAGGACCACCTTGTCCGCCTTGTTGTTGAAA
>Ga0207867_1000112_pt1 | contig 96702 bp, 88 predicted proteins | sample HigsolmetaAR206D_FD_184838 | JGI IMG/M metagenome (GOLD analysis project Ga0207867, IMG submission 184838) | Ionic liquid and high solid enriched microbial communities from the Joint BioEnergy Institute, USA - AR20-6-D (SPAdes) (version 2) ...
ACCAGAAGAAATCCGCCATCGATGGTGCCTCCTCGCCAAAGGCAGGTGAATCACATCGCGGCAACCATGTGAATCCTGTTTATGGGTCCGGACCCTAGGAAAATTGCATCACCTGACATTAATGCCCCCCGCCCAACGAAATCGGACTGTTATCGGCATCAGCTTATAACAAGAGCCAATGAATAAAGCGTTTTCCGCCTCTTATGTGGTTCGCAACGCTGATGAATGGATGGAATCGGCCCAAACGCAAAAAGGCCGCCCGAGGGCAGCCTTTTGAAAGCGGTTTGGTAGCGGAGGAGGGACTTGAACCCCCGACACGCGGATTATGATTCCGCTGCTCTAACCAGCTGAGCTACTCCGCCACTCACCGGTGAGGCCGTCGCTATAAGGCCATCATGACATGCCGTCAAGCGCTTCGTTCAGCCTTTCGGGAAAGCGCGTTGGAAGCACCGGACGCCGCGCCCGAAGCCGCGCCCGCCATCAGCGGATGGGCGGGCGTCGTGCCGCTGATCCAGCCGCCGCCCAGTACGCGCTCGCCGCTGTAGAACACGCACGCCTGGCCGGGCGAGACGCCGGCCTCCGGCGTGTCGAACACCACATGGGGATGGGGCACCGGCAGATAGCGGGCCGCAACCGGGCGGCTGGTGGAGCGCACCCGCACCATCATCGGGACGCCGTCCTCGGGGATGTCGCCGCCCAGCCAGTTCACATCCCGCAGGGTCAGGGACGCCGTCAGCAGCGCCTCGCGCGGGCCCACGATGACGCGCTTCGCCGCCGGGTCGAGCTTGACCACATAGACCGGCTCGGCCAGCCCGCCGATCTCCAGCCCCTTCCGCTGGCCGACCGTGTAATGAATGATGCCCTTGTGCGTGCCCAGCACCCGGCCGTCGATGTGCACGATCTCGCCGGGCTCGATCGCGCCGGGGCGCAGCTTCTCCACCACATCCACGTACTTGCCGGACGGGACGAAGCAGATGTCCTGGCTGTCCGGCTTGCTGGCCACGGCGAGGCCGAACTGCTCGGCCAGCGCGCGCACGTCCGGCTTGTGCATGCCCCCGAGCGGGAAACGCAGGTAGGCCAGCGCCTCGCGCGGCGTCGAGAACAGGAAGTAGCTCTGATCCCGCGCCGGATCGACCGCCATATGCAGCTCCGGCGCGTCCAGCGTGCCGAGACGGCGCACATAATGGCCGGTGGCGAGGCAGTCCGCCCCGAGGTCGCGGGCGGTCTCCAGCAGATCCCGGAACTTCACTTCCCTGTTGCACTGCACGCAAGGGATGGGCGTCTCGCCGCGCAGATAGCTGTCGGCAAAGTCATCCATCACCGACTGGCGGAAGCGGCTCTCATAATCCAGCACATAGTGGGGAATGCCGATACGGTCGGCCACATGGCGGGCATCGTGAATGTCCGTGCCCGCGCAGCAAGCGCCCGTGCGCCCCACTGCCTTGCCATGATCGTAAAGCTGGAGGGTGATGCCCACCACGTCATAGCCCTGGCTCTTGAGCAGGGCAGCCACGACGGAGGAATCCACCCCGCCCGACATGGCAACGACGACGCGGGTTTCGGCTTCCGGCTTTTCAAATCCGAGCGAATTGGTCATCGCCGTGACCTAGCGCGGGCGCCGCCTGTTCACAAGGGCAGGCCCGGCAATTTTCGCCCAACCGTGCCAAGCTTGCCGGGCGATGTGCGCTGTCTGCCCGCCCCTAGCAGGCACCCATCAGGCCATAACCCATTGAATCAACAGCATAACAAAAGTTGGCCCGACATTTGCTTCTCTCTGCGGGAAACGCACGAAACGGAGAAACCATGGCCGGGGTTCTGCCCATCTTCCTTGCCAGCACAGGCGCGACGCCCCAGGCGGCGCCGGACGCTGCCGGACAGCCGTCCGGCACGGACGGAGCGTTCGCGGCCCTGCTGGCCGAGGCATCGGACCGGGTCAGCACCGGCGGGGAGCCGCTTCTGCCGACGGAGGGCATGGTCACGCCGGCGCAGGTCCAGTTTGCCGGGCAGCCGGAAGGCTCTGCCGTGCAGCGCCTGAAGCTCGCCCTCGCCGCCAACGGCGATCTGCCGGTCGCGCTCGGCGAGTTCACCGGCCTTGCAACCGTGATGGCCTCCCTTTCCCCCGCCCCGGCACCCGCGCCCCAATCCGTGCCTGTTCCCGAGGCTGGCACCGATTCCGGGGAAGCCGCACCAGCCGCGCAGCCTGCGGCGGTCTCTGGCGGCGTGACGAAAGCCGCCGAGGCGCAGCCGCAGCCCTCCGCCGGTGATGACGCCCCGGCGCTGGAGCCGCAGCCCCAGCTCGCCCTTGCGCCCACCGCGCCCAGGCACGCCGCGCTTCAGGATGCGGCCAACCTGGCCGAGACCGGGCAGGACGAGGCCGTGCAGGATAACGCCGGGCAGGATGAAGCCGGGCAAGATACGGCCGGGGATCGGCCCGCCCTTGCGACCGGGCAACTTCTTCCCCAGCCGAACGGGCCCGCCGTTCATGGCATGCAGCCATCCCGCACCCCGGATCTGACGGCCGTCGCCGACGCCGGACAGCCGGCCGCCGAGACGCCGGCGGAACCCGCTGTGCTCGCCATGGCCGCCTTCCCGGCCGCCGCCCCGGCGGAACCCGAGGCGCCCGCGTCCAACAACTCCCTGTCTGCTCCGGCGACGACGGACGCTGCCCCGATCACGCCGGCCCGTCCGGCCCCGGCCCAGACAGCCCCTGCGCCCGCCGCCCCGGGGACCGAGGCGCAGCCGGTCCAGAACGAGGCCGCCACCGCCGCCCACACCGCCGCGACCGCTGACCGGTCGGCGGCGATGGCGGCGATGACGATGGCTCCGGCTCCTGCCGCTCAAGCTCAGGCGGTCGCGGAACCGCTGGTGGCCCCGGCGGCGGCCGATCCGGCAGCCCTTGCCGCGCTGGCGCCTGCCGCAGGTCGCGCGGAACCGGCCCGGAAGACGGTCGACACCCCGGCGGTGAAGGCCGACGCCCAAGCGTCCGTCTCCGCCGCTCAGGTTGCGACGCCCGAAGCCGCCAAGCCGGAGGGCCAGACGCCGCACCCGCTGTTCGCGAAGGACCAACCGGCCATGGACGGTGCGCGCAGCCACTCCGCCCAGCGCCTGTCGGATGACGCTCCGCTCGCCCAGCCCCAGGCGGACACGGCCGGAAGCAGCAACGCTCAGCCCGCTCCGGCCGATCGCACCGCCGCCCTGACGACCGAGAAGCCTGCCGGGCAGGCGGCACCCCAGACGGGCGCGCCCGAGGGTGTGCAGCCGGTTGCCGCGCAGCCTGCCGCTCATGCCTCCGCCGCCAACGCCCAGACGGCCCAGCCGCACCCGGCGGTGCATGTTCGGGTGGCAGCGCCCCATCAGGTGCCCGACGCGGTCGGCATGGCCATCAGCCGCCACGTGAACACCGAGGCCACCGAGTTCACGCTCCGGCTCGATCCGGCCGATCTGGGACGCGTCGAGGTGAAGCTGGACATCGGCAAGGATGGCAAGGCGGTCGTCTCCATTCAGGCGGACAACGCTTCCACCTTCGATCTGCTGCGGCGCGACAGCCAGGTGCTGGAGCGGGCGCTTCAGGATGCCGGCCTGAAACTGGACAGCGGCGGCCTCAACTTCAGCCTGCGCCAGCAGGATGGACAGGGCCAGCAGCAGTTCGCGGGCGCCTCCCACGACCGCGCCTTCCCGGGCCGGACCCAGGAGGCGTCCCTGACCGCCCCCGAAGCCGACCACACGCCGCGCCCCAGCCGCCGCAGTGCAGCCGGCCTGCTCGATCTTTCGATTTGAGGTGACACATGTCTGCCCTTAGCTCTCTTGGCTCGCTCGCCCAGTCGTCCACGACATCGCAGAAGACGGCAAATTCCGCCGCCACCCTCTCGAGCAACTTCGACACGTTCCTGACGCTGCTGACCACGCAGCTCCAGCACCAGGATCCGCTGGAGCCGATGGACAGCTCCGAGTTCACCAATCAGCTGGTGCAGTATTCCAACGTGGAGCAGGCCATCCAGCAGAACGCCAATCTGGAAAAGCTCATCAGCATGTTCCAGACGCAGGGGCTGAACACGGCCACCAGCTACATCGGCAAGGAAGTCACCGCCCTCAGCGACATGGCCTATCACAGCGGCGAGGGCGTGCACTGGATCTACAGCCTCGAAGCCCAGGCGGACTCGGTCAACATCGTCGTCACCGATGCCACGGGCAAGACGGTCTATGCCGGCACCGGCGAAACGGGCGCGGGCGAGCACAGCTTCGTCTGGAACGGCCGGGACTCCGACGGCAACGTGCTGCCCGAGGGCTTCTACACCCTTCAGGTGACTGCCAAGACCCAGGACGGCGCGGACATCGCCAACGACATCTACGTGCGCGACACCGTGACCAGCGTCGAGGTCGCCAACGGCGAGCCGGTGCTGGTGGTGGGTGGCATGCCGGTGAGCGTCGACCGCGTGGCCATCGTCAAGAGCCAGTCCGCCGCCAACAGTCTGACCTCCGTCGCCGGTTACCTGGGCAAGACCGTGACCGCCACCACGCAGCAGGCCGTCTTCGACGGGGACAAGGCGTCCTGGCAGTACGAGATCGGGCCCGACGCGACCAACGTCAAGCTGACCGTCAAGGACAGCACGGGCAAGGTCATCCACGAGACGACGGGCAGCGCACTGCCGGGTTCGCACAGCTTCAACTGGAACGGCGATGGCACCTTTGGCGACGCCGCCAAGGGCGAGACCTACACCCTCTCCGTGAAGGCGACCGACGCCAACGGCAGGGAAATCACCTCCACCGTCACCCTGACCGGCACGGTGGAGCGCATCGAGATGCAGAACGGATCACCCGTCCTGATCGTCAACGGATCCCGGGTCCGCATGGACCAGGTGACCAAAGTGAACAACGCATAGTCCAACACCACACACACCGCATGAGGCCGCGTCCGCACCGGACGCAAGACACGCACAGAAAAACACTCGCAGGAGAACCACGATGAGCTTGTACGCTGCGCTTTATTCGGGAACCTCGGGCCTCGCCGCCAACTCGAGCGCGCTGGGCATCATCTCCGACAACATCACCAACGTGAACACCATCGGCTACAAGGCCGCCGATGCCGAGTTCATGACGCTGGTGACGGAAAGCTCCACCTACGGCTCCTACTCGCCGGGCGGCGTGCAGGCGCGTGCCCGCTCGCTGATCGGCGCGCAGGGCCTGCTGCAGACGTCCACCTCGGCGACCGACCTTGCCATCGACGGCAACGGCTTCTTCGTCGTGCGCCCGGACATGAACAGCAAGGACGTCTACTTCACCCGTGCCGGCTCCTTCCGCCCCGATGACCGCGGCTACCTCCAGAACACCGCCGGCATGTACCTGATGGGCTGGCCGCTGGACTCCAACGGCAAGTACATGGACAACGGCGACGTGAACGTGCTCTCGCCGATCAACATCGCCGCGCTGACCGGCACCGCCGAGGCGACCACCAACGCCAAGATCCGCGCCAACCTGCAATCAAGCCAGGAAATCTATGCCGGCACACCGGCCTATGACCCGGCCAACCCGGGCCAGCTGGCCAGCGGTGCGATCGAGCCGCACTTCTCCAAGACCATCAAGGTCTATGACTCGCAGGGGTCGGCCCACAACATCACGATGAGCTTCCTGAAGACCGGCGTGAATGAATGGAGCGTCGAAATTCACGGCACTCCCGGCGAGATCACTGGCGGCCCGCTGGTCAGCTCGGGCACCATTGCCTTCAATGAAGACGGCAGCCTGGACATGGGCAACTCCACGGCCGCCCTGTTCGACCCGATCAACTTCAACTGGACCAACGGTGCGGCAGCCTCCCCGATCACCTTCAACTTCGGCAGCGACGGCCAGGCCGACGGTCTGACCCAGTTCGACAGCACCTCGACCATGATCTCCTCCGCCATCGACGGTGCGGTGTTCGGCAACGTGACCGGCGTGTCGGTGGGCAAGGACGGCGTGGTGACCGCGCTGTTCGACAACGGCCTCACCCGCGCGGTCTACAAGCTGCCGATCGCCACCTTCCAGAACCCGGAAGGGCTGATGTCCGTGCAGGGCAACGCCTACGCCCGCACCGACTATTCGGGCAACTTCGAGCTGGTGAGCTCGGGCACCGGCGGCGCGGGCCAGATCTCGCCCAAGACGCTGGAAGCCTCGACGGTCGACCTGGCCGAGGAGTTCACCAAGCTCATCACCACCCAGCGCGCCTACTCGGCCTCGGCCCGCATCATCACCACCGCCGACGAGATGCTGACCGAGCTGAACCAGCTCAAGCGGTAACAGGGAAATCACGACGGCAGGGTGACGTCGCCGGACACGCCAAAACGTTAAGGCGACGTTAACCCTCTCCCTTAGTCCAACTTTCACCCGGATGGGCGAACCATTTACCGCGTCGCTTAGGTGTTCGTTAGGGGCGGCATCATAAGCTGGCAGAACTGGAGCTGGTGCGGAGTGGAGTTAGAGAACGATGATCGAAAATCAGAAGTTCCGCCCCCAAGCGGTGATCGGCCCGCTTGGCGAGCCACTGACGCTCGATAATCTCCCACCGCCGGACACGACCCGGTGGGTGGTCCGGCGGAAAGCGGAAGTGGTTGCAGCCGTCAAAGGTGGCTTGCTGACGATGGAAGAGGCCTGTGCGCGGTACAGCCTCTCCGTGGAAGAGTATCTTTCCTGGCAGCGCTCGATCGAACGCAACGGCATGCCGGGCCTGCGCGTCACCCGGGTTCAGCAATACCGGTCCGTGGAAGCGCGAAGCTGATCAATCCCGAACGTCGGCCCGAATGCGCTCCCCGTGCTGCCGGGCCGTCTTCCCTCGCCGGGTTGCGCCTGCGGATTACCCCCCGCGCCAACCCGGCAAAATTTTCCCGGTCATTTACTTCTTATTCACCAACCACCCCCTAGCTTGCCTTCGTCATGATCGGCACGGCGTGCAGCCGGTCGCAGGTCTGCATGACGAAGGACGGGGCAGTGGAAAACCTCAAGAACCTGATTGCCGCGCTGGGCGTGAAGCGCCTCGCCATCATGGGCGGGACGGCGCTTCTGATTGTCACCGGCCTCATCTTCCTGTCCATGCGGGCATCGCGACCGGACATGGGCCTGCTGTTCACGGATCTCGAGCCGGCCCAGGCTCAGGCCGTGACCGAGAAACTCCGCGCCCTCGACGTGCCCTTCAAGCTGACGCCCGACGGCACCGGCGTCATGGCCCCGGTCAACCGCCTGCCGGAGCTGCGCATGAATCTGGCGGCCGAGCAGATCTCCGGCCCCATCGGCTATGAGCTGCTCGACAACCAGGACCCGTTCGGCACCACGGCGTTCCTGCAGAACGTCAACCGCATCCGCGCCATCGAGGGCGAACTCGCCCGCTCCATCACCAGCCTCAGCGCCGTGCAGAAGGCGCGCGTGCACCTCTCCATTCCCGAGCGCGCGCTGTTCGAACGGGAGCAACGCAAACCCTCCGCCGCCATCACGCTCAAGACCCGCACCCGCCTGTCCCCGAGCCAGGTGATGGCGATCCGCGATCTGGTCTCCGCCGCCGTGCCCGATCTGGAGCCCGGCCACATTTCCATCGTTGACCAGAACGGAACCCTGCTGGCCCGCTCCAGCACCGACGATGTCACCGGCTTCGCCGCAACGCTCGAGGAACGCCGTACCACGATCGAGAATCGCCTGCGGACGGACGTGGAGACCATGCTGGAGCGCATCGTCGGCCCCGGCAAGGTGCGCGCCGAAGTCGCCGCCGAACTGGATCTGGAGACGGTGCGTCAGGAATCGGAAATCTATGATCCCGATCGCCAGGTGGTGGCGCGCACGACGACGGTCGAGAACGGCCAGCAGAGCACGGATACCCAGACCAACAACGGCGTGACCGTGGCCAACAACCTGCCGGAGGCCGAGGCGCAGGCCCAGCAGCCGGGCAACACCTCCAGCAGCACCGCCAACGAAATCTCGGAGCAGATCGAATACCAGAACTCCCGCACCCGCACGACGACGATGCGCAACGCCGGGGCCATCAAGCGGCTGTCGGTCGCGGTGATGGTGGACGGCATCTACACGCCGTCCGAAAACGGCGAGAAGGTCTATCGTCCGCGCACGGCCGAGGAGCTGGAGCAGTTCCGCCGCCTGGTGGAAAACGCCATCGGCTATGACGAAAACCGCGGCGACAGCGTGGTGGTCGAGAACCTGCGCTTCGCCCAGACCGACGACGCGCTCGGCACGGACGAAGGCTTCCTGCCGCAGATCCTGGAGTCGGATACGGCGATGCGCCTGGCGGAGATCGCCATCATCGGCGTGCTCGGTCTGCTCGGCTTCTTCTTCGTGCTGCGTCCCATGCTGAAGACGCTGGGCGCCGCCGTCAAAACCGCCGCCGCCGAGCCGCAGGCCGCACAGCTTCAGGCGCCGGAGGAACGGCTGGCGCTGGCGCCGCCCGTCGAAGGCGATGTCCTCCCGCGGGAGCTGATCGAGCGCGCCGCCGCCGGCGACGAGGAAGCCATCCGCCTGATCCAGGCCTCGCGGGGCAAGGACATCGGCATTCCCATCGAAGCCGAGATCGACGTCGCCCAGATCGAGGGCCGCCTGAAGACGTCGGCGCTGAAGAAGGTGGGCGATGTCATCGAGCGCAATCCCAATGAAGCCGTCGCAATTATCCGTCAATGGATGCACAGCTGAGGATCTGAACCGTGGCCGCAGTTGACATGGAAGAAATCAGCCGCATGAGCGGGATGGAGAAGGCAGCGACCTTCATGCTCGCCCTGGGGCAGGAACACGGCAAGGCCATCTGGGAACAGCTGACGGACGACGAGGTCAAGGATCTCTCCGCCGCCATGTCGCAGCTTGGCACGATCAAGGCGGCGACCGTCGAGAAGCTGTTCATCCACTTTGCCGCGCAGGTGTCCTCGATCGGCACGCTCTACGGTTCCTACGAGACCACCGAGCGCGTGCTCTCCGCCGTGCTGCCGAAGGACCGGGTGCAGCAGATCATGGAGGAAATCCGTGGTCCGGCAGGCCGCACCATGTGGGACAAGCTCGGCAACGTGAACGAGCAGGTGCTGGCCTCGTACCTCAAGAACGAATACCCGCAGACCGTTGCCGTGGTGCTCCAGAAAATCCGCCCGGACCATGCGGCCCGCGTCCTCTCCTCCCTGCCCGAGGACTTCGCCATGGAAGTGGTGATGCGCATGCTCCGCATGGAGGCGGTGCAGAAGGAAGTGCTGGACAAGGTGGAGCAGACTCTGCGCGTCGAGTTCATGAGCAACCTCGCGCGCACCACCCGCCGCGACAGCCACGAAACCATCGCCGAGATTTTCAACTACCTCGACCGGCAGGCGGAAGACCGCTTCCTCACCGCGCTGGAGGAGCGCAACCGCGACTCCGCCGAGAAGATCCGCGCCCTCATGTTCACCTTCGAGGACCTGGGACGGCTCGATGCGGGCGGCGTGCAGACCCTGCTGCGCAACGTGGAGAAGGACCGTCTGGCGCTCGCCCTCAAGGGCACGTCGGACAAGCTGCGCGAGCTGTTCTTCAGCAACATGTCGGAGCGCGCCGCCAAGATCCTGCGCGAGGACATGGAGGCCATGGGCCCGGTGCGCCTGCGCGACGTGGACGAGGCGCAGCAGTACATGGTCAACGTCGCCAAAAGCCTGGCGGACGCTGGCGAAATTCTCCTCTCCGACCCCAAGGGCGAAGACGAGCTGGTCTACTAAAAGGCGCGTTCCATGAAGATTGTCCCCTTCACCTTCGACAGCGCCTTCGATGGCGGCGCGAGCGAGGCCAAGGCCAAGGCCGAGGCGCAGTTCCGCGAGGAGCTGAACGCGGCCCGCACCGCCGCGCACGCGCAAGGGTACGAGGAGGGCTACGCCCAGGCCAAGCAGGAGCTGGAAGCGGCGACGCTGGCCTGCCTCCAGACCCTGGCCTCCCGGATCGGCGCGGTTGTCGCCGATGTCGAGCGGGTGAAGCGCGAGCTGGTGGCCGAGGCGGCCGGGCTGATCGTGCCCATGGCGGAGGCCATGGCGGGCCTCGAAATCCAGCGCCGCCCGCATGAGCTGCTCGACCGCTTCGTCCAGCAGGTTTTCGAGGAACACAGCCTCGAGCCGCGCCTCGTCATCCGCGTGGCGGACAGCCAGCTCGACGCCGTGAAGTCCCGCATCGAATCCCTGGCGGCCACCTACGGCTTTCAGGGACGCCTCATCTTTCTGGCTGAAGCGACGCTCCAGCCGGGCGACTGTCTGATCGAATGGCCTGACGGCGGCATCGAGGTGCGCGCCGAACACCGGCTCGCCCAGGTGCGCGAGAAGGCCGAAGCATTCATTGCCGCTCTGGAGCAGGGCGCTGCCGCGCCTCACGGCTCCAGCGGATCTGAAGGAACCGCGTAATGGCCAATCCCGAAGAACCGACGAACCCGGTGACGCTGGACGACCTGTCCAACGCCACCCTGTCCCCCGAAGAGATCCGCCGCCATGCGCCGGTGGACGAGCCGGAGACCCACTCCGCCGCGGAGCTGGAAGCGGTGTTCGATGTGCCGGTGACGGTTCAGGCCGTGCTCGGCAAGACGGCGCTTGAGGTGAGCCAGCTCCTGAAGCTCGCGCCCGGCGCGATCGTGGAGCTGGACCGGCGCGTGGGCGAAGCCATCGACATCTACGTGAACAACCGCCTGGTCGCCCGCGGCGAGGTGGTGCTGGTGGACGAGCATCTGGGCGTCACCATGACGGAAATCATCAAGACGGACCGTTCATGATCCAGGGCCTCGCCTTTTTCGTTGCGTCCCTCGCGCTCATTGCGGTGGCCATCTCCGTTGGCGGAGAGCCGGCCGCCTATGTGAGCGGCGCGTCCGCCCTTCTCGTGGTGGCGGGCACCGTCACGGTGACGGCGGCGGGCGTGCGGCGCGGCGAATGGCGGCAACTGCGGGACAACGCCCGCGCCATGCTGCACGCGCCGGCCCGGTCCCAGGGCGAGGCGGCCCGGAAGATGCTGGACCTGGCCTGGCGCTTCCGCAAGGAAGGCCCGGCGTGCCTGCAAAATGTCCGGCGCGGCCTCAAGGACATCCCCTTCCTGCGCCGGGGCATCGACCTGATGCGGGACGGGCTCTCCACCGAAGCGGTGGAGAAGCTGCTCAACGCCGAGGCCGACCGGCTGGCGGCCAGCCGCCTGCGTCTGGCCCAGCTGGTCCAGCGGGCGGCGGACGTCGCCCCGGCACTGGGCCTTATCGGCACGCTCATCGGCCTTGTGGACATGCTGGGCAAGCTGGACGAGCCGTCGGCACTCGGCCCCGGCATGGCGGTCGCGCTGCTGACGACGCTTTATGGCGCGGTGCTCGCCCATGTGGTGCTGCTGCCGCTGGCCGCCCGCATCGAGTCCCACGTAGCCGCCGAGCGGAATTTTCATGCCTTGTGCATCACCTGCATCGCCGCCCTCGGGCGCGGCGAGCATCCGATGCATCTGGAATCGCAACTGAACGCGCTTCTGCCCGAAGCGCAGCATGTTCGCGCCGCGTAGAACGCGCGGCAGGATATTGAGGGAGTTAACATCATGCGTCTGCTGATGGTTGGGCAATTGAACGGTCAACTGGCTGCCGCGTCGCGCATGGCGATGGATGCCGGGGCCAAGGTCGTCCATGCCCCCGATGTCGAGACCGGTCTTGAGCAGGTGCGCTCCAAGGGCGCCGACCTCATCATGATCGACGTGGCGCTGGATGTGGCCGCCTTCATCGAGCAGATCCGCACCGAGCGCATTTCGACGGACGTGGTTGCCTGCGGCATCGGCACGGATGCGCGCGCCGCCGTCACCGCCATCCGCGCAGGCGCGAAGGAATATGTCCCCCTGCCGCCGGAGGCCGAACTGATCGCGGCCGTCATCCAGGCGGTGGCCGAGGACGGGCACCAGCTGATCTTCCGCGACCCGGCCATGGGCCGCGTCATCACCCTGGTGGACCAGATCGCCCCCTCCGACGCCTCCATTCTCATCACCGGCGAGAGCGGCACGGGTAAGGAAGTCATCGCCCGCTACATCCACCGCAAGTCGAACCGGGCGGACAAGCCGTTCGTGGCGGTGAACTGCGCCGCCATTCCCGAGAACCTGCTGGAGTCCGAACTGTTCGGCCACGAGAAGGGTGCGTTCACGGGCGCCATCGCCCGGCGGGTCGGCAAGTTCGAGGAAGCCAACGGCGGCACGCTGCTGCTCGACGAAATTTCCGAAATGGACATCCGGCTTCAGGCCAAGCTGCTGCGCGCCATTCAGGAGCGGCAGATCGACCGCGTCGGCGGCAGCCAGCCGGTGCCGGTGAACATCCGCATTCTCGCCACCTCCAACCGCAATCTGGCGGAGGAGGTGAAGAAGGGCACGTTCCGCGAGGACCTCATGTTCCGCCTGAACGTGGTCAACGTGAAGCTGCCGCCGCTGCGCGAGCGCCCGGCCGACATCAAGGTGCTCTCCGAGCACTTCGCCCAGAAGTTCGCCGAGCACAACAACCTGCCCTTCCGCCCGCTGGACGAGTCCGCGCTGCGCGCCCTGCTCGCCCACAGCTGGCCGGGCAACGTGCGCGAGCTGGAGAACACCCTGCACCGCGCCGTGCTGCTGGCCACGGGCGACACCATCACCTCCGACGCCATCGTGCTGCCGGACGGCACCCGCCCGGCCGCGCCTGCCGTCAGCCCGAACCCGGCGGCCGAGGGCGAGGCAGGCAGCGCCCCCGCCGCCACGGCCGCGGGCGCCGGCGGTACCGCGACGCTGGTGGGCCGCACGGTCGCCGACGTGGAGCGCGACCTCATCATCGACACGCTGAAGCACTGCCTCGGCAACCGGACCCATGCCGCCAACATTCTCGGCATCTCCATCCGCACGCTCCGCAACAAGCTGAACGAATACGCCTCGGCGGGCATTGCCATCCCGTCGCCGGGGCTGGGCGAGCGGGCCACGGGCTGAGGCGGTTTGTTGCAGGAGGGGCCAGGCCCCGCCTGCGATAGACAGCAAACCAGAGAAACAGGAACCGGCGGACAGTCATGGCGGATGCAACCACGGAAAAGCCCGCGGCGGCAACGGGCGGCGGCCTTGCGGGCCTGCTGAACCGGATCACGCCGTCGCAGGACATCGCGATGGCGGTGGGCATCCTCGCCATCGTGCTGATGCTGATCCTGCCCCTGCCCACCTGGCTTCTGGACATGGGGCTGGCGCTCTCGATCACCCTCGCCGTCCTCATCCTGATGACGACGCTGTTCATCGAGAAGCCGCTTCAGCTTTCGTCCTTCCCGACGATCCTGCTGGTGGTCACCATGTTCCGGCTCGGCCTGAACATCGCCACCACCCGCCTGATCCTCGCCCACGGCCATGAGGGCACCCACGCGGCGGGCGGCATCGTCCAGGCCTTCGGCTCGTTCATCATGGGCGGCGACGCCGTCATCGGCATCACGCTGTTCCTCATCCTCCTCGTCATCAACTTCGTCGTCATCACCAAGGGCGCGGGGCGCATCGCGGAAGTGGCCGCCCGCTTCAGCCTGGACGCCATGCCCGGCAAGCAGATGGCGATCGACGCGGACCTCTCCTCGGGCCTCATCGACGAGACGCAGGCCAAGGCGCGGCGCAAGGAAATCGAGGCCGAGAGCGGCTTTTTCGGCGCGATGGACGGTGCCAGCAAGTTCGTGCGCGGCGACGCGGTGGCGGGCCTGCTCATCACCGGCATCAACATCATGGTCGGCCTCATCGTGGGGGTCGGCATCCACGGCGTGGATTTCAGCACGGCCTTCCACACCTATACGGTCCTGACCATCGGCGATGGTCTGGTCTCGCAGATCCCGGCGCTGGTGGTCTCGACCGCCGCCGGTCTGCTCGTCACCAAGGGCGGCGTCGCGGGCCGCACCGACGAGGCGCTGATCGGCCAGCTCACCAACTATCCCAAGGCGCTGGCCGTGGTCTCGGGCCTGCTCGCCTGCATCGCCTTCCTGCCCGGCCTGCCGTTCCTGCCCTTCGCCATTCTCTCCGGGCTGACCGGCTATGCCGCCTGGGCGCTGATGAAGAAGCAGAAGGACGCCGTCATCAAGGCCGAGGAGGCCAGGGCCGCCGAGGAACTGGCCAAGGCCACGCCCGCCGAGGAGCCGATCACCGCCGCGCTCGCCATGGACCAGATCCGGCTGGAGCTGGGCTACGGCCTGCTCTCGCTGGTCAACGACAATTCGTCGGGCCATCGCCTGACCGACCAGATCAAGGCGCTGCGCCGCCAGCTGGCGACCGATTTCGGCTTCATCATGCCGTCGGTGCGTATCCTCGACAACATGGCGCTGCCGCCCAACACCTACGCGATCTTCATCAAGGAAACCGAGGTGGGCCGGGGCGACCTGCGCCCGGGCATGCTGCTGGTGATGCACCCGAGCGGCGAGCGCGTCGACCTGCCGGGCGAGGACACGCGCGAGCCCGCCTTCGGCCTGCCCGCCCTGTGGGTGGACAAGGGCCTGCGCGACGAGGCCAACTTCCGCGGCTACACGGTGGTGGATGCCCCGACCGTCATCACCACCCACCTGACCGAGGCGATCAAGGACAACATCCCCGAGCTGCTCTCCTACGCCGAGACCCAGAAGCTGCTGGACGAGCTGGGCCAGGAGAACCAGAAGCTCATCGCCGACCTCATTCCCAACCGCATTGCGCTCTCGGGCGTGCAGCGGGTGCTCCAGAACCTGCTGGGCGAGCAGGTCTCGATCCGCGACCTGCCGACCATTCTGGAAGGCATCGCCGAGGCGGTGGGCTATACCCAGAGCCTCGTCATGATCACCGAGCATGTGCGCGCCCGCCTCGCCCGCCAGATCTGCGCGGCCAACGCGCGCAACGGCGTGATCTCCCTGCTTACCCTCTCGCCGCTGTGGGAGCAGCGATTCGCCGAGAGCCTCACCGGCCCGGGCGAGGAAAAGCAGCTGGCCATGGCCCCCACCCATTTGCAGGAGTTCATCGCCGCCGTGCGCGATGCCTTCGAGCAGCAGGCGGGCCGGGGCGAGTTGCCGTGCCTCCTCACCTCGCCCGGCATCCGCCCCTACGTGCGCTCGATCGTCGAGCGGTTCCGGCCGGCGACGGTGGTGCTCAGCCAGAACGAAATTCACCCCAAGGCGAAGATTCGCGCCGTGGGCAGCATCTGACCCGATGGAACATGCGCGAAAGTTTCAGGACGTTAACGTCTCGTTTGCCATGGTGCGCCACAGTGGGGGCGGACAAGAGGGCTTGATCGAACCGTGCGTCTAAAGATCTACACCGGCAAGACCGTCGAGCAGGCGAGGGAGAAAGTCCGCGCCGAGCTGGGGGACGATGCGGTCATCGTCAACATCGACCATGACAAGCGCTCCGGGCTCGTGCGCATAACCGCCGCGATCGAGCATCGCCCCGAGCCCGAGCCGATCGACGCGCCCGACCCCGTCGTCACCCGGCCGTTCCAGCCGTTCGACGCTGCGCATCTGGCGGCGGTGCTGCGCTATCACGGCATCCCCTCGCCGCTGTCCACCCGGCTGCAAACCAGCGCCGCCGCGCGGCCGGACTGCGACATGGCGGAAGCCTTCGCCATGGCGATCGACGATCAGGTGAAGGTGATGCCGATCGACGTTGCCTCCAACCGCCCGCTGCTGCTGCTGGGCGCGCCGGGCCAGGGCAAGACGCTGGCCGCCGTGCGTCTCGCGGTGGAAGCGCGCGGGCAGGACCGGCCGGCCCGGGTCATCACGCTGGACGGCAAGGCGGCGGGCGCGGTGGAGCAGCTGCGCGCCTTCTGCGGCCCGGCGGAGGTGGAGATGGCCTGCGCCGACGACGCCGCCCACCTGGAGCGGCTGCTGACGCCCCTCTATGAAGGCTTCACCGTCATCGACAGCATGGGGATCAACCCCTACGCCCTCGCCGACATCGAGCTGCTGGCCTACGCGGTCAAGCGCTCGGGCGCCGAGCCCGTCTGGGTGATGGCGGCGGGCGCCGACGCGCTGGAAGCGGCCGAAATGGCGGAGATCTTCGCCTCGCTCGGCGTGCGGCGCATGATCGTCACCCGGCTCGACGCCAGCCGCCGCCTCGCGGCCACGCTCACGGCGCCGATCCGCTCGCGCCTCGCGCTGGCCGGTTTCTCCGCCAGCCCGTATCTGGCCGACCTCATTCAGCCCGCCAGCCCCATGGCGCTGGCGGAATATCTCCTCGACAAACCCGACCCCAATCACATTGCCCGTATTGTGCAAGAAAAGGCCGCCTCATGACCGCCCCGGTTTCCCAATTGCGTCCTCTGCCCCATCCCAACGAGAAGCGCCTCATCACCATCGCCTCCGGCAAGGGCGGTGTGGGCAAGACCTGGCTGGCCATCAGTCTGTCGCACGCACTGGCGCGCATGGGCCGCAAGGTCATGCTGTTCGACGGCGACCTGGGCCTTGCCAACGTGGACATCCAGCTCGGCCTTTCGCCGGAGGCGGACACCTCCGACATTCTCTCCGGCCGCCTGAAGCTGACGGAAGCACTGTGCCGCTACGAGGACGATGCGGCCCGCACGGCCGGGTTCGATGTGGTGGCGGGACGGTCGGGCGCGGGCACGCTGGCCGGTCTCGGGCGCGATGCGCTCATCGGCCTGCGGCAGAACCTCGTGCAGGCGGCGGGCGCCTATGACCACGTGCTCCTCGACCTCGGCGCGGGCATCGAGCAGCCGGTGGCCATTCTCTCCAGCCACGGCGGCCGCTGCCTCGTGGTGGTGACGCCCGAGCCCACCTCCATCACCGACGCCTACGCCTTCATCAAGCTGCGGCGCCTGCGCGACCCGTCGGCGGATATCCGCATCGTCATCAACCAGGCGCAAGGCCGCCGCGAGGGCGAGCAGACCTACGAGACCATCTCCCGCGCCTGCGCCAACTTCCTCAAGTTCACCCCGCCGCTCGCCGGCATCATCCGGCGCGACAACAAGGTGAAGGACAGCATCCGCGCCCAGATGTCGCTGCTGGCCCGTTACCCGGACAGCCCCGCCGCGCAGGACATCGAAGCGCTCGCCGCCCGGATCGCGAAGGACTGACGCCATGACGAAGGCGGGCGCGGTCGGCGGCGCAGCGCCGGTCCAGCAACCCGCAGGGGCGCACGGAACCGGCGCGCAGGGGGCAGGCACCCGCGACACCGGCAGCGCCGGCCACGCCAGCGCGCTTGCACCGTCGCCAGCCGCCGCGCCGGAGACGGCAGGCCGCCCCGCAGCCTCCAGCGGCGCCGAGCCCGCCGTTGCCCTGGCCGCGACGCTGGCGGGCCTCAAGGTGGGGCAGGAGTTGCGCGGGGCCCTGCGCTTTCCGCCCGCCCTGCGCCCCCATGCCTGGCTGGAGACACCGGAGGGCGGGTTTGTCGTCGATCCCGCACCGGACCTGCCGGCGGAGAGCGAACTCTCCGTCGTGCTCACCCGTGCTGACCGCGCCATTGCCGCCCTGCTGGTGGCGGTTGACGGCACGGCGCTTGACCCGCCCCGGCCGGTGCGGCTGGCGCTTGTCGCCCTGCCCGACCGGGCAGTGCCGCCGCTACCGCCGGAGAACGCCCCGCCCTCTGCCGCCCCGCCCTCTGCCGCGCCGCCGCTTCCCCCAAGGGCCGCGCCGCTGCCGCCGATGCCGCCTGCACCGGCGCTGGAGGAGCTGCCGCTGCCCAGCCTGTTCCCGGGCGACCCCCTGCCGCTGCGCGGGCGCGGTGCCCTTGCCGAGACCCCGGACCTGCGGCCGCCCACCGCCCCCGCTGCGAACACCTCTCCCGGCCTGTCGCAGTCCGGCCCGACTCCACTCGCGCCCGGCCAGAGTGTCCGGCCCGGGCCCGGTGTGGGCCTGCCGCCTGTTGCCTCGGGCCCCATCGCCGGGCTCGCCCCCGGGGGAGAGACAGCCGCGCCGCTGCCCGCCGACAGGGCGGCCGCCCAAGCCCTGACAATCCTGCTCGATGCGCCGGTGCTCGCCTTGCGCGTCGAGTCGCCCGGCAGGCCCCCGGCAGCCGCTGCTGTCAGCGTGCTGGCGGTGGCGGAACCGGGCGAGGTGACGCCGCTGACGCAACCTGCCCCGGAGTCGCCGCTGGCCCGTCTTGCCGCCAATGGCCGACTCGTCACCGCCGTCGTGCTGCCGCCGGACGCACCCTCGCCCGCCGCTGGTAACACCGGGTCTGGCGCTGCTGCCGCCGCGCCCCCTGCCGCACCTCGGGCGCCAGGGACCAGCCCGGCCCCTGCCACACCCATTTCCGGTGGTGGCGCGGGCAGCGATGGAGCGCCAGCCCAGCCCGCAGGTGCGCAAGGGAGCCCCGCGCCCGGCGCTGCCTTCTCCACGGAGGCGGGCGGAAAGACCCCTGAGCTCTCATCCGCTCTCCCCCCTGTGCCGGAGTCGACCGCCCAAACGGCAGCGGCCGGCAACGCCACCCCTCTTGGGGTGCGCGCGCAGGTGCAGGAGGGGAATGTGCGCCCTCACGGACCGGAAAGGGATGCAGGGGCCCAGCCCGGCCCGGCTGCTCCGGGGGCGGAGCCGCGCCAGACGATGCGGCTCGCGGCCGGTGGTGCCGTGCTGACGATTGATCTGCCTGCCCACCTGCCCCGGCCCGAGCCCGGCACCCAACTGATCCTGCTGGTCACGCGCGGCCGGGACGCCCTGCTGGCCGCGACGCCTACGCCGCACAACACCGGGGTCAGCGCGGAAGGCCCTGCCCGGCCCGCCGCTCCCGCCACGCCTGCCTCCGCAAGCGGCGCGGACGCCGACGCGCCGGAGGTGGCCGCGCCAACGTCTCCTGCTCTGCCTCCCGCGCCGGGCGTGCCGATGCCGGGCGCTGGCGTGACCATCACGCCCGAGGCCATCCGCAGCCCTGCCGCGCCGCTTGATCCGGGCGAAGCGCTGGTGCTGGCGGTCATGCAGGCGCTGGGGCGCAGGGGCTTCGACGTGACGTCGCACGCCAGCATGGCAAGGACGCGGGGCAGCCTCGCGGATGTTCCTGTCGAGGCAAACGCCGCGCTGCCGCCCGCACCGCCGCCCCCCGCCCGCGCCGCCGATCTGGTGAGAGCGGCAACAGCCGCACCGGCCATTGCGCGCGGGGCAGCGGATTCCGCGCCCGACGCCCTGCCGCTCGTCATGACCCTGCAAACGCCGCACGGCCCGATGCCGCTGACCATGCTGGTCTGGCAGCCCGTGCGCCGGGAGGAGGAGGACGCGCCCGGCACCCGGCGCGACGGAGCGGGACAGGAGGTTTGCTTTGCCATTGAGGTGGAGTTCGACGCGCTCGGCCCGCTGCGGCTGCGCGGCAGGGTGACGCCGCGCTTTCTGAACCTTGCCGTGGAAACGGAACAGCCGCTGGATGTGGCGCTTCAGCGCAGCGCCACCCGGGATTTCACCGCCGCCGTCGAGGCAGGGGGAATGTCGGGAACACTGGTCTTTCGCCACCGTCTGGAACGGTAGCGCCTCCGCAACCGAAGGCGTGGCTGGCCCGGGAGCGTTCGCCCGTTTTCCGGGCCCCCGTCACCTGGGCCTTCAGCCTTTCACGGGTTACTAGCCGATGGCCGCGCGCGGCGGAATGGCCTCCGCATCCGGATCACGCAGCACGTAGCCGCGGCCCCAGACCGTCTCGATGTAGTTCTCGCCGCCGCAGGCGGCCGCCAGCTTCTTGCGCAGCTTGCAGATGAACACGTCGATGATCTTCAGCTCCGGCTCGTCCATGCCGCCATAGAGATGGTTGAGGAACATCTCCTTGGTGAGCGTGGTCCCCTTGCGCAGGGACAGCAGCTCCAGCATGGCGTATTCCTTGCCGGTGAGATGCACGCGCTGGCCGTTGACCTCCACCGTCTTGGTGTCAAGGTTGACCGCAAGCTTGCCCGTGCGGATGACCGACTGGGAGTGCCCCTTGGAGCGGCGCACCACCGCATGGATGCGGGCGATCAGCTCTTCCTTGTGGAAGGGCTTGGTCACATAGTCGTCCGCACCGAAGCCCAGCCCCTTGACCTTGGTGTCCGGCTCGCTGAGGCCAGAGAGAATCAGGATCGGCGTCGAGACCTTGGCCATGCGCAGCTTCTTCAGCACGTCATAGCCGTGCATATCTGGCAGGTGCAGGTCCAGCAGGATGATGTCGTAATCGTACAGCTTGCCCAGATCGAGGCCTTCTTCGCCCAGATCGGTGGTGTAAACGTTGAAGCCTTCTGCATTCAGCATCAGTTCAACGCTTTTGGCGGTAGAGGCATCATCCTCTATCAAGAGTACCCGCATGATCGTCCCCCTATTCCAAGCCCCCTAGATCGGTTGACGCAAAATTCTTCACCAAACCCGGTAAGCAATATTAACAGAACCGGTTACTGAAATATTAATGCCGTTAATCTTTATGAATGGCAACTGTCTTAAACGCAACCTCAGCTAGAAAAATAATTTTCCCCACTCAATTCATTGCGGGGACGGGATTCACCCTTCCTTAAGCCTGTTTGGTGACCATGGCTTAACCTTCACAGGGGCGTGTGCGCATGTATTTCCAGTCGTTGGCCGAAGAACTGAAATCCGTCTCCCGAGGCGATGCCTACGGGCGGCTCGCTGCCGTTCGGGGTCTGATGGTGGAAGTGTCGGGCATCGGACAGGCCGCCGCCGTCGGCGCGCGGCTGGGTCTGCAACGGCGCGACGGCGGCATCATCCAGGCCGAGGTGGTGGGCTTTCGCGACAGCCGGGCGCTGTGCCTGCCCTATGGCGCGCTGGACGGCGTTGGCGTCGGCAGCAAGGCCTATGTGCTGGCGAGCGAGGCGGAGGTGCGCCCCACCCAGGCGTGGCTGGGCCGGGTGATCAACGGTCTGGGCGAGCCGGTGGACGGCAAGGGCCCGCTGCCGCGCGGCCCCCTGCCCCGCCAGGTGCGCGGCAAGCCGCCCGCCGCCCATGCGCGCGACCGGGTGGGCGGCAAGATCGACCTCGGCGTGCGCGCGCTCGATGTGTTCGCCCCGTGCTGCAAGGGGCAGCGCCTCGGCATCTTCGCGGGCTCGGGCGTGGGCAAGTCGGTGCTGCTCTCCATGCTGGCCCGCTATACGGACTGCGACGTGGCCATCATCGGCCTCATCGGCGAGCGCGGCCGCGAGGTGCAGGAATTCCTTGAGGATGATCTGGGCCCCGAGGGTCTCGCCCGGTCCATTGTGGTGGTGGCCACCTCCGACGAGCCCGCGCTGATGCGCCGCCAGGCGGCTTACCTCACCTTCGCGCTGGCGGAGCATTTCCGCGACCAGGGCCAGCATGTGCTGTGCATGATGGACTCGGTCACCCGCTTCGCCATGGCCCAGCGCGAGATCGGCCTGGCCTCCGGCGAGCCGCCCGCCTCCAAGGGCTATACGCCGACCGTGTTCGCCGAGCTGCCCAAGCTGCTGGAGCGGGCCGGGCCCGGCACCGGCAACGGCGGCGCCATCACCGGCCTGTTCACCGTGCTGGTGGACGGCGACGACCACAACGAGCCGGTGGCGGACGCCGTGCGCGGCATTCTGGACGGACACATCGTCATGCAGCGCGCCATCGCCGAGCGCGGGCGCTATCCGGCGATCAACGTGCTGAAGTCCGTCTCCCGCACCCTGCCGGGTGCCCATTCGGACGAGGAAAACCGGCTCATGCGCGCGGCCAAGGCGCACCTTTCGGTCTATGCGGACATGGAGGAGATGATCCGACTCGGGGCCTACCGGCGCGGCTCCAACCCGGAGGTGGACGCGGCGCTGAACTACGCCCCGAAGATCGAGGCCTTCCTCAACCAGCGCAAGGGCGAGCACACCCGCGCGGCCGAGAGCTTCCAGCAACTGGCCCAGATTCTCGCCTGAGGCGGAACCGCTAGATGAAAACGCCCTACGACGCCGGCCTGCGCCTGAAGAAGAACGAGCTGGACGAGCTGCGCCGCGAGATCGGCGCGCTCTACGCCAGGCTTGATGCGCTCGAAGGCAAGCTCCGGGGCATCGACGCCGAGATCGCCGCGGAAGCGCAGCAGGATGCAACCGAAGCGCTGATCGGCGTGGCCGACTTCGGCGCGTACCTTGGCCGCCAGCGGCTGGCGCGGCAACAGGTAGAGCGGGACATGGCGAAGCTCCAGGCCGAGATCGACGCGCTTCAGGACAAGCTGGCCGACGCCTTCGCCGACTTCAAGACGCTGGACATCGCCGCCGCCCGCTTCATCGAGAACGCCCGAAAGGAAGCGGACCGCCTCGAACAGCTGGAAGCGGACGAGGCGGCCCTGATGCGGTTTACACCGCCGGAGTGAGTTTGGCGGAAAAAGGCTGGCGGAGTGAGGCTGGCGCGGCGCGGCCCGCGCCACGAGGGGACCGTCAGCGACGGCCGCCGCGCTCACGCTCCATCACGTTGATCCGCTCTTCGAGCGCATCGGCCGCCTTGTCGATCGCCCCCGCGACCTTGATGGTGATGCCATCATCGGTGCGCAGGACGAACGCGCCCATGTCGTCCGGGTCGAACTGGCGGGGGTTCGCCCGCATCTGACGCGCAGTGGTGCGCAGGCGGTTGACCACCTCGGCCAGGGAGTGCCGGCGGATCGTCTCGGCATCGACCGCCAGGGCGAGCGCGAACTCGTCCGCTGCAACGGAGGCGCTGTAGCCGCCTTTGTCCGCATCGGTGGACACCACGTAATCGCCGCTCCGCGCATAGGCAAAGCCCGTGCGGCGCGCGCGCTCGGCATCCGCCATGGCGCTTTCCACCGTGCGTGCAATCTTCTCGTCCAGCCCGGCGAGCTTGGCGGTGATCTTCCGCTCGGTCTCACGGGCGGCGGCCTCGGTCTTCAGGCTGGCGTCCACCGTGCGCTGGATGCTCTGCGCGAACGCGGGAGACCATACGTTCACGGGCGCGGGCACCGGAGGAACCTCGGGCACGGCGGGCACTTCAGGCACGGCCGGAGCCTCGGGCGCCACCGCAACCTGCGGCGCGGCCAGGGCCTGCGGCGCGCGCGGCGCAGCGGGGACCCGCGGGGCTTCCGCCGTCTGCACCGCCGCAGGCAGGGATGCGGTTTCCAGCGCGTCGAGGGTCGGCACGGCCTGACGGGCCTCGGCCATCGGCAGGACCAGCAGGCCAAGCCCCACGACGCCAACGGCGCCCATCATCTTGGCGGGGGTGGACATGGCGGTCTCCCCCTTCAGCCAGATGAGACGGGTCTTGAGGCCATCGCTGGTGCCGCCCTGAATGCTGAGGGTGCGGGCAAACGCCATCTCCGGCTCGATGCGGAAGGCCTTGAGCGCCGCCAGCAGACCCTTGGCGTAGGAGTTGCGGGCAACCATGCCGCTGTTCGCCGCCGCCACGTCGCAGGCCGCCTCCCGCGCCGTGTCGATGCGGCGCACCGCCATCCACACCATCGGGTGGAAGAAGAACACCACCAGCAGCACCCGCTCCAGCATACGCCAGGCCACGTCGTAGGAGCGGATGTGGGACATCTCGTGGCCGATGACGGCGCTCATCTCGACTGCGTCCAGCCGGTCAAGCAGGGTGCGCGGCAGCACGATCACCGGGCGGAACAGCCCCGCCGTGAACGGCGCGGTCGCCTCCTGCGTCACCAGTACCCGCACGCGGCGCGAAATCCGGAACCGCTGTGCCCAGGCGTCCGCCAGCTGGCGCAGCAGGGGCGCATCCACCGGCTCGGCCATGCGGATGGCATGGCGCGCCGAGCGCTCCGCCCGCACCAGCAGAATGGACATGGCCGCCGCGCCGCCCAGCCAGAACAGGAACAGCCCCAGCGGCAGCAGCTCGGCAGCATCGAAGGACGAGGACGCAACGACCGTCTCCGGCAGGGCCGCCCCATCGTTGCCCTCCCCGGCCGCCACTTCGACAGGCAGCGGCGAGGCAACCGGCGCCAGATCCTCACTGCCCGGCACCTTGACGCGGGGCTCGCCCGCCGGCCAGACCACCTGCGCCAGCACGGTCTCCGCCGTGGCGCGCAGGCTCCAGGGGGTGGAGAAGTCCGCCGGCAGCACAAGCCGGGCGAGCACCAGCCACCACAGCGCCAGATGCAACATGGGATGACGCGGCTTCACCGCCGCCAGAACCGTCCACACCACGACCGCCACGGCCGCCGCATAGAGCGACTGGCGGGCAAGAAAGTCCAGCATGCTGCCGGACAGGCCGAACACGGCCGAAAGGCTGCTGCTGTCCATCACCGATTCCCCTCTGCCTCGGCCTTGCCGGCCGTATCCTCTGCCTGAACCAGACGCTCCAGCTCCGCCAGCTCCTCGGCGCTGAGGGCCTCGCTGTTGCGGAAAAGCCCGAGAACGGCGCCCAGATCCCGCTCCACCACCCGGTCGGCGAAGAAGCGGACAAAACGGGCCAGACCCGCCGCACGGGAGACCAGCGGGCGATAGACAAACGCGCCATGCTGGTTGTCGCGGGCGAGAAGGCCCTTGGCCGCCATGCGGTCCATCACGGTCTTGGTGGTGGTGTAGGCCCAGCCGGTATCGGGCGCGAGCTGGTCATGCACCTCCCGCACACTGGCCTCACGCAGACGCCAGAGTACGCGCAGAACGTCGTATTCCGCTCTGGAAAGATCAGGGGTGTCAGGCATCGCGAATCTCCGTTTCCGTCGCAGTACTACTACAATGTCGCAGTCCATGCAAGCGGGACCGTAACAGACCGGAAAAACAGGAAGGGCCAGACAGAAAGGGCCAAAAAAAGGGGCGGCCGAGGCCGCCCCTTCCCGGTTGTGGTGTCGCCCGCCCGCCTTACCAGATGCGGATGCGCTGCTCCGGCGGCAGGTACAGCCCGGCGTCCTTGTCGATGTTGAACGCCTTGTACCAGGCGTCCATGTTCCGCACGATGCCGTTGGTGCGGTACTGCGACGGGGAGTGCGGGTCGGTGACCAGACGGCGGCGCAGCTCGGCGTCGCGGTAGGCCCGGCGCCACACCTGCGCCCAGCCGAGGAAGAAGCGCTGGTCGCCCGTGGTGCCGTCGATGACGGGCGCGTCCTTGCCGCCCAGCGACAGCTTGTAGGCCGCATGAGCGACCGAGAGGCCGCCAAGGTCGCCCAGGTTCTCGCCGAGGGTGAGCTTGCCGCGCACGCACTCGCCCGGGAACGGGCAGTAGGTCTCGTACTGGGCGGACAGGCCATTGCCGAGCGCGTCGAACCGGGTGCGGTCCTGATCGGTCCACCAGTTCATCTCGACGCCGTCGCCGTTGACCTTCGAGCCCTGGTCGTCGAAGCCGTGGCCCAGTTCGTGGCCGATGACCGCGCCGATGCCGCCGTAGTTCACCGCGTCATCCGCGTTCGGATCGAAGAACGGCGGTTGCAGAATGGCGGCCGGGAACACGATCTCGTTGTTGGTGGAGTAGTAGTAGGCGTTGACCGTCTGCGGGGTCATGAACCACTCGTCCCGGTCCACCGGCTTGCCGAGCTTGTTCACGTTCCGCCAGAACTCGAACTCGGACGCCCGCTGGGCATTGCCCAGCACATCGCCCGGCTTCACCTCGAAGTTGGTGTAATCCCGCCATTTGGAGGGGTAGCCGATCTTCGGGTTGAACTTGGCGAGCTTCTCGCGGGCCTTGGCCTTGGTCTCCGGCGACATCCAGTCCAGCTGGTCGATGCGCTGGCCGTAGGCGAGAATCACGTTCTGCACCAGCCGGTCGGCCGCCGCCTTGGCCTCGGGCGGGAAGTGGCGCTGGACGTAGAGCTTGCCAACCGCCTCGCCGAGCGCCGATTCCACCAGATCGACGCCGCGCTTCCACCGCGCCTTCAGCTCGGGAATGCCGGACAGGGTGCGGCCGGAGAAGTCGAAATCCTCCTCGACGAACGCCTTGGGCAGCACGCCCGCATAGCCGCTGAGGTAATGGAAGGTGAGGTAATCCTTCCAGGTCTGCAGCGGGGTTCTGGCGATGATCGCCGCCATGCCGGTGAAGGCGCTGGGCTGGGCGACGAGGAACGCGGGCTGGTTGTTCAGCCGCATGGCCGACAGGAACGTCGCCCAGTCGAAGCCCGGCGCCTCGGCCTGAAGCTGCGCCAGCGTGCGCTTGTTGTAGGTCTTGTCGCGGTCGCGGCTGTCGCCGCGCGACCAGTGGACCCGGGCCATGGCTTCTTCCACGGCGTAGATCGCCTCCGCCTTCGCCATGGCGTCAGCCTCGGCGACGCCCGCCAGCCTGAACATGTTGGCGATGTGCTGCTTGTACTTCTCGCGCACCGCCGCGAAGTTGGGGTTGTCGTCGAGGTAATAGTCGCGGTCGGGAAGGCCGAGGCCACCCTGGCCAAGGTAGGGCACGTAAACGTCCGGCGCCTTGCGGTCCTGGCCCACGTACATCTCGAACGGCTGGTTCACCGAGAGCGTGGCCATGCGGGCAAAGGCCGCCGCCAGATCCTGCTGGCTGGCAATGGCGTTGATGCGGTCCAGCTCCGGCCGGGCGGGCGCAAGCCCGGCCTGCTCGATCGCCGCCTCGTTCATGAAGTCGGCATAGAGGGTGCCGATCTTCCAGCTTTCGGACCCCGGCTCGGCCCGGGAGGCCGCCAGTTCCTCGATGATCGCCCGGATCTGCGCCTCCGCCTGGTCGGCCAGCACGGTGAACATGCCGTAGTTCGACTTGTCCTCCGGGATCGGCGTGCTCTTGAGCCAGCCGCCGTTGGCGTAGGTATAGAAGTCGTCACCCGGCCTGACGCTGGTGTCCATCCCGGCCGTGTCGAAGCCGAAGGTGCCGAAGGCGGGCTGGCTCTCCGCCAGCGCCGGGCCGGCAAGGCCGAGCCCCAGGGCCAGGGTGCTGGCCAGGGTGAAGAAGCGGAATCGGATCATTCATTCCCCCGTGAAGGATGCTGTGGCGAACGCGCATCGGCCGGCTCTCCGGCGCTCTGGATGCCGCCACGTGTCTCGATTGACCTGCAAACGACAATAGAAACCGGCCGCCTTGCCCCGCAATGGTCACGAGGGCGAACCACGGCCGACAGGGGCGAAACGGTAGACCCGCCCCTTGCTGCGAGCAAGGTCGGAGCACGGCGCGGCCCGTGCCTCGCCGCGCCCAGCCTTCGCCCTGTCGCAAGCCCCCCGTCACGAACCGGATCAGACGGGATCAAGCCGGATCAGGAGGAGTAGCGATCCTCGTTCCAGGGGTCGCCCTCGTTGTGGTAGCCGCGCACCTCCCAGAACCCGGGCTTGTCCACGTCCGAGAACTCGATGCGCCGGATCCACTTGGCGGATTTCCAGAAATAGAACTTCGGGATCACCAGCCGCGCCGGGCCGCCATGCTCGCGGGAGATGGGCTGGCCGTCGTGGGTGTGGGCGACAAGGCAATCCTCGTCCGAGAAATGCTCCAGCGTCACGTTGGTGGTGTAGCCATCGTAGCTGTGCAGGATGACGTGGCGCACCTCCGGCAGGGGCCGCACCACCGCGAGGATGTGCCGGGTGGAGACGCCATTCCAGCGGTTGTCGTAGCGCGACCACTGGGTGACGCAGTGAATGTCCGACACGTCCTCCACCTGCGGCTGGGCCATGAAGTCATCCCAGCGCCACACCACCGGATTCTCCACCAGACCGTCGATGGTGAGCGTCCACTTGTCCGTCGGGATGTGGGGCTGGATGCCAAGATCGAGCACGGGCCAGGTCGTCACCAGCCGCTGCCCGGGCGGGAGCCGGTCCCGCTCGCGGTCCCCGGCCTTGCCGGTGAGCAGCCGCCCTTCCCGCGCCCACTGCTCCTTGGAGCGGATGAGCTTTTCCTTCTTCTGGCCGTCGTCGGACATGAGTTTTCCCTGCCTCGGCTGCGCAAGCCGTCGAATGCCGCACACCCTTTGCGAGATAAGGCCGCCGGGGCGCAAAGACCAGATGGCGCGCGCCTCTCCCTGCCGCCAGGCCAGCCGCGGCCGGCACTCCACCCCGGCGAATAACCGGCCTGGCTAATTTTAATATATAAATATTAACCAAAAATCATTATAAGAACACAGAGGAAGAACGGGGGACGGGAGGCCTTCGGGGTGTTCACACTGAAGGACAAGCCGCGGAAGACAGCGGAGCGGAGGCCAGCGGAGCGGAGGCCGGAGCGCCGGGAGTCGGAGCACCGGGAGTCGGAGCACCGGGAGACGGAGCGCCGGGACACAGCGCATCAGATACCGGCGCATCCGGCACCGGAGCGCCAGGACACAGTGCTGCGGCGGCAGGAATGGCCGGGCGAGACCCCGGGGTCCGCGCCCGCCCCCCGCCGGGCCGACCCGGGCTCACCCGCGACGCTGGTGCTGCTGGCGGTGCTGCTGCTGGTGGTGGCAGCCCTTGCGGGCATGGCGGCGGGCCTCATCCGCTCCCATGCCGCATCTGGCGCCCGGTATCTGAGCGCCCCGTATCTGGACGAGGGAGAGCCCTACCCGGAAGGCGACAGCCGCGTCGGCGGCGCGCTGGGCGACTCGTCCGGCCTTGGCGCTGCCTTCGGCGACGATGCCGCGCCGGCGCTGTACGACGTGGCGCTGCGGACCGGGGGCATCCCCGCGCCGCGCCCTCTCCGGGCGGAAGGCGCGACTCGCCGGTCGCCGCGCCCGCTAGCCCCGGTCGCGGAGCAGGCGGGCCTTGTCGCGCTGCCAGTCGCGCTCCTTGGCGGTCTCGCGCTTGTCGTGCAGCTTCTTGCCCTTCGCCAGCGCCAGCTCCACCTTCGCCCGGCCCCGGTCGTTGAAGTAGATGCTGAGCGGCACCAGCGTCATGCCCTGACGGTTGACCGCCCCGTGCAGCTTGTTGATCTCGCGCCCGTGCAGCAGCAGCTTGCGCGGCCGGCGCGGCTGGTGATTCTCCCGGTTGCCGAAGGCGTATTCGGGGATGTTGGCGTTGATGAGCCACACCTCGCCGTCCTTCACCTCCGCGTAGCTCTCGGTGATGTTGCCCTCGCCGAAGCGCAGGCTCTTCACCTCCGTGCCCTGAAGGGCGATGCCGGCCTCGAAGGTGTCCTCGATGAAATACTCGAAGCGCGCCTTCCGGTTCTCGGCGACCACCTTCCGCTTGGTCAGCGGTTTGGAGAGGTGCGGGCGGGCCATAGAGCGATCTCGTCCTTCATCGGCTTGCGGTCATGCCCGGACGGCGCGCGGGGCGTGCGGTTCCGCGCGGACCGGGGTCGGGCGGGCATGGGTAGAGCATCCCGCGCCCGGAAGGCAAGGGCAAGGGCAGGAGCAGCGAGGCCGGGACGTGCCCGCTCAGAGCAGGCCGGCGTGCGCCAGCGCCGCGTCCACCCTGGCGCGGGCGGCCTCCGACGGCTCGGTCATCGGCAGGCGCACCTCGGGGCTGGCGATGCGCCCGAGCTTCCAAAGGGCGTACTTGGTCGGCCCCGGGGAGGCGTCGGAGAACAGCGCCATGTGCAGCGGGAACAGCTTGTCGTTCAGCTCCAGCGCCGTCGCGTAGTCGCCCGCGAGGGTCGCCTCCTGGAACCGGGCGCACAGCTCGGGTGCCACGTTGGCCGCAACCGAGATGCAGCCCCGGCCGCCGGAGGCGTTGAAGGCCAGCGCGGTCTCGTCGTTGCCGGAGAGCTGGATGAACTCCTTGCCGCAGGTGATGCGCTGCTGGCTCACCCGGGCGATGTTGCCGGTGGCGTCCTTCACGCCGATGATGGTCTTGATCTCGGCGAGGCGGCCCATGGTCTCGGGCGTCATGTCGATCACCGAGCGGCCGGGAATGTTGTAGACGATGATCGGCAGGTCGCTGGCTTCGGCCAGCGCCTTGAAGTGCCGGTACAGACCTTCCTGGTTCGGCTTGTTGTAGTAGGGGCAGACCACCAGCGCCGCATCGGCGCCGGCCTTCTCCGCGTGGCGGATGAGGCTGATCGCCTCCTGCGTCGAGTTGGAGCCGCACCCCGCAATGACCGGCACCCGCCCGGCCGCCACCTCGATGGTGATTTCGGTCACGCGCTGATGCTCGGCGTGGCTCAGAGTGGCCGACTCACCTGTGGTGCCCACCGGCACGAGTCCATGGCTGCCGGCCGTGATCTGCCACTCAATCAGGGCGCGCAGAGTCGGCTCGTCCACAGCGCCGTCACGGAACGGCGTGACAAGGGCAGGAATGGACCCTCGGATCATTGATGCTATCCTCGTTATCAGCGATGGGTAACGTGCCTGAACGGACACCCCCGTGTGCGGCCACCCATTTGAACCAAACAAACGACAGAGGCAATCCCGGCGTGTTGAATCGGATCGATCAGGGCAAGTCTTTCATGATGCTGGCGACGCTGGCAGCCACCCTGCTGCCGGCGCAGCCGACCCTGGCGTCGTCCGCGTCCGCGGCGGCGCCCGTCACCCCCACCTCCGCAGCGGCCGCATCCCCCGCGACGCTGAGCGCGGAGCAGATCAACTGGTACGCGCCGCGTCTGGCGGCCTCCGGCCGCAATGCGCCGCTGGCGCCAACCCCGCAGAACCTGGTGCACCCGCTGGCCGAATCGCTGGTGACCTGGAACCAGCTGCGCCAGAACCTGAACACCGCAAGCTATGAGGACCTCGCCCGGTTCCTCAAGGCCAACCCCGGCTGGCCGCAGGAGAGCCGCTTCCGCACCAGCGCCGAGCAGGCGATGACACCGGACACCCCCTTCCCGGAGCGGATCGACTATTTCGGCCGCTTCCCCGCCCTCACCGCCATCGGCAAGCTGCGCCACGCCGAGGCGCTGGCGGCCATCGGCCAGAAGGACAAGGCGAACGCCCTTGCCCGCGAGGCGTGGCTGAGCGGCGGCCTCAACGGCGACCAGGAGCTGGACCTGCTGCGCCAGTTCGGCGAGGCGCTGAAGCACGACGACCACATCGAGCGGACCAACCGCCAGCTGTGGAACGGGCAGATCACCGCCGCCCGCCGCATGGTCGCCCTGCTCGACCCGGACCGGCAGGCGTGGGCGACGGCGCGCATCGCCCTGCAAACCCGCGACCCGCGCTCGCCGAGCCTGGTGCAGGCGGTGCCGGACACGCTCAAGCTGGAAGCGGGCCTCGCCTATGACCGCGCCCGCTGGCTGCGCCTGAAGCAGGAGCTGCCGGCCAACGCCGCCGAGATCCTGCTGGCGGCGGACGCCAGCCCCCGCTCGGTGGAGAACCGCACCAAATGGGCGCAGGAGCTGCTGGCCCTCTCCGACTGGGCGCGCGGGCAGGGCAACACCAAGCTGGCCTACGACCTGCTGGCCAAGCACCGCATGACCGATTCGGCCGAGAAACTGGCCGACGCCCCGCTGGCGGACCGCATCGCCTACACGGACGTGGAGTGGCGGGCCGGCTGGCTGGCGCTGCGGGTGCTCGACAAGCCGGAGACGGCGCTGCGGCATTTCGAGAACGTGCGCGCCGTCGGCAAGACGCCCATCACCCAGAGCCGCGCCGCCTACTGGTCCGGCCGGGCCGCCGAGGCCATGAAGAAGCCCGAGCTTGCGCGCCAGTGGTATGAAACCGCCGCGCGGGAATCGGACTATTTCTACGGCATCCTCTCGCAGGAGAAGCTGGGCCAGCCGCCGGTCCGGCTCGACATGACCCCGCCCGCCTTCACCGCCGCGGACTCGGCCGCCGTGCAGGCCAACCGGGCGCTGCTGGCGGCGCAGATGCTGAACCAGCTGAGCCAGCCGGGCATCCAGGCCATCTTCCTGCGGCACGCGGCCGATCAGGCCACCACCCCCGGCCAGCTTCGCCTCATTCTCGACCAGGCGCGCGCCATGGGCCGCATCGACGTGGCGGTAGCGCTGGCCAAGAACGCGCGCGGCAAGGGCATCTCCCTGCACTACGCCAGCTTCCCGCAGGTGGAGGTGCCGGTGGAGGTGGCGGAAATGGGGGTGATGATCCACGCCGTCGCCCGGCAGGAGAGCCTGTTCAACCCCAACGCCGTCAGCCCCGCCGGGGCGCGCGGGCTGATGCAGCTGATGCCGGGCACGGCCAAGGAGGTGGCGGGACGGCTGGGCCTGCCCTACGCCCAGAGCCGCCTGCACGAGAACGCCTACAACATCCGCCTCGGCGCCTCCTACCTCCAGCGGATGATCAACCTCTACAACGGCAGCCACGTGCTGGCGGTGGCCGCCTACAACGCCGGCCCCGGCAACGTGAACAAGTGGCTGACCCGCTTCGGCGACCCGCGCCAGCCGAACGTGGACGTGATCGACTGGATCGAGCAGATCCCGTTCAGCGAAACCCGCAACTATGTGCAGCGGGTGCTGGAGAACGCGGTCATCTACGCCACGCTGAACCAGCGGTCGGGCACGCAGCTGGCGGCCGGCCCGGCTGGCGGCAAGCAGGAAGCCGAGCTGCGGGCCACGCCGCAGATGGGCCTGCTCTCCCGCCACCTCGGCCTGACCGACGGGACGGAGAGCGCCGCAGGGATCGGCGGCTGAGGCCGGAAGACAAGGCCGGGCGGCTGAGTCCCCGCCCGGCCGGGCGGCTCCTTCGCCGAACCCTGTTCCCATTCCGCGCGGAAACGCTTAACCAGACAGGCATGAGCAAGGCATTCGTCAAGGAACGCGACGACGAGGACGAGGAGGCGCTGCCGCCCCCTCCTCCCGGCGGCAAGAACTACATGACACCCGAAGGCTGGCGCGCCCTCACGGAGGAGCGTGAACACCTGCTGAAGGTGGAGCGCCCCAAGCTGGTGGAGACGGTCTCCTGGGCCGCGGGCAATGGCGACCGCTCGGAGAATGGCGACTACCTCTACGGCAAGAAGCGCCTGCGCGAGATCGACCGCCGCCTGCGCTACCTCGCCAAGCGGCTGGAATCGGCTGTGGTGGTGGACCCCGCCCAGCAGCCCCGCAAGGATCAGGTGTTCTTCGGCGCAACCGTCACCTACGTGGACGACGCCGACGTGGAGCGCACCATCAAGATCGTGGGGCAGGACGAGGTGGACACGGCCCGGGGCCATGTGAGCTGGGTCTCGCCGGTGGCGCGGGCGCTGATGAAGGCCCGCGTCGGCGACGTGGTCACGCTGATGACGCCGCGCGGCACGGTCGAGCTGGAAGTACTGGAAATCCGCTACGACGCGTGAGTGGCGCGATGACGCCTGACCGCCCGCCAAGCCGGGCGGCTGGCGGGCGGTGCGCATCGACGCAACATGCAGACGCTGATGTAAGCAAACGACTTACAATTCCGTGCCGCCACCCGAGCGCCGGAGGGGGCGGCGCCGCTGCCAGCGGCGCTATTTCGACTTCTTCTCCTGCATCGCCGCGCGATGCTCCTCGGCGCTCACCGTGCCGTCGTTGTTGGTGTCCATCTTTGTGAACTTGGCGTCATGGGCCGCCGTGAATTCCTCGCGGGTGATGGTGCCGTCGCCGTTCGTGTCCCACTTGCCGAACATCTCGGCCCCCTTCTTGGCGTGCTCGGCCTTGGTCAGGGGAAACTTCATCTCGTCGCCGGAGCGTCCTTGCTGCGCCTGGGCCAGCGCGGCGGCAGAGGAAAGGGCGAGGCCGAACACAAGCATGCTGGTGAGGATGGGCTTCATCGGTCTTACTCCTGATCTGGGAAAAACACTTGAGACGACCGGAGCGCGGCCGCCAGCACGCCCGGGCGCGAGAACCTTCGGCCCGGGCAACGCAGGGGACTCTCCCCGCATGTGAGTGCTTAACCTTTAATGCGAGGGGTTAGATCCATCGCCCCGGCCGCTGCTCCACGGTTCGCCGCCGCTCCGCAACCGGCCGCCCGATCAGGCCTCAAGGCAGCGGGCGAAGGTCTCGGCGTCCACGTTGCCGCCCGAGAGGGTGAGCACCGCCGTGCGGCCCGCAACCGGCACCTTGCCCGCCAGCACCGCCGCCAGCGCCGCCGCGCCGCCCGGCTCTACCACCAGCTTCAGCTCCCGGAAGGCAAAGGCGACGGCCCGCTGCACCTCCGCATCGCTGACGGCAACGCCCCGCGCCCCCGCCGCCCGCAGAATCGGGAAGGTGAGCGCGCCGATCATCGGCGTTTGCAGCGCGTCGCACAGGGTGGGCGCATAGCCCGCGATGGACAGGCGCTCGCCCGCCGCCAGCGACCGGCCCGCGTCGTCGTAGTGCTCCGGCTCCACCAGAATCACCTCGATGCCGGGGAAGGCGTCCCGCAGCGCCAGGGTGCAGCCCGAGGCCAGCCCGCCGCCGCCGCAGTTGGAGACGAACAGATCGGGCGCGACGCCCAGCGCCGCCAGATCCTCCGCCGCCTCCAGCCCGGCCGTGCCCTGCCCGGCGATGATGTGCGGATCATCGAACGAGGGCACCACCACCGCGCCCCGCTCCGCGGCGAGTCGGGCGGCGATCTCCTCCCGGCTTTCCGTGGTGCGGTCGTAGAAGATCACCTCCGCGCCATAGCCTTGCGTGCGCGCCACCTTCAGCGCGGGCGCATCCGCCGGCATCACGATCACGGCCGGAATGCCCAGCGCCTGCGCCGCCCGCGCCACCCCCTGGGCATGGTTGCCCGAGGAAAAGGCGGCAACGCCCGCGCGCCGCTGCGAGTCGTCCAGCTGCAACAAGCGGTTGAACGCCCCGCGCAGCTTGAAGGACCCGGTCTCCTGAAGCGTCTCCGCCTTGAGAAAAAGGCGGCCGCCAACCGCCGCGTTGAGGGCCGGATTTTCGATGAGCGGGGTGCGCACGACCCGCCCGCGCAGCCGCCCGGCAGCCAGGCGGACGTCGGCAAGGCCCGGACCATCGCAAAACTCAACGCCGCCAACCGCCCGATTCATGGCTAACTCCATGTTAATTAAGGAGAAATACCGCCTCCGGCGGCTACATTTTTTTGATACAAAACTCTTTACAAGGGGCCCCTTAGACCCTATGTGAAGCGCCGCTGCCCCATGGGGACTTCCAACCGCAAGGCAGCATTGGTGTCAACCGCCCGTTGGAGGTCCCATGAGATGCGCAACGACCATAGCGCGCTGGGGGTAGCGACTACCCTTCGTCCGGTTTCTCCGGTCACCTGCATCCGTCCGCACGCCGCCGCCAGGGCAGCCCGTTTCTTCTCCCAGAAGTTTCCGGGCAAGGTGCTCTATGCGGTGAAGGCGAATCCGTCTCCCGAACTCATCCAGGTTCTGTGGGAGAATGGCGTCAATCACTTCGACGTGGCCTCGATCGCCGAGGTCCGCCGGGTGCGCGCCATGCTGCCGGACGCCACCCTGTGCTACATGCATCCCGTGAAGCCCGCCGAGGCCATTGCCGAGGCCTATCACGAGCATGGCGTTCGCACCTTCTCGCTCGACTGCCTTGAAGAGCTGGAGAAGATCATGGAGGCCACCGGCCACGCCACGGATCTGACGCTGTGCGTGCGCCTGCGGGTGTCCTCGGGTCATTCCAAGCTGTCGCTGGCGTCCAAGTTCGGCGTCAGCGCCGAGGAGGCCCCGGCCCTGCTGCTGGCGACCCGTCAGGTCGCCGACTCGCTGGGTGTGTGCTTCCACGTGGGCAGCCAGTCCATGTCGCCGCAGGCCTATGCCGACGCGCTGGCGATCGCCAAGACCGCGATCGTGCAGGCGGGCGTGACCGTGGACGTGGTGGACGTGGGCGGCGGTTTCCCGTCCATCTACCCGGGCATGGTGCCGCCGCCGCTGGAGGCCTACTTCGAGACGATCAAGGCCCAGTTCGAGGAGCTGCCGATTTCCTACTCGGCGGAGCTGTGGTGCGAGCCGGGCCGCGCGCTGAGCGCGGAGTATTCCAGCGTGGTGGTGCGCGTCGAGAAGCGCTCGGGCGATGTGCTGTTCATCAATGACGGCTCCTACGGCTCGCTGTTCGACGCCGCGCACGTGAACTGGCGCTTCCCGGTCCGCCTGCTGCGGGAGACCCCGTCGCAGACCAAGACCGCGGAGTTCAGCTTCTACGGCCCGACCTGCGACGACATGGACTTCATGAAGGGTCCGTTCGAGCTGCCGGCGGATGTCCGCCCGGGCGACTACATCGAGATCGGTATGCTGGGCGCCTATGGCGCGGCCCTGCGCACCGACTTCAACGGCTTCCGGTCCGACAAGACCCAGGAAGTCCTGGATGCGCCCATGTTCACAGCCTACGGCAGCGATGCCGAGGACGAGGCGCAGCTGGCCCTCAACTTTGCCAAGACCGCAGAGTAAAAGGCGCACCAGATCCGCTCTATATAAAGAGCCGACAGTTCCCGGCGGCGGTTGAAGCCCGTCAAGCCGCCGCCGGTTTTTCCTCATCAGCCGCCAGGGCCGACGCGGCTCGGCCTCCCGGCGCGTTGCTCAGGATGGAGACGCAGTTCCATGACCACGCCCCTCGTCAACGACAAGCGCAAGGCCGAGCTTCTCTCGAAGGAAGTGAAGCACATCGACATCAAGTCGTTCGATGCGCGCCCGATCATCGACCAGATGGCCAACATGTCCTTCACCTCGCGCGATCTGGCGCGGGCCACCCGCATCTACAACACGATGCTGGAAGACAAGGACTGCACCATCTTCCTCGTGATCGCCGGTTCCACCTCCGCCGGCGGCTGCATGGACCTCTATGCCGAGCTGGTGCGCAACAACATGGTGGACGGCATCGTCGCCACCGGCGCCTCGATCGTCGACATGGACTTCTTCGAGGGCCTCGGCCACAAGCACTACCAGGCGCTGGAAGTGCCCGACGACAACACCCTGCGCTCGCTCTACATCGACCGCATCTACGACACCTACATCGACGAGGAGCAGCTCCAGGACTGCGACCACACCATCTTCAAGATCGCCGAATCGCTGGAGCCGAAGGCCTATTCGTCGCGCGCCTTCATCCGCGAAATGGGTCGCTACCTCTCCGAGCACGGCAAGAAGGAAAACTCGCTGGTCAAGCTGGCCTTCGAGCATGACGTGCCCATCTTCTGCCCGGCGTTCGTCGACTCCTCGGCCGGCTTCGGCCTGGTGAAGCACCAGGTGGAGCGCATGAAGGCGGGCAAGCCCTACCTGATGATCGACGCGGTCGCCGACTTCCGCGAGCTGACCGACATCAAGATCAAGGCGGGCACCACCGGCCTGCTCATGATCGGCGGCGGCGTGCCGAAGAACTTCATCCAGGACACGGTGGTGTGCGCCGAGATCCTGGGCCACGAGGATGTGGAGATGCACAAGTACGCGGTGCAGATCACCGTCGCCGACGTGCGCGACGGCGCCTGCTCGTCCTCGACCCTCAAGGAAGCCGCTTCCTGGGGCAAGGTGGACACGGCGCTGGAGCAGATGGTCTATGCCGAGGCCACCTCGGTCATGCCGCTGCTGGCGTCGGACGCCTACCACCGTGGTGCGTGGAAGACCCGCGCCAAGCGCGCCTGGGGCAAGCTGTTCGACAAGTAAGAACAGGCACAAGGATCACGGCCGTGCGCCAGGGCGCGGGGCCAGACCGAAAGACGGGGCGCTGGAGACGGCGCCCCGTTCTTTTTTGCCCCGTTCATTTTTTTGCCCCGTTCTTTTTTGCGGAAGCGCGGGGGCGCCCGGCAGCGCTCAGCCGTCCATCAGCAGCCAGCCGATGGCGACGATCACCGACACCGCCGCAACGCCGAGGAGCACCGCCATGCCCCAGCGCGGGGGACGCTCCTCCAGCCCGGTCGCGCCCTGGGTGGTGACGCCCGGGTCGGGCCGCGTGGCCGCCTCCCGCTCCTCGGGTGACATCACCGGGCAGTTGAGCGCCACATGGCGGCTCAGCTCCACAAGGTTGGGGTCGTTCAGGTTGATGAGGGCGCGCACCTCGCCGTCGTCCAGCGGCGGACGGCGGCCGAGCCGGTCAAGCGCGGTGAAATAGATCTCGTCCAGCTCCGCCAGCGTCAGCCCTGCCTCGCTCACCAGACGGGTGGACGGGGCCAGCTCCCCGAGGTGGGGATGCTCCTCGGCCAGCAGCTGGCACAGCATCTCCTCGATCTCCACCTGCGCGGCCTGTTCCGCAAGCTGCCCTGCCATATGCCACCCCCTCGCCGGCCCGCCTGTCGAATTCCGGCATCATACGCCAAAGCGGCCACGGTTGCGACCGCCGCCGGGGTCTATTTGCGGGCCAGCACGTAGTAGACGGCGCTGAATTCCTCGCCGGTGTTGCGGTAGAGCGCGATTTCGCGGGCAAGCGCGCGCACAAACGCGGGGTCCAGCGTCTCGCCGCGCGCCGCCAGGGCGTCGAGCCGCCCCTCCAGACTGTCAGCCCAGGCGGCCCAGCGGTCGGGCGGCAGGATATGGGTGGCGAGCAGCTCATAGCCCGCGCCTTCCGCCCGCTCGATGTTCTCCAGCACCGTGCGCATGGCGGGATAGGCAGCATACCAGAAGGTGCGCGCCTGAAGGCCGGGGTTGGGCACCAGCCACGAACATTCGGATACCACCGCAAAGCCGGTGGGCCGCAGGCACGCGCGCCAGCGCACCAGCGCCGCATCGAAGCCGAGGATGTAGGCCGCGCCCTCGCACCACAGCAGGTCGAGGAAGCTATCGGGCACGGGCGGATTGGCCAGGTCCCCGACCACCGGTTCGATGCGATCGCCAAGGCCGCGCGCCGCCGCCCGCTCCCGCAGCCGCGCGAGAAAGTCCGCCGACGGATCCAGCGCCAGCACGGGCGCCTCCAGCCGCGCCGCCAGCGCCAGCGTCGCCGCGCCGGTGCCGCAGGCGAATTCGGCGACGCAGGCCGACGGCGGCAGCGAGGGCAACTGCCCGAGCGCCGCCAGCGTGTCCGCCTCGCTGCCGGGGAACTGGCGGGGCAGCCCCGCGAAAAAGCCGGGGATGCCGATGCCGCCCGCCTCCGGGTCCGTCTTCCCGCCTGTCGCGCCCGTCATGACGCTCCCCTCTCCTGCGTTCAGAACGCAGAACGCATGGCGGCAACGCCCGGGGGCCGTGTCAGTGGCTGGCCGCGCCCCGGGTCGCTTCCCGCAGGATCGCCTTCACGTAGCCGAGAAGATCCTCCACCTCCGCCTCGGAGAGGCGTCCGCCAATGCGGCCGAAGGCCATGCCATCCAGCAGGAAGTGGCCAATGATGCCCGCCTTGGCGACGGCCGGCCGGGTGACATCCCAGCCGAACACCGACCGGGCGATCTCCTGCCACGCCCGCATGTACGAGCGGTGGCAGGCCTGCAGCACCACCGCCAGCTCCGGCTCGCCGCGCGCCGCCAGCACCAGTTCCTGATAGGCGCGGAAATGGCGCTCCCCCATGCGCTTCCAGGAGATGTCCACCATATGGTCGAGCAGGTCCGCGCCCGGCGGACAGCTGGCCAGATCGTGGCGGAACGTCTCCAGCCGGCGCTCGTGCAGATATTCGATGGCCGCCTTGAGCAGCGCCAGCCGCGTCGGGAAGTGATACTGCACCCCGCCGCGCGACAGGTTGCCCCGCTGGGCGATGGCCGCCAGCGACACCTCCGAATAGGGCCGGTCCGCCAGGCACTGGATGGTCGTCTCCAGCGCCAGGGCACGCATGGCCTCGCTTTTGGACAATTGCCGCGGCGATCTCCCGCGCCGACGCGGCCGCCGGACCATCGGTCCGCCGACTTCCCCCCTCATCGCAAAGCAACTCCCCCGCGTTTTCTCTTTTTGAGTCGCAGGCACTCTGGACCGGATCAGCGCACAAAAGAACTGGCACTCAGCAGAGCTGACGCCCGAAAAAAACAGGAAAATGCGGGGCCGGTCAGGGCAGAAGAGCGTCGGGAGAGGACGGGGGCCGTCAGAACCGCTGGCCCGCCCGTTTGCGGCCCGCGTTCTGGTCGCGCCGGGCGCGCAGCATGGCCTCCAGCCGCTCCGGGCGCAGCGCGGGGCTGTTGGCGGCGTTGTGAACGATGGAAATCCAGGAATCCTGCGGCGTATCCTGCGGATCGACCCCCAGGCTCTCGATGATCCGGGCCCGGTCGAGCGGCACGTTCCGCCGGCAGGCCGCCGCCTGCTGCTCCTTCGCGAACGGACGGACTATTGCGCGGGAGCCCATCTGGACAATGGACGTCATCGAGGACCGGAACTTCCGCCACATGGGCACCCCCACCGCACCAAGAATTTCCACGGCAGCACGCCGCGAGACGCGCCTTCCCGACAGTTTCGGGGCCGCAAGTCTTTTTTATTTGCCTAACAAAATGAACCTGAACGCTGGATGTACCCCGCGTATTTCCAAAAAACAGGAAGGTATTTACCAGCAATGTTTGCTCTTAAAACCTTCCTGTCCCCCCGCGTTTTTCAGCTTTCAGGGACAAGATCGCAGTAGAATTTAAATAAATTATTTCAGCCGCTTCGGATTTTCTGGAGCCCGGGCGATCCGGGCCGGACCCTCAGCCCTGCGGCCGGGCGGTGACGATGCGGAACGGCAGCGCCTCGCCGGTGGTGTGGTCGGTGATGGTCACATAATCGCCCACGTGCAGCCGGTGAAATTCCAGGTGGACGATCGGCTCGTCGTCGTCCTCGCCCGCCGTGTAGGAGAAGCCCCAGGCGCGGTCCTTCATGCGGGTGAGCCAGCCGTGGCAGTCTTCCTCCCCCGCCTTGTAGCGGGCGACGGTGGCGCGGCGCGGCTCGGCCGCCATGGCTTCCTCGTCGAGGCTGCCATCGGCCGTCACGGCCACGTGGACAATATAGGCATGGGTGGGGTCGCCCTCAGGCTGATCGCTGGTGCGCGCCTTCTCCAGCCGCAGCATCGTCCATGGCATGGTGTTCGTCCCCTTGCTGCCGGGGCCGAAGCGCCGTGCCGCCGCCGGTCAGCCCCGCGTGAAGCGAGCGACCAGCTCGACATGGGCGGACCAGAGGAACTGGCCCACCGGCCACAGGCGCTCCAGCCGATAGCCACCGTCGAGCAGTAAACGCGCGTCGCGGGCAAAGGTGTTGGGGTTGCAGGACACCGCCACCACCACCGGCACGGCGGACCTGGCCAGCTCCGCGCACTGGGCCTGCGCCCCGGCGCGCGGCGGGTCGAACACCACCGCCTGGAACCGCTTCAGCTCAAGCGCCGTCAGCGGGCGCCGGAACAGGTCGCGGTGCTCGATCTTCACCGGCCGCTGCGCCTCGTTGGCGGCGCGTTGCAGGCTCTCAAGGCTCACCTTGCCCGCATCCGACGCCAGCACGCGGGCGGTGGCGGACAGCGGCAGGGCGAAGGTGCCGAGCCCGGCGAACAGGTCCGCCACCTCTTTTGCCTTGCCGACCGACTCCAGCACCGCCGCCTGCAATGCCGCCTCGCCATCGGGCGTCGCTTGCAGGAAGGCGCCGACCGGCAGGCGCACCGGCACCCCGCCGAAATGGATCAGCGGCGGGCGGCGCTCCAGAATGACGTCAACGCCAAGGCCGGTGTCGATGCTGATGCGGGCGAGGTCGTTCTCCCCGGCAAACCCGGCGAGCAGCTCGTCCTGCGCCAGACCCCGGCGCTTGAGGCCGCCGAGCGTCAGATCGACCCCGGAGTCGGTGAGCGTCATCTGCACGCTGGCGGCGTGGCCGTCCGTCAGCTCGCGGGCGAGCAGCGCCCGCAACGGCGCGAGCAGGCGGAACAGCGCCGGGTTCAGGATGTGGCACTCCTCCAGATCCACGAGCCGGTGGGCGCGCTCCACATTGAAGCCAAGCTCCACCCGGCTGCCCCGGCGCACGGCGCGGAAGGTGGCGCGGCGGCGGGTCTGCGGCGGGCTCACATGGGGCGCGGCGATACTCTCCGGCGGCAGGGTGATGTCATGCTGGCCGAGGGCCATCAGCACCCGGTCCCGCAGCCAGTCGTGATAGAGGGCGGGGGCCACATGCTGGAGCGTGCAGCCGCCGCACGCCCCGAAGTGCCGGCAGGGCGGCTCGGCCCGGTTGGGGCCGGGGATGAGCTGGACCACCTGGCCCTTCGCGTCCACCTCGACCGTGTCGCCGGGGACGCCGCCCGGCACATAGACGGGTTTCGACGCGCCCGGGTTCGGCGCAACGCCGTCGCCCTGCGCGCCCAGATGGGTCACGGTCAGCCGATAAGCAACAGCCTGGGTCACGCCTGTCTTTCCGCAGCGATCAGGAATTCCACATTTCCCTCGGGGCCAAGGATGGGGCTCTGGGTGAGGCCCACCACATGCCAGCCGGGCTGTTCGTTCATCCACGCCTCGATCTCGGCGCAGACCTCGGCGTGCAGCGCGGGATCGCGCACCACGCCGCCCTTGCCCACCCGCTCCTTGCCCACCTCGAACTGGGGCTTGATGAGCGCGATGAGGCGGGCGTTCGGCCGGGTCAGCCCCATGGCGGCGGGCAGCACGGTCTTTAGGCCGATGAAGCTGGCGTCGCACACCACCAGGTCCGCGGGCTCGGGGATGATCTCCGCCGTCAGGTGCCGGGCGTTGGTTTTCTCCAGCACCACCACCCGTTCGTCCTGCCGCAGCTTCCAGGCGAGCTGGCCGTGGCCCACGTCCACCGCATAGACCTTCGCCGCGCCGCGCGTCAGGGCCACATCCGTAAAGCCGCCGGTGGAGGCGCCGACGTCGATGACGACAGCGCCGGTGATGTCCCAGCCGAAATGGGCCAGCGCATGATCGAGCTTGAGGCCGCCCCGGCTCACCCACGGGTGGTCGCGGCCGCGCACCTCAAGGCCGGTGTCCTCGGTGATGGTATCGCCCGCCTTGGTGATCTTGCGCTCGCCGGCAAAGACCACGCCCGCCATGATGAGCGCCTGCGCGCGGGACCGGCTTTCCACCAGCCCGCGTTCCACCAACGCCTGATCAACCCGTATTTTTCGGCTCACGCGCCCGGTCTCATGCGGTTGCCGAATCCGGCAGCGTTACCGGCGCGTTGTGGCGCAGGGCGGAGAGCGCGGCCTCGACGATGTGCGGCGCGTTGAGACGCGCCTCGTCGTACATCTTCTCCGGCTTGTCCTGATCCTGGAAGACGTCCGGCAGGCGCAGGGTGCGGATCTTCAGCCCCGCATCCAGCAGCCCCTCGTCGGACAGCAGGGTCAGCACGTGCGCGCCGAAGCCGCCGACCGAGCCTTCCTCCACCGTCAGCAGCACCTCATGGCTCAGCGCCAGCTTGCGGATGAGCGCCACGTCCAGCGGCTTGGCGAAGCGCATGTCCGCCACGGTGGCCGGCAGGCCCTTGGCCGCCAGCTCGTCCGCCGCCTTCAGCGCCTCGGCCAGACGCGCGCCCAGCGAGAGAATGGCGATCTTGGAGCCCTCGCGCACGATGCGGCCCTTGCCGATTTCCAGCCGCTGCGGCGTCTCCGGCAGCGGGACGCCCACGCCCTCGCCGCGCGGATAGCGGCAGGCGATGGGGCCGTCGTCATGCAGCGCCATGGTGTGAACCATGTGCACCAGTTCCGCCTCGTCAGCGGCGGCCATCACCACCATGTTGGGCAGCGAGGCGAGATAGGTGATGTCGAACGAGCCCGCGTGGGTCGGGCCGTCCGCGCCCACCAGCCCCGCGCGGTCGATGGCGAAGCGCACGGGCAGATTCTGGATCGCCACGTCGTGCACCACCTGGTCGTAGGCGCGCTGGAGGAAGGTGGAATAGATTGCCGCGAACGGCCGGTAGCCCTGCGCCGCAAGGCCCGCCGCGAAGGTGACCGCGTGCTGCTCGGCAATGCCCACGTCGAACATGCGGTCGGGGAAGTGCTTGGCGAAGATGTCGAGCCCGGTGCCGGAGGGCATGGCGGCGGTGATGGCGACCACCTTGTCGTCCCGCTTCGCCTCCTCCACCAGCGCGCCCGCGAACACCTTGGTGTACTGCGGGGCCTTGGACTGGGACTTCACCTGCGCGCCGGTGATCACATCGAACCGGGAGACGCCGTGATACTTGTCGGCGCTTTCCTCGGCCGGGGCGTAGCCCTTGCCCTTCTTGGTGACCACATGGACGAGAATCGGCCCGTCCTTGGCGTCGCGCACGTTCTCGAGGATGGGCACCAGATGTTCGAGGTTATGCCCGTCGATGGGGCCGACGTAGTAGAAGCCCAGCTCCTCGAACAGGGTGCCGCCGGTCGCCATGCCGCGGGCGAATTCCTCCGCCCGCTGCGCCGCCTTGAACAGCGGGCGCGGCAGACGCTTCGCCAGCGCCCGGCCGATGTCGCGGATCGACATGTAGGAGCCCGAGGACAGCAGCCGGGCGAGATACGCCGACAGGCCGCCCACCGGCGGGGCGATGGACATATCGTTGTCGTTGAGAATGACGATGAGCCGGTTGCCCGCCTGCGCGGCGTTGTTCATGGCCTCGTAGGCCATGCCCGCCGACATGGCGCCGTCGCCGATGACGGCAATGGCCTTGCCCGGCGCGCCCGAGAGCTTGTTGGCAATGGCGAAGCCCAGCGCCGCCGAGATGGAGGTGGACGAGTGGGCCGCGCCGAACGGGTCGTACTCGCTCTCCGCGCGCTTGGTGAAGCCGGACAGGCCGCCGCCCTGACGCAGGGTGGCCATGCGGTCGCGCCGGCCGGTGAGGATCTTGTGCGGATAGGCCTGGTGGCCCACGTCCCAGATCAGCTTGTCGTCGGGCGTGTTGAACACATAGTGCAACGCCACCGTCAGCTCGACCACGCCGAGCCCGGCCCCGAGATGGCCGCCGGTCTGGCTGACCACGTGGATCACCTCCTGCCGCACCTCCTCGGCCAGCCGGGGAAGCTGGTCGAGCGACAGACGGCGAAGATCGGCAGGCAGCCGAACCTCATCGAGCAGGGGCGTGTGCGGACGCTGGGTCACACGAAACTCCACTTCGGATAAGGAATCATGGCTTCCTCATAACGGGGAATAGCCCTCATGTCGAATGAACAGCGCTGATTCTGCATCCCTCGCGACGGGCTGTGCTGCGCTGGATATAATGCCATGAAGCGAATTTTACAGGGCGCAAAACGGCTTATCCGCCATCACGCCCCCTTGCCCTCCGGCGCGGCATCGGGCGCCTCCCCGCCGTCGCCCACCAGCGCCGCCGCGCCGCCCGCCAGATGCATCACCTGCTGCGGGAAGGGAATCTCGATGCCGTTCTGCGCCAGTACCTCCTTGACGGCGCGGTTCAGCTGGGACCAGCGCATGGTGTAGTCCCCCGCCGGCACCCAGACGCGCACGCTCATATCGACGCTGCTCTCGCCGAGCGCGGTGATCACCACCTCCGGCGCGGGGCTCGTCAGCACGCCCGGCAGGGACCGCGCCGTCTCCAGCAGCAGGCCCCGGGCCTGCTCCAGATCGGCGTCGTAAGCGACGCCCACCTTCACCTCCACCCGGCGCGTGGCGTTGCGGCTGAAGTTGAGCACCTGCGAGGACCAGATCTGCGAATTGGGCATGGAGACGTAAAGGCCGTCGAAGCGGCGCAGCTCGGTGGTGAACAGGCCGATGGCAACGACCGTGCCGGTGACGCCGCCCACCTCTACGGTCTCGCCCACCCGCATCGGGCGCAGAAACACCAGCATGATGCCCGCCGCGATGTTGGAGAGGGTGTTCTGGAGCGCAAGGCCAATGGCCAAGCCCGCCGCGCCCAGCACGGCCAGAATGCTGGTGGGCTCGACGCCGAACTTGGGCAGCGCCATGACGATGACCAGCACGAGAACGCCGTAGCGCACCACGGCGGAGAGAAACAGCGCCACCGTGTCGTCGAGGCGGATGCGCTCGGTCAGCAGCACCCGGGCCCGGCGGCTCATCCAGCCCGAGACGTACCAGCCGATCAGCAGGATGAGGAGGGCGGCCGCGATGCCAAGGCCCAGATCGATCAGCCGCTCCACCCAAGGATAGTCCATCAGATGCTCGAATGCGCGCTCCATCCGCCTGCTACCCCCCGTTCCCGGTCTCTGTTGTCTTGTCTGTTGTCCGTCTCCCCGTCCCCTAACCCAGCCGGGCGCGGCTGGCCAGTGGACTGCGATCAATCACGGATCATCGAGGGACAGCCCGGCCGGGGATGCCAATACAGGGACAAACGCGCCGGGCGGGCGCCCGCAGTCTGCGTCAGTGCAGCCTGTGTCAGTGCAGGCCGCGTCAGTCGCGCGCGCAGGCGCCGCACCGGCCCTTCACCTCGATGACCGGCTGTTCCGGCATGAAGCCGTGCGCGCGGGCGGCGTTGCGCAGCTCGCCCGCGATGCCGTCGTCGTCGATGTGGGTGGTGGTGCCGCACACGCCGCACACCAGAAAGATGCAGTCGTGCACGTGGTCCGGGTGGTCGCAGACCAGGAAGGCGTTGCGGCTCTCGATGCGCTTGGCCAGGTTGGTCGCCACGAACAGGTCGAGAATGCGGTACACGGTGTTGGGGGCGATGCGCCGCCCTTCCCGGCCCGACACCCGCTCGGCGATGTCGTAGGCGCTGGCGGGCTGCTCGAAGCTGGCGAGCACTTCGTAGACCGACTGCCGCAGCGGCGTCCACTGCTCGCCCTGACGCTCCAGCGCTGCCTCGGCGGCTGCCAGCCGCGCCTCCGGGGTTACATGTTCCCCGTGCTCGCAATGGACATGATGCTCGTGCGCCATAAGATAACCTCATCCCATCCATTACCTTGGATGGGGCCGTGCCGCAATCTCCGCCCGTGCCGCAATCTCCGCAGGGAGTGGCGGCCTATGCTCAGGCCGCGTCCTTGAGCCGCGCGGCGGAAAGCTGTGCCGCCGGGCGCCGTGCGCCCGCGGCCCGTGCGGCGGGAAGGCATGCGCAGGCGGCAGCGGCTTCCGCAGGGCCGGCTTCCGCATGGCTGCAGGGCGCCGCATCCTCGCCGCCCTGCCGGCCGCGCCAGTTGAGAAAATGACCCAGCGCCAGCACCGTCACGCCCGTCACGGTGAGGATGGTCTCCACCACGCCCGCGAGGCTGGGCAGCACGCCGATGGTCATGAGCGCAAGGCCAACCGCGCCCAGCACCAGCGGGGCCGCCCGGCGCTGGCGCCGCCAGCCCCGCCCCAGCGCCCACGCCGCCAGCGGAACGGCGGCGAACAGGGCGTAGAGGTGGAACGCGTGGCTGGCCGTCACCGCCGACAGGCTGACCGCGGACAGGCTGGCGACGAACAGGCCGCTGGCCAGGCAGTGCACAAGGCACAGCCCGGACATGCCGATCGCCGAAAAATCCAACCAGTCAGGCCTGGCCATGGGTGGGTCTCCTTCGCTGAGCCATGAGATATTATAACACCACCCCGCCGACAAGCCCCGTCGCCGAAATAATTTGCGTGGGGACCGACTTGACGCCATCCCTCCCCCCCGAAAGGCGGGGTGCGCCAACGATCCTTCGGCGGTCCCGTTTTCCGCCCGCCCCGATACGCCCTTATGTCGCAGGGGCTTGGCTCGGCTGGCGGTTCCGCCTAGGTGACAGCGCATGAGCGAGACCCTGCCGATCGAGACGGCCCCGGACGCCTCCGCGCGTACCAGCCGCACCGCAATTGCAACCTGGCTGCTGATGGTGGCCAGCCTTGTGTTTCTGATGGTGGTGGTGGGCGGCGCGACCCGCCTGACCGAGTCGGGCCTGTCCATCGTCGAGTGGAGGCCCATCGCCGGTGCGATCCCGCCGCTGACGGACGCGGACTGGCAGGCCGAGTTCGAGGCCTACAAGAAGATCCCCGAGTACCAGCTCGAACACGCCTGGATGTCGCTGGAGGACTTCAAGAACATCTACTGGTGGGAGTGGGGGCACCGCCTGCTCGGCCGCCTGATCGGCCTTGCCTATGCCCTTCCCTTCCTCTGGTTCCTGGTGCGCCGCCGCATCCCCGAGGGCTACAAAAAGCGCCTGTTCGGGCTGCTGCTGCTGGGCGGCCTGCAAGGGGCGATCGGGTGGTGGATGGTCTCCTCGGGCCTCACCGAACGCACGGACGTGAGCCATTACCGGCTGGCCACCCACCTGGGGGTGGCGCTCATCATCTTCTCCGGGCTGCTGTGGACCGCGCTCAACCTGATCGCCGACCGCAACCGCCCGCCCGCGCCGCCCGTCGCCAGCCGCTGGGCCGTGCCGTTCTTCGTGCTGCTCACGCTTCAGATCGTCATGGGGGCGTTCGTCGCCGGGCTCAACGCGGGCTTTGCCTACAACACTTGGCCGCTGATGGGCGACAGCTTCATGCCGGAGACCCTGTGGGACGCCGCGCTGGGCTGGCTGAACTTCACCGAAAATGGCATTGTGGTGCAGTTCGTGCACCGCTGCATCGCCTATGCGCTGGCCATCGTCGGCGTGCTGTGGATCGCGGACGGCTTCCGCACCGGCATCGAGGGCATGAAGGCCCGCGCCACCCTGTTCGGCATCGCGCTGGCCTTCCAGATCACCCTCGGCATCCTCACCATCGTGCACGCGGTGCCGATCGTGCTGGGCGTCGCCCACCAGGGCGGCGCGGTGATCCTGCTGGCCGCGGCCCTGTTCTACGCCCACCGGGGCCGCGACGTCCGGCGGGTGGCCTAAACGCTCTGGCGAAGGAGACGGAACGGGCATGGCGCAGGAACCGCCCGCAGAGACCGAACCGCTTGAGGCCGCGCGTCCCACCAGGACCGCTGGCGGGGACACCCCCGGCGACACCGGCCTCGTCAGCGTCTACGTGACTTTCCCCGCGGGCTTTGCCGCCGACGATCTCGTCACCGACCTGGTGCGCGAGCGGCTGATCGCCTGCGCCAACCTGTTCCCCGGCCTCACCTCCATCTACACCTGGGAAGGCCGGGTGGAGCGCGACCCGGAGACTGCCGCCCTCCTCAAGACCACCGCCGACCGGCTGGACGCGCTCGTCGCGCGCATCCGCCAGTCCCACCCCTATGAGACGCCCTGCATCGTCGCATGGCCTGTTATCGGCGGATTTCCTCCCTATCTGGACTGGGTGAGAACCGAAACCCGGGACTAGAAAAGGAGGCGCCATGGCCTTCGACGATCCGGTTGAACGGCACGGCGCGCCGCGCAACGTGCTGGGCGGGCGGCTGACCGCCTGCTCCTTCGATCCCATGACCGGCTTCTACCGCGACGGCTGCTGCAACACCGGGCCGGAGGACACCGGGCTGCATCTGGTCTGCGCGGTGATGACCGAGGACTTCCTCGCCTTCAGCAGGAAGCGGGGCAACGACCTCTCCACCCCGCGCCCCCAGTACGACTTCAACGGCCTGAAGCCGGGCGACCGCTGGTGCCTGTGCGCCCTGCGCTGGGTGGAGGCGCTGCAGGCGGGCGTCGCCCCGCCGCTGGTTCTGGAGGCCACCAACGAGGCCACGCTCCTGCTGATCCCGCTGGAGATCCTCAAGCGCCACGCCTGGAGCGCCGACGAGCGCTAGCCGGCCGTCATCCTCACCTGCAAGCCGGGCTGGGCCACACTTCAGAAAAAGTTTCTCGCCACCAACCCTATCGTTTCGGTAGTCTTAAAAGACTGTAACCGGAGCGAAGGGCTGCCGGTCGCATGGGCTGGCCATGGCCGCTCCGCCGCTGTTGCGTTGCCGGGGTCGTGCGCGGCGCGGGGCACCCCCCGCGCGGCCACGTGTGTGCAATCCTCAGAGGGGACGACTTCATGACTTCAATCAGGAAAGCCGGATTGCTCGCCACCGTTTTCGCCGCCGTGCCGCTGGCGGGCGCTGTTGCCCAGCAGAAGGAGACAACCGGGGAGCAGGCGAACACGGCTACCGTCAACGCCGACCAGATCATCGTCACCGGCACCCGCGTTCAGGGGCGGACCCGGCTGGATGCGGTCTCGCCCGTCGATGTGCTGGGTGGCGAGGCCCTGCGCAACCAGGCCAGCCCGGAACTGGCGGAGGCGCTTTCAACCGTTGCGCCCTCCATCGTCTTTCCGCGCCCCTCGGCCGTGGACGGCACGGACTCCATCCGTCCGGCCACGCTGCGCGGCCTCTCGCCCGACCAGACGCTGGTGCTCATCAACGGCGTGCGCGGCCACACCTCCGCCCTTCTCAACGTGAACGGCTCGGTGGGGCGCGGCTCGGCGGCGGTGGACCTGAACACCATTCCGACGGCGGCCATCGAGCAGGTGGAGGTGCTGCGCGACGGCGCCTCGGCCCAGTACGGCTCCGACGCCATTGCGGGCGTGGTCAACCTGCGCCTGCGCGAGGCGCGCGAGGGCGGCGGCGCGACGGTCAGCTACGGCCAGTATGTGACGACGGTGGACGCCGCCCGCAGCAGCCGGAAGGAACGGGATGGCGAGACCTGGAACGTCTCGGCCTGGCAGGGCTTCGCGCTGGGCGCCGAGGGCTTCCTCACCATCACCGGCGAATATGTGAACCGCAACCCGACCAGCCGGGGCGACGTGGACCCGCGGGTCACGCCGCAGAAGGTGCGCTCGCGCTTCGGCGACCCGGACGTGGAGCAGGGCACGGTCTACGTCAACGCTGCCGCGCCGGTCTCCGACACCTGGGAGCTCTACGGCTGGGGCGGCTACCAGTACCGCGACAGCACCAGCGCCGCCTTCCCGCGCGTGCCGAGCAACGTGAACAACGTGCCGGAAATCTACCCGGACGGCTTCCTGCCGCTCATCAACGTCAGGTCCAGGGATCTGACGCTGGCGGGCGGCCTGCGCGGCGACATCGGCGCGTGGCGGACGGACCTCAACCTCAGCTACGGCCGCAACCGCCTCGCCTTCCGCACCCTGAATTCGCTCAACTCCACCTACGGCGCCGACTCCCCCACCCGCTTCTATGACGGTGCGCTGATCTACGACCAGTTCGTGGCGGGTCTGGACACGGCGCGGGAGTTCGACATCACCAACGGCACCGTCACGGTGGCGGCGGGCGTCGAGTACCGGCGGGAAGGCTTCGAGATCAAGGCGGGCCAGCCCGAGTCCTACAACCGCGGGCCGCTCGGCGGGAACACCTCGCTGACCGGCGGCGCGCAAGGGTTCATCGGCTTCCAGCCCTCCAACGAGGTGAACAAGCACCGCGACAACGTCTCGGCCTATCTGGACGTGGAGGCGCGGCTGGCCGACCGCTTCACCATCGGCGCGGCGGTGCGCGGCGAGAGCTACTCCGACTTCGGCGAGACGGCCACCGCCAAGCTCTCCGCCCGCTACGACGTCACCGACGCCTTCGCCCTGCGCGGCACGGTCTCCACGGGCTTCCGCGCGCCCTCGCTCCAGCAGAGCTATTTCACCTCCACCGCCTCGGTGGTGGTGACGCCGGACATTCTGGAGACCGGCACCTACCCCGCCACCAGCCCGGTGGCCGTGGCGCTCGGCGGGAAGGAGCTTGACCCGGAGAAGAGCACCAACGTCTCGCTGGGCCTCGTCTACCACGCGGGCGGCTTCGAGCTGACGGTGGACGCCTACCACATCCGCATCCGCGACCAGCTGGCGCTCTCGGAGAACATCCAGGCGAGCTTCAGCCAGCAGGTGGCGGACATCCTCGCCCCCTTCGGCGTGCAGGCGGCCCGCTTCTTCATCAACGGCATCACCACGGAGACGACCGGCGTCGATATCGTCGCCCGCTACCGGCACGCAACGCCCGCCGCCGGCACGTTCGACTTCACGCTGGCCGCCAACTTCAACGACATCGACGTGAAGAAGGTGCCCACTTCCACCGCCACGCTCGACCCGGCGCCGACGCTGTTCGCCCGCAACCGCATCCTGACGCTGGAGAAGGGCACGCCCCGCTCCAAGATCGTGGGCAGCATCGACTGGACCCTCGACGCGCTGGGCGTGACGCTGCGCGCCACCCACTACGGCAACGTGCTCCAGCCGGGCTCGACGGAAGCCTCGGACCACTGGACCGGCCGCAAGACGGTGGTGGATCTGGAAGCCCGCTACCGCTTCGACGAGCGGGTCACGCTGGCGGTGGGCGCGGACAACCTGTTCGACACCTACCCCCGGGCCTACCCGGCCGACCTCAACACCTCAGGCGTGACGGCCTTCCCGTTCTATTCGCCCTTCGGCTTCAACGGCCGCTACCTCTACGCCCGCCTGGGCGTGACCTGGTAAGGAACCACCCCCGCCTGCCGGCCAGCCCGGCGGCGGGGGCCCTTCCGCCCGCTGTGGTATTATTTTACCACACCGCCTAAACCCGCTTTATCCTTGACTTTGCGCGCGGCCTCCCCCAATTAGCACCCGGTTCAGCGACGGATTCCATCCGTTGCCATCGATTATGTGAGCACCGAGGCACACCATGAAGACCTACGTCGCCAAACCGGCGGAGGTGGAAAAGAAGTGGCTGCTGATCGACGCTGACGGTCTCGTTGTGGGCCGTCTGGCTGCGATCATCGCCAACCACCTGCGCGGCAAGCACAAGCCCAGCTACACGCCCCACGTGGACTGCGGCGATAACGTCATCGTCATCAATGCGGAAAAGGTGAAGTTCACCGGCCGCAAGCTGACGCAGAAGTTCTACTACCGCCACACCGGCTACGCCGGCGGCATCAAGGAGCTGCGCGCTGACAAGGCGCTCGGCGGCCGCTTCCCCGAGCGCGTTCTCGAGAAGGCCGTGGAGCGCATGGTTCCGCGCGGCCCGCTCGGCCGCAAGCAGATGCGCAACCTGCGCATCTATGCCGGCCCGTCGCACCCGCACGAGGCCCAGAACCCGGTTGTGCTCGACGTGGCGTCGATGAACGCCAAGAATAAGCGAGGCGCGTAATGGTCGAGAAGCAAACCCTTGAGGATCTGAAGTCCCTCGGCGCTGGCAACGGCGAAGCCACTGCCGCTCCGATTCGCGAACCGCAGATCGACGCCTACGGCCGCGCCTACGCCACCGGCAAGCGCAAGAACGCCGTGGCCCGCGTGTGGGTGAAGCCGGGCACCGGCAAGATCACCATCAACGGCCGCGACCAGGAAGTCTACTTCGCCCGTCCGACCCTGCGTCTGGTGATCAACCAGCCGTTCCAGGTCGCTGACCGCGTCGGCCAGTACGACGTGATCGCCACCGTCACCGGCGGCGGTCTGTCCGGTCAGGCCGGTGCCGTGAAGCACGGCATCGCCCAGGCGCTGACCCGCTACGAGCCGGCCCTGCGCGGCCCGATCAAGGCGGCCGGCTTCCTGACCCGCGACGCCCGCGTCGTCGAGCGCAAGAAGTACGGCCGGGCCGGCGCCCGCCGCAGCTTCCAGTTCTCGAAGCGCTAAGCGCGGCTCAGGCGAAAGCCTGTTTGCATTCCGGGAAAGGGCGTGGCCTTCGGGCCGCGCCCTTTTTTTTTTGGGGCGGGGCTTTTGCCGGAGGGCCGCAGCCCCTCCATGCGCCGAATCGACAGCAGAAATAGATGAAGCCGGCGTAACAACCCGGGGCGGACTTTCGTCTTTGCAGAATTCTGCCTATTCTCTTGCCATGCTGAAAACAGTCTCCCTTGCCGCGGCGATTGTCGTCGCCGCCCTGAGCCCGGTGCTGGCCAATCCGGTCCAGCGCCCCCACACCACCGTGGGGCTGGTGGCCGAGACGGCCTCGGTCGCGCCGGGCAAGCCGCTGACGCTGGCGCTCACCATGACGCCGCAGGAGAAGTGGCACACCTACTGGAAGAACCCGGGTGACAGCGGCATGGAGACCACGGTGACGTGGGATCTGCCGCCGGGCTTCTCGGCGGGCGATCTGGAATATCCGACGCCCGGCCGCCTGCCTTTCGGCGGCGAGCTGGTGAACTTCGGCTACGAGGGGCCCTCGACCCTGCTGGTGACGCTGACGCCGCCGGCTGACCTTGCGCCCGGCAGCACGGTGCCGATCACCGCCAGGGCCGCCTGGCTGGTGTGCGACGACCAGCAGTGCGTGCCGGAGGATGCGGAGCTGAAGCTCACCCTCCCGGTGGGCGACGGTGCGATCGACCCGGCCAACCGCGATCTGTTCGCCAGGGCGCGTGCGGCCATGCCGACGCCGGTCGACTGGCCGGTGCGCTTCAACACGCTGGACGACCGCTTCACGCTGGAGATGCCCTGGGCGCTGCCGGAGACGGGCATCGAGCAGGTGCTGTTCTACCCGGTCGAGGACGGGCTCATCAGCTACACCGCGACGCAGGACGCCATGGTGATGAACGGCACCCTGCGCCTCACCACCAAAGCGGGCTACAAGCCGGACGCGGCGACCCTCTCCGGCATTCTCACCGTAAAGCTGGCGGGCGCGCCGAAGCCGGACGCCTTTTTCATCACCGGCGAGCGGGATGTGGAGCTGCCCGCGCTGCTTCCCCCCGGCAAGGTGATCACCAGCGGCGGCCTCGGCGACGGCCATGGCGGCACCGCCGGCACCGGCGCCGGCGGGGCGGGCGCCGACGGCAGCGCTGCCCCGGGCGCGATCAGCCTGCCGCTCGCCCTCGGCTCGGCGCTGCTGGGCGGCCTTCTCCTCAACCTGATGCCCTGCGTGTTCCCCATCCTCAGCCTCAAGGCGCTGAGCCTTGCCCGCGCGGGCGAGTCCGCGCGCGGCGGACGTCAGGAGGCGCTGGCCTACACCGGCGGCGTGCTCCTCACCATGGGCCTGCTCGGCGGCCTGCTGCTCGCCCTGCGCGCGGGCGGCGAGGCGGTGGGCTGGGCCTTCCATTTGCAGGACCCGCGCATGGTGGCCCTGCTCGCCCTGCTGATGGTCGCCATCGGCCTCAACCTCGCCGGGGTGTTCGAGATCACCACCCGCCTTGCGGGCGCGGGGCAGAGCCTGGCCTCCAGCGGCGGCGCCAAGGGCGCGTTCTGGACCGGCGCGCTCGCCGTGCTGGTCGCCACCCCCTGCACCGCCCCGTTCATGGCCGCCGCGCTCGGGGCGACGCTCGCCCTGCCGCCCGCGCTCGGCATGGCGATCTATCTGGCGCTCGGCCTCGGCATGGCGCTGCCCTTCCTGGCGCTGGGCTATGTGGCGCCCCTGCGCCGGTTGCTGCCCCGCCCCGGCGCGTGGATGGACACCTTCCGCCGCGTGCTCGCCTTTCCCATGTTCGCCACCGCCCTGTGGCTGTTCTGGATCGTCGGGCGGCAGGTGGGGCTTGATGCCATGGTGGCGGGCCTGGCCGTTGCCCTCCTGATGGCGCTCGCCCTGTGGCTGGTGGGCCGCGCGCAGGAGACCGGCCGCCCCATGCGCCTCGGCTGGGCGCTGGCGGCGCTGCTGATCGGCGTGACCGGCGGCCTGGCCGCGCCGCGCCTCGGCAGCGCGGATGCGGCGGCGGGGGAGAACGCGGGCACGCGCCTTGCCTCGGGCACGCTGACGGCGGAGCCGTTCTCGGACGCGGCGCTCGACACGCTGCTCGCCAGCGGCACGCCCACCTTCGTCTACTTCACCGCCGACTGGTGCGTGACCTGCAAGCTGAACGAGCGGGCGGCGCTGGAGCGGCCGCAGGTGGCCGAGGCGTTCCGCGAGGCGGGCGTTGCGGTGCTGGTGGGCGACTGGACCCGCCGCGACGACACCATCGCCGCCGTGCTGCGCCGCTATGGCCGGGACGGCGTTCCGCTTTATCTGTTTTTCCCCAAGGGGGCGGATCGGGATCAGCCGCAGGTGCTGCCGCAGATCCTGACACCTCCGCTCCTGATCGAGACTGTCGCCTGACGGCGCGGGCCACGGCCCGCTTCGTCCCCGTGTTCCGTTGCGTTTCCGGGCGTTCCGTTTTCAGCCCTTTGTCCCAAGCTGTTTCCCAGGGAGCTTACGCATGAAGCCCAAGACGCTGCTTTCCGCACTTGCGGTCACCATCGCCATCAGTGCCCCGGCGTTCGCCGCGCCCAAGGTCGGCGCGCCCGCCCCGGCCTTCACCGCCACCGACATCAACGGCAAGACCCATGCCCTGTCCGACTACAAGGGCAAGACGGTGGTGCTGGAGTGGCACAACCCCGAGTGCCCGTTCGTGAAGAAGCACTACGACAGCGGCAACATGCAGGCCCTGCAGAAGTCCGCCACCAGCGACGGCGTCGTCTGGCTCACCATCAACACCTCCGCCGAGGGCAAGCAGGGTCATCTCACCCCGCAGGCCGCCAAGGATCTGCTGGCCGCCCAGAAGGCCGCGCCCAGCGCCTACCTGCTCGACACGGACGGCAAGGTCGGCCGGCTCTACGAGGCCAAGACCACGCCCCACATGTTCGTGATCGATCCCAAGGGGACGCTCGTCTACATGGGCGCGATCGACGACAAGCCGACCGCCAACCCCGACGACATCAAGACCGCGAAGAACTACGTCACCGCCGCCCTTGCCAGCGTAAAGGCCGGCCAGCCGGTGGCGGACAGCGCCACCAAGCCCTACGGCTGCTCGGTCAAGTACAACTGAGCCCTCACCTCACCTCTTGATCGGGGCGCTCCGGCGGGAAGGTTCCCAAGGGGCAACACCATTGCCGCAAATGGCGGATCTGACGCTTCCGCCATTTGCGGCCCGTCCCCTGGGTGCTAAACAACACGGGTGGAGATGAGCCCTATGTCGTATCACCTTGCCCTTCCCGCCCCTGCCCTCGCCCTCGTGGCCGCGCTGGGCCTTGCCGCCGGGATAGCGCCCGCGACGGCCCAGACTGAACCAGCACAGGCCGAGTCCGCACAGGCCGAGCCGGTACAGGCCAACGCGGCACAGGCGCAGACGCAGGCGAGCGCCGCCGCGCAGAACGCCACCGCACAGACCACCACCGCACAGGCGGCCCCGGCGACGGAGCAGTACCAGCGCCGCATCCGGCAGGCGATCACGCCCGACGAGGTGCGCCGCGCCTGTTCCGCCCCCAACGGCAGCCTGACCATCGGCGACGAGATCGTGGTCTGCGCCGAGCGCGACCCGCAGCAGCGCTACCGCGTGCCGGGCGAAACCGTGACGCGCCCGGTCGATCCGGCGCAGGATTCGCCCGTGGCCCGCGCCAACCGGGTGATGAAGGCCAATGACGACGCGCCCGTCGGCACCAATGCGGAGAAGCCGCGCGGCGCGCTCAATCCGTTCGCCCTCGGCAAGTGGCTGAAGAGCCTGGGCGAGAAGGCGACGGAAGAAGAAGAATAGGGCACGGCCTTTCGCATCGGAGCATTGGTGCACCGGCGCACCGGTGCATCGGCGCATCGGGGCTGGCGGAACCGCTGGCCCCGCCCAGGCGGCGTCTGCGCCCATGCGCCCCAGAAGAATTCCGAAGAATTCAAACCGGATTTCTCAATAAAATCAGCCAATTAATTCATTGAAATTGGCTGATTTTCTTTGATTCCGAACATTCCGCTGGAGAAAATAAAACACCGGGCCGCACGCAGCGACCCGGTGACTGGCGGGAGTTGGCCCCGCAATTTCCAGAAGGATACTGGAATGACAGCCTACATCCTTCTGGTCCTGATCCTAAGCCGCATCAGGATTACGATCAAGATCGAGCTTGGGAGATAAACTGGACCACACTGGCGTGTCCCTCCCCCACGGTGGGCACGCCAGTGCTCCAGCAGGAAGCAAATGTCGGGCAGGTCGGTGCCGCATCGGAATCAGCCGTTGCACCTGCCAGACACAACAATCAGGCTGTCGCAGGACGGCGGGAGAGCGTCTTCCCGGTTTCCGGGAACACTCCCGCCGCTTCGCGCCCATACGCCCCGCGCCCCTCGCCGCCGGACAGAACGGCGTCATTGGTAACTTCGCTTTAAGCATAGGCGACCACAATGGCCGCGGTTAACCACTTGGGTCCCCGTGCGCCATGTTCATTATCATCGGTCTGGTCGTTGTCTTTGTCTGCGTCTTCGGCTCGTTCATCCTCGCCGGGGGCAAGATGGAAATCATCCTGCACGCGGCCCCGCACGAGCTGATGGCGGTGGCGGGCGGCGCGCTGGGTGCGTTCATCGTCGCCAACTCCAAGACCGTGCTCAAGAAAGCGGGCCAGGGCATCGGCCGGGCATTCAAGGGCGAGAAGTGGCAGAAGCAGGACTATCAGGACCTGCTGTGCCTCCTGTTCCTGCTCATCAGGACCGTCCGCACCAAGGGCGTGGTCGCCATCGAATCGCACATCGAGCGCCCCGAGGAATCCAAGATCTTCCAGCAGTTCCCGCGCCTTCTCGCCGACCACCATCTGGTGGCGTTCATCTGCGACTACCTGCGCATGATGACCATGAACTTCGACGATCCGCACCAGGTGGAGGACGCCATGGAGAAGGATCTGGAGAAGCACCACGAGGAGGAGCACCAGGCCCAGCACGCGTTGCAGATCATGGCCGACGGCCTGCCCGCCATCGGTATCGTCGCCGCCGTGCTCGGCGTGGTGAAGACCATGGGCTCCATCGACCAGCCCACCGAGATCCTCGGCGCGATGATCGGCGGCGCGCTGGTCGGCACCTTCCTTGGCGTGCTGCTCTCCTACTGCATCGTCGGGCCGATCGCCGAGCGTCTGCGGCAGGTGCTGGAGGCGGAAAGCCAGTTCCTGCGGCTGGCCAAGACCGTCATCATCGCCCACCTTCAGGGGCTGGCGCCGCAGGTGGCCGTGGAGATCGGCCGCCGCAACACCCCGAGCGAACACGCCCCCTCCTTCCTGGAGCTGGAGGAGGCGATCAACGAGCTGCCCAACAACCTGGCCTGAGGCAACCTGGCCTGAGGCGGCCCTGCCGGAACGGGTCTTCTCCGGGGCAGGTCTTCTCCGGGGCGGCTCTTTTCCGAAGCCGCTCTTTGCCGTGCCTGACAGAGTGACAGCTTGCACCCCGGTCACGGCGGACATACTGTGCCCGCCGTTTTTCCGTATCAGTCTGTTTGTGGAAAGATCGGCCAAATGACCAAGCTGAAGATCGCAGTGCTGGGCGCTTCCGGCTACACCGGCGCGGACCTGATCCGCCTTGCCCTTCTGCACCCGCAGATGGAAATCGTTGCCCTCTCGGGCGAGCGCAAGGCCGGGCAGGCGGTCGATGCGGTGTGGCCGCACTTCAAGGCCTATCCGCTGCCCGATCTGGTGACGGCCGAGTCCATCGACTTCAGCCAGGTGGACGCCGTGTTCGGCTGCCTGCCGCACGCCACCAGCCAGCAGATCATCCGGCAGATCTTCGAGGGGCCGAATCCGCCCAAGGTGATCGATCTTTCCGCCGACTTCCGCCTGCGCGACCCGGCCACCTACGAGCAGTGGTACGGCAACCCGCACGCGGCGCTGGAGTTGCAGGGCGAGGCGGTCTACGGCCTCACCGAGCACGCCCGCGAGCAGCTCAGGTCCGCGCGCCTTGTCGCCTGCCCCGGCTGCTACCCGACCGCCGCCCTGCTGGCGCTGATCCCGCTGCTGCAGAACCGGCTGATCACTCCGCGCAACATCACCATCAACGCGCTCTCCGGCGTCTCGGGCGCGGGCCGCAGCCTCAAGGAGGCCAACCTGTTCGCGGAAGTGGCCGAGGCCATGCACCCTTACGGCCTGGGCCACCACCGCCACATGCCGGAGATCGAGCAGGAGCTGGGCAAGGCGGCGGGTGAGCCGCTTTACATCAGCTTCACGCCGCACCTTGTGCCCATCAACCGGGGCGAGCTGGAGACCATCACCGTCGAGCTGACGGACGGCCAGAGCGCGGACTCGCTGCGCGAGGCCCTCGCCCAGCGCTACGCCGACGAGCCGTTCGTCCATGTGCTGCCCAAGGGCGTGGCCCCGGCCACCCGCATGGTGCGCGGCTCCAATCACTGCGTCATCAACGTGTTCCCCGACCGGATTCCGGGCCGCGCCATCGTGGTCTCGGCCATCGACAATCTGGTGAAGGGCTCGTCCGGTCAGGCCATCCAGAACTTCAACGTGATGTTCGGCCTGCCGGAAACCATGGGGCTGGAACAGGCCCCGCTGTTCCCCTGATCGAACGGGAGGCGCCGTCATGCCGGTCCATGCCCTGGGCACCCTCACGCCCCGCATCGCCGAGGATGTGTTCATCGCCCCCGGCGCGCAGGTGATCGGCGACGTGGAGATCGGCCCCGGCTCCTCCGTCTGGTTCAACTGCGTGCTGCGCGGCGACGTGAACTTCATCCGCATCGGCGCGCGCACCAACATCCAGGACGGCACGGTGGTGCACGTGAGCCGCAAGACCCACGGCACCACCATCGGCAACGACGTGCTCATCGGCCACATGGCCATGATCCACGGCTGCGAGTTGCAGGACGGCTGCTTCGTCGGCCTCGGCGCGACGGTGATGGACGGCTGCGTGATCGAGCCGGGCGCCATGCTGGCCGCCGGCGCGCTGCTCACGCCGGGCAAGCGCATCCCCGCCGGGCAGATGTGGGCCGGCCGCCCGGCCAAATACGTGCGCGACCTGACGCCGGAGGAAATCGAGCGCCACCGCCTGGGCACCGCCCACTACGCCGCGCTGGCGCAGACCTACCGCACGGACCTGCGGACACTGTAGACCGCGCCCCCTCCCTGCACCTACGACTTGCGCCCTACGCCAGTTGCCCTAACGTAGACCGCTGGCAAGGCGCAACCGCGGAGAGGGAATGGCCGGCACAGCGAAGCGGTACCAGGGCATGGACGCGCTGCGCGGCCTTGCGATCCTCGGCATTTTCCTCGTCAACATCATCGGCATGGGCGGCTCCCTGCGCGGCGAGGAATATCCGCCGCTCCTCGGCTGGACCGTGTTCGACCGGCTGGCCTGGTGGCTCCAGTCCCTGTTCGTCGAGGGCACCATGCGGGGCCTGCTCTCCCTGCTGTTCGGGGCCAGCTTCGTCCTCTACCTCCAGCGGCTGGAAGACGACCCGGACCTCACGGCGGGGGAGATCGCCCTGCTCTATTACCGCCGCGCCTTCTGGCTGGCGGTCTTCGGGCTAGTCCATGCCTATGTGCTGCTGTGGCCGGGGGACATCCTGTTCATCTACGGGCTCGCCGCCTGCGCCCTCTATCCCATGCGGGACTGGCCGCCCCGCCGCCTCATCGGCACGGGGCTGATCTTCATCTTCATGCTGGCGGCCTTCATGAGCGCGGCATTCCTGCTGGGCGATGCCCAGCCCACCCTGACGGCGGGCGACCAGGCGGACCGGTTCCGCGCCTTCCTCGCCGAGGAGCGGCAGGCGCGCCTCGGCAGCTACATGGACAACGCCCGCTATCTGGTGCCGCTGGCGACGGAGTGGAACCTGACGCCGCTGGTCATCTGGTGGGTGGCGGACGCGCTGGGCATGATGTTCATCGGCGCGGGTCTTGCCCGGATGCAGGTGCTTCAGGGCCGCGCCTCGCAACGGACCTACCTGCTGCTGGCGCTGGCAGGCTATGGCATTGGCGTGCCGCTGCGGATCTGGCTGTCCCATCAGGCCATGGCGTCGCACTTCCTCGCCGGGCCCGCCGCCCTTTCGCCCGGCTACCAGATCGGCCGCTGCGCCGTCACCCTCGGCCATGTGGGGCTGTTCTACCTGATCTGGACCCGGGTCGCCCGCCACCCGGACGGCGCGCGCCGGTTCGAGCCGCTGGCCTGGGTCGGGCGCATGGCGCTGACCAACTACATCGGCCAGACGGTGATCGGGCAGTTCCTGCTGTTCTCCGGCTTCGGGTTCGGCCTGTTCGCCAGCCTCGGCTGGGCGGGGCTGCTGCTGCTCGCCCTTGCCCTCTGGCCGGTGCAGATGACCCTGAGCGGCCTCTACCTCCACTACCGCCGCACCGGCCCGCTGGAGTGGCTGTGGCGCTGGCTCGCCCGCACGCCGTGGGTGCGCCCCTGACACCCCCTGATCCGGTGGCTCTGCCCCCGTCTGCGGCGGCCTGATTCGCCACCCCCCTGCCGTCGCGCTATACTCTTGGGAAATGAGGCCACGCATCCCCGTGGCGCCGGCAATCCGACCCTGATGCGCCATGGGTGCTGTCCACGAGGGGAGAAGACTATGGCTTCGTTCGGCACGGGGGAAGTACGCGTCGTTGCGCTGGTTGGCCCGTACCAGTCGGGAAAGACATCCCTGCTGGAGAGCATTCTCGTTGCGTGCGGAAGCCTGGCCCGCAAGACCGGCGGCAGCGGCGCGGCCGGGCGCCTCCATGGCGACTCCTCGCCCGAGGCCCGGGACCGGAGCATGGGCGTCGAGGTCAACATCGCCGAGGCGACGTACCTGGGCGAGCGCTACGTGTTTCTGGACTGCCCGGGCTCCATCGAGTTCTTTCAGGAGACGCTCGGCATCCTGCCGGGGGTCGATGCCGCCGTGATCGTCGCCGAGCCGGACCCGGCCCGCATCCACGCGCTCTCGCCGGTGTTCCAGGCCGTCCAGACCCTGGGGCTGCCCCACTTCGTGGTGTTCAACAAGATCGACAAGGCGGCGGGCTCCATCCGCGCCGCCAGCGACGCGCTGACCCAGGTCTCCGCCGTGCCCGTGCTGCTGCGCCACATTCCGCTGCGGGAGAACGGGCAGATCACCGGCTTTGTCGATCTGGCCGCCGGGCGCGCCCACATCTACCGGCCCGGCCAGCCCTCGGAGGTGGCGGAGATCCCGGACACGGTGCGCGAGCGCTACCTGCATGACCGCACCGAACTCCTCGAAAAGCTGGCGGACTTCGACGACAGCCTGATGGAGGAGCTGCTCGACAACATCGAGCCCTCCCGCGACACGGTATTCCGCGATCTGGCGCTGGACGTGCAGCAGGGCAAGATCGTGCCCGTGTTCCTCACCGCCGCCGCGCTGGACGAAGGCACCCGCCGCTTCCTCAAGGCCCTGCGCCACGAGCTGCCCGCCTTTGCCGCGACGCAGGCGCGCCTTGGCGTCGCGCCCGAGGGCGGGCCGCTGGCGCTGGCGCTGAAAACCTTCCACACCCCGCACGCGGGCAAGATCTCCGCCTGCCGGGTGCTGCGCGGCGGCCTCTGGGAAGGCGACGTGGTGGGCAGCCAGAAGCTGGGCGGCGTGTTCCGGCTGGGCGGCACGACGCCCGAGAAACTGGCGGGGGCGCAGGCGGGGGATTTCGTCGGCATCGGCAAGCTGGAGGGGCTGCACACCGGGGACACGCTGGGCGAGCCCGCCGTGCCGCGCCCGCCCCTGCTCGCGCCCGTCTACAGCCTGGCGCTCGCCGCCGCCAACCGGGGCGACGAGGTGAAGCTGACAGCCGCCCTCGCCCGGCTGGCGGAGGAAGACCCCTCCCTCACCTTCGGCCACGACCCGGAGACGGGCGAGCTGGTGCTGCGCGGCCAGGGCGAGATGCACCTCAATGTCGCCATCGACCGGCTCAAGTCCCGCTACGGCCTCACGGTCCAGACCCGGCGGCCGCAGACGCCCTACCGCGAGACCATCCGCAAGGGCGTGCGCCACCATGCGCGGCACAAGAAGCAGTCGGGCGGCCACGGCCAGTTCGCGGACGTGACCGTCGAGGTGCGCCCGCTGCCGCCGGGCTCCGGCTTCCAGTTCAGCGAGACGATCACCGGCGGGGCCATTCCGCGCCAGTACATCCCCGCTGTCGAGGAAGGCGCGCGCGAGGGGCTGAAGCGCGGCCCGCTCGGCTTTCCGGTGGTGGACGTGGGGGTGACGCTGGTGGACGGCAAGTTCCACACGGTGGACTCGTCCGACATGGCGTTCCAGATCGCGGGCCGCATGGCCATGCAGGAAGTCCTGCCCCAGTGCGCGCCGGTGCTGCTGGAGCCGGTGCTCCTCGTCCGGCTGCACGTGCCCTCGCTCTACACCGCCAAGGCCAATCAGGTGGTCTCCACCCGGCGCGGCCAGATCCTCGGCTTCGACGCGCGCCCCGGCTGGCCCGGCTGGGATACGGTCGAGGCGCACATTCCCCAGTCGGAAATGCACGACCTCATCATCGAGCTGCGCTCGCTGACCGAAGGCGCGGGCACCTACGAGGCGGAATTCCACCACCGCGCCGAACTGGTGGGGCGGCTGGCGGACGCGGTGGTCCAGCAGCAGGCCGCCGCGGAATAGCGGGAGCGGTCATGGCAGGCGCGACGGGCGCGCGCTCAGTCGCGCGGCGTGTCCCGGCGGTGTGCGGGGCGGGGCCGGTCGCTGTGGGCCGCGTCGTCGTAGCCCCGGCGCGCGGAGTAGAACACCAGCGCCATCAGCCCGCCGCCGACCACGAGGGAGAGCACCACGCCCGCGATCAGCGCCCCGATGCCGACGCCGGACATTTCCACCGTGCCCATCGCCTGCCAGCTGACAACGACGAACACACCGGCAACCGCCAGCAGGCCCAGCATCACGACGACAAGCAGCAAGCGACCCATTGAACTCTCCCTGGCGCCCCAATTTCCCGGGCGCCGCTGCCCCATTCTCTGCGCCTTTTGCGGCGGCCGCAACCGGGGCGGTTCTAGTTGCCCGCGCCCTGCATGAGGGTGCGCACCATATCCTCGGCGGTCGTGCCTTCCTTGAGGCGGCGCAGGTCGTGGTAGACCAGGCTGGTGACGATGGCGGAGAAGGCATAGATCAGGCTGGAGACGATGACCGCCGCCACCTCGGCCAGCCCGAAGATGCTGAACACCAGCCCGGCGGCCCAGCCGATGAGCAGGGAGACGATCCACAGGATCACCATGTAGCCGAGGATGGTCCAGCGGTGGCCCTCGGTGAGCTGGACGCTGCGCTTGAGCGCCTCCAGCGCCGGCAGCCGCTCGACAATGGCCGCGGGCATGGCGACGAAGAACACCAGCGCGAAAATCAGCCCCGGCAGCACGAACAGCAACATGCCAAGGCCGACGGCAGCCGCCAGCGCCAGCGCCGTGGCGATTGCCTGGAAGGCGAGCTGCGCTCCGTAGCTGAACAGGAGGCCGAGCGCCGGGGGCGCCAGCCCGAGCTGGTGGCGGAAGGCGGGATAGAGCATCATCCCCGCCAGCAGGTTCTGCCCGGTCAACAGCAGGAACAGGAACAGGACGAAGCCGGTCAGGCTGGCGGGCTGCTGCCCGGGCATGGGCAACTGGGCGCTGAGCAACATGCTCGGCAGACCCACCAGCAGCACGGACACCAAGGCCACGCCGGTCAGGTTGCGGCCCAGAACGGCAAGGCTTCGTTCAACAATCGACGAAAACTGGAGTTTTTCAGACATGAAACCATTCCTGCAATGAAACTTGTACGGATTCAAGCAGGCGCCCCCGCGCGGTGTGACGCCACGCGTGGATCTCGACAGGCACGTCAGGGAAAAGCCGAACGAAGCTGCTTGCGCAGGCTCAACGCGCGAGCGCGCAAGTCGATGCGCGGAGCGGGATTTACCCGGCGGCGGGTGGGCATGGCGGCGAAGCGGCGGCGGGCCGTCTCAGGCGAACTGGCGCACGGTCTCGATGAAACGCTGCACGGAAATGGGCTTGGCGATGTAGGCCTCGCACCCGCCCTCGCGGATGCGCTCCTCGTCCCCCTTCATGGCGAAGGCGGTCACGGCGATGACCGGGATATGCTTCAGCTCCTCATCGCTCTTCAGCCAGCGGGTCACTTCAAGACCGGAGACTTCCGGCAGCTGAATGTCCATAAGGATGAGGTCCGGTTTGTGCTGGCGCGCCAGGTCCACCACCATCTTGCCGTCGCGGGTCCGGATCGTTGCGAAGTTGTGTGCTTCGAGCAGGTCGCAGAAGAGCTTCATGTTCAACTCATTGTCTTCAACGACGAGTATGGTTTTTGACACGGCCATCCTCTCGATCCCTGTCGGTCCCGCTTGTGCGGCTGGCGGCGCACGGAGACTCTGTGTTGATTGTAACCATAGCAGGATTAAGGATTAGTCACTAAGAGCGATTCCCCATGACGGTCGAGAAAATAGACGCTGCCGAAGTGGTCGCATTGCGCTGCATCATCGAAATCGCGGGCGACCCGGATCTGGGTCCGCGCTTCCTGGCGCTCACCGGACTCGATGCGGACGGCCTGCGCGCCAGCCTGACGGAGCACGGCACCCTCGCCGCCGCGCTCGGATTCCTGCTGGACCACGAGCCCTCCCTAATCCTGGTTGCACAACGGGCCGGGATTGCGCCACAAGAGATCGCGGAAGCCGCCGCCACCCTCGGGGCCGGCCCCGTGGCGGGCTGACGCGCCGCGCCTTCCCCGAAAGACCCGGGACCCGAGACCTCAGACCAGGAAAGTTGCGTGCCCATGCCCCGTCCGCTCCTCATCTGCGACTGCGATGAAGTCCTGCTCCAGTTCGTGGGGCCGTTCGAGGCCTGGCTTGGCCGTCAGGGCTATGCCCTCTCGTTCGAGAGCTTCTCCTTCGCCGGGAACATCCGCCACATCGAAACCGGCGCGGTGCCGGACAAGGCGGCGGTGTGGCAGCTTCTGTTCGACTTCTTCGAGGCCGAGCTGGAGTCGGCGCCCGCCCTGCCCGGCGCGCCGGAGGCACTGCGCGCCATCAGCGAGGTGGCGGACGTGGTGATCCTCACCAACATCGCCGAGGAACACCGCGAGCGGCGGGAGAAGATGCTGGCAAGCATCGGCATGCCCTATCCGGTGGTCTCCAACCGCGGCTCCAAGGGCAAGGCGGTGAAGGCGCTGGCCGAGCGCTGCTCCGGCCCCTGGCTGTTCGTCGATGATCTGGCACTGCACCACGAATCGGTGGCGAACACCGCACCCGATGTGCACCGGCTGCACTTCGTCTCCGACCCCCGCCTTCAGGCCCTCGCGCCCGCATGTCCGCACGCCCACGCCCGCTTCGACAGCTGGGAGAAGGCGCTGCCCTATGCGCTCGAGGCGCTGGCCCGCTGACCCCGCACGGTGAGGCGCGCGCCATGGTACCGCTCGTCTGCCGGGACTGCCTGAAAGAGACCCCGCCCCGGACGCCGGACGCCCGGGGCGCGCTGCCCGCCTGCCCCGCCTGCGGCAGCCCGCGCCTTGTCAGCCACCCGGAGCTGGACCAGCTCGCCATCGCCCACATCGACTGCGACGCCTTCTTCGCGGCGGTGGAGAAGCGGGACAACCCGGCGCTCAGGGACAAGCCGGTGATCGTGGGCGGCACCGGCGGGCGCGGCGTCGTCTCCACCGCCTGCTACATCGCCCGCATCCATGGCGTGCGCTCGGCCATGCCCATGTTCCAGGCCCGCAAGCTCTGCCCCGAGGCGGTGGTGCTGCCGCCGGACATGGCCCGCTACAAGGCGGTCTCGCGCCAGTTGCGGGCGAAGATGGAGGCGCTGACGCCGCTGGTCGAGCCGCTCTCCATCGACGAGGCCTTCCTCGACCTCACCGGCACCGAGCGGCTGCACGGGGCCTCGCCTGCCCGCGTGCTCATGCGGCTTGCCCGCGAGGTGGAGGCGGAGCTGGGCATCACCATCTCCGTCGGGCTCAGCTACAACAAGTTCCTGGCCAAGCTCGCCTCGGACATGGACAAGCCGCGCGGCTTCTCCGTGATCGGCCGGGCGGACGCCAGGGACGTGCTCGCGCCGCTGCCGGTCTCGCGCATCTGGGGCGTGGGGCTCGCGACCCAGGCGCGGCTCGCCCGCCACGGCATCCGCCTCATCCGCGATATCCAGACCCTGCCGCTCGACCAGCTTTTGCGCGCGGCCGGGGAGGACGGCATGCGCCTGCGCCGCCTCGCCCTGGGGGAGGACAACCGGCCCGTCACGCCGAGCCGCGAGCGCAAGAGCCTCTCCTCCGAGACCACCCTGGCGACGGACGTCTCCGACCGCGCCGTGCTGGAGCGGCACCTGCGCGAGGCCGCCGACACGGTCGCCCGCCAGTTGCGCGCCGAGAAGCTGGCCGCCGCCTCGGTGGTGGTGAAGCTGAAGACGGCGGCCTTCCAGACCATCACCCGCTCGCGCCGCCTCGCCCGGCCCACCCAGACCGCCCGCGACCTGCTGGACATCGCCCTGCCGCTCCTCGCAACCGAAGCGGACGGCCGCCGTTTCCGTCTGGTGGGGCTGGGCGTCACCCTCTGCCCGCCGCCGGAGGAAGCGCCGGACCTCGGCTTCGACTTCGGCGCGCCGGCCGACGACCGGCGGCTGAAGCTCGAGTCGGCGCTGGATCAGGTGCGGGCGCGATTCGGCGGCAAGGTGATCGGGCTCAGCACCCCGGCGCCGCGGGTGACGCGCGGGGCCTGAAGCACGGAAGCGGAGCGGGAGAACACGCGCGGAAGCGGAGCGGGAGAACACACACGGGCGCCGTGAACCCGGCCCCCGTTCAAGCGCTCCCCCTCCTCAGACGGGCGTCCGACGGTTCGCCGCCACATCTGCTGGCCCACGGCCCCTGAATTCCCCTATAGACGGGGAACATAACTTCTTATCGGAGGATGGAATGAGCGTTGAGCAACGGCTGAGCGAACTTGGACTGACCCTGCCGACCCCGGCGGCGCCGGCGGCAAACTACGTGCCCTATGTCATCAGCGGCAATCTGCTGGTGATCGCGGGCCAGCTTCCGCTCGGCCCGGAGGGTATTGCGGTCCACGGCAAGGTGGGCGACACCGTCACCGTCGAGCAGGCGACCGAGGCCGCACGGCTGTGCGCACTCAACCTCATCGCCCAGATGAAGGCCGCGCTGGGCGGCGATCTGGAGCGGGTGGTCCGCGTGGTGCGCCTCGGCGGTTTCGTCAACTGCGTGGACACTTTCGTCGATCAGCCGAAGGTGGTGAACGGCGCCTCCGACCTGATGGTCGCGGTGTTCGGCGAGAAGGGCAAGCACGCCCGCACGGCCGTCGGCACCAATTCCCTGCCGTTCAATGTTCCCGTCGAGATCGACGCAATGGTAGAAATTGCGTGACGGTAATGATTGACTGACCCGGCGGGCCCCGCCGTCTCCCCCGGCGGCGGGGCCACCGGACCGGCAGAAGCGTAAGGCCGGTCCATGCGCAGGACCGGCAAAGGCGTATGGATGGTCTGCAAGGCGAGATGACAAGACAGAGGCTGTCCCAGCAGTTTGCGTTGTGGCTCAGGGCTCAACCGTTCGTGCGCGGCGGACTGGCCGGGAAGACCGGCGCGGTGAGCCATTCCCTTGAAGCGATCGAGCAGGCCATCAAGGCCGGCTGCGGCGTGGTGCTGGAAGCACAGCTGACCTTCGATGGCGACGCCATCGTGTTCGGGGAAGACACCCTCGACCGCCTGACGACCCTGCGCGGGCACGTCCACCAGTACGGCTCGGCCCGGTTGCAGGGGCAGAAGCTTGGAGGCTCGAACAGCACGATCATGTCGCTCTCCTGCCTGCTGCCGGAAATCGCCGGGCGCACGCCCGTGCTCATCGACGCCAGCCGCGCGCCCCAGAAGGACCCGCTGCCGCTGTGCTTCGCCATCCGCCGCGCGCTGGAGGGCTACGGCGGCCCTCTCGGCATCCTCTCGCCCAACCCGCGCGTCGTCGCCTGGTTCGGCGAACACGCCCGCCGGGTGGCCCGGGGCCTTCTTGTCCTCGAAGGTGCGAAGCGGACGCCCTGGTGGCAGCGCACCACCCTGTGGCGCACCGTCCTGCTACGCCGCGCCCACCCCGATTTCTGCGTCTTCGATCACCGGGCCCTGCCGTCCGATTTCGCGCAGACGCTGCGCCGCCAGTCCATGCCGGTGCTGGCCTGTTCCGTGCGGACGGCGGAGGAAGCGGCCGCCGCCCGGTGCCACGCCGACAACATCATCCAGGACTTCGAGGAACACCCCATCCCGGCCGCCGCACCGGCGCAGCCGCGCCCGGCGCGCCAGCCGGTCGCCGCTGCCCGGCCCTAGGCCGGAAGCCGGGAGCGGGAGGGTATGGGCGCGCTGAAACTGGAGGTGGCCGCCAGCGTCTCCGCCATTCCGGCGCGCGACTGGCAGGCCTGCGCGGGCGACGCCAACCCCACGGTGCATCACGATTTCTTCCGCGCGCTGGAGGAGAGCGGCAGCGCCAGCGCCGAGACCGGCTGGACGCCCCGGCATCTGGTGGCGCGCACGGCCGGCGGGGAGATCGCCGGCATCCTGCCCGCCTATCTCAAGTCCCACAGCTTTGGCGAATATGTGTTCGACCACAGCTGGGCCGACGCCTTCGAGCGCGCCGGGGGCGACTATTACCCCAAGCTGCAGATCGCCGTGCCGTTCACGCCGGTGCCGGGGCCGCGCCTGCTGCTGGCGGACCCGCAGGCGGGACCGGCGCTGCTGGACGCCGCGGCCGATGCGGTGGAGGCGGCGGGGCTGTCCTCCGCCCACGCCACCTTCATCGCGCCCGGGCAGGTGCCGGTGTTCGAGGCGGCGGGCTGGCTCATCCGCACCGACCAGCAGTTCCACTGGCAGAACCGGGGCTACCGCGACTTCCAGGATTTTCTCGACCAGCTCGCCTCCCGCAAGCGCAAGGCCATCCGCAAGGAGCGGCAGACCGCCCTCGCCAGCGGGCTGGAGATCCGCTGCCTCACCGGGCCGGAACTGGAGGAGGCGCACTGGGACGCCATGTGGCGGTTCTATCAGCACACCGGCGCACGCAAGTGGGGCCGCCCCTACCTCACCCGGGACGCCTTTGCGCGCCTCGCCGGGACCATGGCGGACAAGGTGCTGCTGGTGCTGGCCTTCCGCGCGGGCAAGCCGGTCGCGGGGGCGCTCAATCTCATCGGGCAGGACACGCTCTACGGCCGCTACTGGGGCGCGACCGAGCATCACGACTGCCTGCACTTCGAGGTCTGCTACTACCAGGCCATCGCGTGGGCCATCGACCGGGGCCTGGCGCGCGTCGAGGCGGGCGCACAGGGCGAGCACAAGCTGGCGCGCGGCTACGAGCCGACCACCACCTTCTCCGCCCACTGGATCCGCCATCCCGCCTTCCGCCGCGCCGTGGCCAACTTCCTCGAACAGGAGCGCCGGGCGGTGGCGGCGGGCATGGAATACCTCGGCCACTTCACCCCCTTCCGGCGCGGCCCGCTGGGCGGCGGCAGCGCGGGTGAGGGTGAGGACGAAGGCGACCACGATTGAGGGTCGCGGGGACTGGTTCCAGATAGACCCTGGTTCCCGAAGGGCCCCTAGTTCCCGATGGCCGCCAGCCATTCCCGCGCGCGGCGCTGGGCCTCGGCGATTTCGGCGGGGCTCATGTCCGCCGCCAGCGCGGCCCGCTCATCGAGCGCGCCCCGGATGCCGGCCAGCGCGGCCAGATTGTACCAGCGGTGCGCCTCGACAAGGTCGATGTCCACACCCTCTCCCAGCGCATAGGCTGTGCCCAGATCGTAATAGGCCTGCGCCTCGCCGCGCCGTGCGGCGGCCAGCAGACGCTCCACCGTCCCGCTGCGCGTGGATTCGGGCGAACGGGCGGAGGCGGCCGCAGGGCTGGCAATGGCGGATGGATTCATCCCTGGCATTGCACGTCTCCAAAGCTGCGTGTTGGTTTGGCAACCGGACGCCACACAACTCGGCGGCGGCGTTACCGCCGCGCCCGCCCCCTTTTTCTCAGTATGGTTAAAAATAAATGGTTAACGGCGCAGCATAACCTGCATCCGCCTTCACCCCAAGACGGATTGCCACAATAGTGTGGATATTCCGGCCCGGCGGGGCCGCTCAGAGCGGCCGCACCGGCAGGTTATCGATCAGGCGGGTGGTGCCGACGCGGGCCGCCACGAACAGCCGCGCCTCCCGGTCCAGCGTCTGCAGGGGCTCAAGGGTGCGGGCGTCGCGCAGCTCCAGGTAATCCACCGAGGCGAAGCCCGCGGCCAGCAGGTCCCGCACGCCGCCGGCCAGTGCCGAGGCCACGTCCGCGCCGCCCGCGATCTGGTCGCGCACGCGGGTGAGCGTCTTCGGCAGGGCGCTGGCGATGGCCCGCTCGGCCTCGCTCAGGTAGACGTTGCGGGAGGACATGGCGAGGCCGTCCGCCTCGCGCACGATGGGCGCGCCGATGATCTCGACGCCGATGTTCAGGTCCTCGACGAACCGGCGGATGACGGCGAGCTGCTGATAATCCTTCTCGCCGAAGATGGCGATGTCCGGCCGCGCCATGTTGAGCAGCTTGGTGACGACCAGCGCCACGCCGTCGAAGTGGCCCGGGCGCGCGGCGCCGCACAGACCCTCCGACACGCCCGTGACACTGATGGAGGTGGCGAATCCGGCCGGGTACATTTCCTCCACGGTCGGCGCGAACAGCAGGTGGCAGCCGGCGCCGTCCAGCAGCTCGGCATCGCGCGCTTCCTGGCGCGGATAGCGGCTTAAGTCTTCGTTAACTCCGAACTGCTTCGGATTGACGAAGATACTTGCTACAACGCGATCGGCCCGGGCCCTGGCGGCCTCAACGAGGGAGAGATGACCCTGATGCAGCGCTCCCATGGTGGGCACCAGCGCAATCCGCAGCCCGGCCTTGCGCCAGTCGTTTACCGTCTCGCGCAGGTCCGCCACGGTGCGGACGATCTTCAACCCGTGCATGGCTGGTTCGACTCCCGGCCTGTCATTGACTCCGTCCGCTGTGTCGGCACAAACAGCGGTCAAATCAAGTAGGTTCGTACAGGACAAATATTCATGGCAACGCGCGCGCACATCATCGTTCTGGGCAATGAGAAGGGCGGATCGGGCAAATCGACCACCGCCGTCCACATTGCCGTTGCCCTGCTTTACGCCGGTCTCAGCGTCGGCGCGATCGACCTCGACGGCCGCCAGCGCAGCTTTGCCCGCTATCTGGAGAACCGGGCCAACTACAACAGGAAGCACGGCCTCAAGCTGGTGGAGCCCGAAACCGTCGTCATGCAGGACTCGACGGAGGAGGAGGACCGGGCCAAGCTGGAGGCCCAGCTGGCGGCGTGGGCCGAGACCAAGGACGTGATCGTCATCGACTGCCCGGGCCGCGACAGCGTGCTCTCCCGCGTGGCCCACTCCCACGCCGACACGCTCATCACCCCGATGAACGACAGCTTCATCGACTTCGACCTGCTCGGCCAGGTGGATGCGGACACCCACAAGGTGACCCGCCCCAGCTTCTATTCCGAACTGGTGTGGCAGTCGCGCAAGGCCCGCGCCAAGCGCGACGGCGGCTCCATCGACTGGGTGGTGCTGCGCAACCGCATGTCCCATCTGGAAGCGCGCAACATGCGCCGCGTGGCGGGCGCGCTGGCGGAGCTGTCCAAGCGCATCGGCTTCCGGCTGGCGCCGGGTCTCTCCGAGCGCGTGATCTTCCGCGAGCTGTTCCCCAAGGGCCTGACGCTGCTCGACCTGCGCAACGTCACCAAGACCGAGGGCAGCATGACCATGAGCCAGGTGGCCGCCCGTCAGGAGGTGCGCGACCTGCTCCTGGAGCTGAAGCTGCCCATGTTCGACGCGGAGGGCAACCGGATCGCGACCGCCACCGGGGGCACCGCCACCGGGCCGGAGGCGGCCCCGGCGGACGCGGCCGCCGATTCGGCGGCGCCCGCTGCCGCGCTGGCCTAAGGCCGCGCCGTGCCCTGGCTGCTGCTGGGCCTGCTCGTCCTTGTCCTGCTGTGGGCCGTGGGCCGGTGGGGGCTGAACACCGCGCCGCGCAACCTGCGCTGGACCGGCCTCGGGCTACTGGCGGTTCTCTGCCTGCTGGTTGCGGTCTGGCTGCTGGTCCGGGGCCAGCTTCCGGGGGCCGCCGCCTTTGCAACGGGCGCGCTGGCCCTATATGGGCGGTATCGTTGGATCAAGGGAATAATCGACCGGATCGGGGCGGCCGGCGGCCAGCCCGGCGCGGGGCCGCGCAGCGCCCCCGGCCAGCGCGCTCCGGTCACCGGCGAGGAGGAGGCCTATGCGATTCTGGGCCTTGAGCCCGGCGCGGACAGGGACGCCATTCTGGCGGCGCACAAGCGCCTCATGCGGCTGGTTCACCCGGATCGCGGCGGCAGCGACTATCTGGCCGCCAAGATCAACCAGGCGCGGGACATCCTGCTGCGCAAGACGGATCGCCTGTAACGCCCTTTCCTGACGGCTTTATCCTGTTCTTTTGCTGGAGACGTGGTTCATGGCTCACCGCTTTCACCCCACCACCCTGCGCGAATACGACGTGCGCGGCATCATCGGCGAAACCCTGACCGAGGACGACGCCCGGGCGCTCGGCCGGGGCTTCGGCACCCGCGTGCGCCGCAACGGGGGCAGCCGCGTGGTGGTCGGCTACGACGGCCGCCTCTCCTCGCCCATGCTGGAGGCGGCGCTGGTGGATGGCCTCACCTCGGCGGGCGTCGACGTGATCCGCATCGGGCTGGGGCCGACGCCCATGCTCTACTACGCCGTCCACGCGCTGAAGGCGGACGGCGGCGTGCAGGTGACCGGCTCGCACAACCCGCCCAACTACAACGGCTTCAAGATGATGCTGGGCCACGCGCCCTTCTTCGGCCCGGACATCCAGGACCTGGGCCGCATGGCCGAGGCGGGGGACTGGGAGACCGGCGCCGGCACCTCCGAGCAGATCGACATCATGGACCAGTACGTTGACCGGCTGGTGCAGAATTTCTCCGGCGGCGCCTACAACATCGCCTGGGACGCGGGCAACGGCGCGGCCGGGCCGGTGGTGGAGAAGCTGGCCAAGCGCCTGCCCGGCCGCCACGTGCTGCTGCACACCCGGGTGGACGGCACCTTCCCCAACCACCACCCGGACCCGACCGTCGAGGCCAACCTCGCCGACCTGCGGGCGGCGGTGGCGCGCGAGACGCTGGACTTCGGCCTCGCCTTCGACGGCGACGGCGACCGCATCGGCGCGATCGACGGCGAGGGCCGCATCGTCTGGGGCGACCAGCTCCTCGCCATCCTGGCGGAGGACGTGCTGAAGGCGGTGCCGGGGGCCACCATCATCGCCGACGTGAAGGCCAGCAAGGCGCTGTTCGACCGCGTGGCCGAACTGGGCGGCACGCCGCTGATGTGGAAGACCGGCCACTCGCTCATCAAGGCCAAGATGAAGGAGGTGGGCAGCCCGCTGGCGGGCGAGATGAGCGGCCATGTGTTCTTCGCCCACGACTACTACGGCTTCGACGACGCGCTCTACGCCAGCGTGCGCCTCATCCAGGCGGTGCACCATCTGGGCGGCAGCCTGACCGCGCTCAAGAGCGCAATGCCCGCCATGATCAACACGCCGGAGATGCGCTTCGCCTGCCCGGAGGAGCGCAAGTTCGCCGTGGTGGCCGAGGTGCTGGAGCGGCTGCGCGCGGAAGGCGCCACCGTCAACGAGACCGACGGCGCCCGCGTCACCACGCCCGACGGCTGGTGGCTGCTGCGCGCCTCCAACACCCAGGCGGTGCTGGTGGCCCGCGCCGAGGCCACAAGCCCCGAGGCGCTCGAGCGGCTGAAGCAGACCATCACCGACCAGCTCGCCGCCAGCGGCATCACGCCGGTGGAAGCGAACCACTGAGCCTGGCCCCCGGGGCACTGATCCGCCCCGGCCGCCACAGCCGATAACCGAACAGGGCCGCGTCCTCCCGCAGGGCGCGGCCCTTCCGTTTGGCGGCAAGCCTTTTCCGAATAATTTGCTGCACCGCACAACAGACTTGAAACGGCCCGTCGAATCACCTATCTGCCAACTTATGTTGCAATGCAGCATTTGTCGGCGTCGTGGTCTGTGGCGTGCGTTGCGTCCCCCAGGCGTGAGTTCGAAGCCGGCGGACCTCCCCCGGCCGGACGCCCCCAATCTGCGCCCCGATCTGCAAAGGAGCAGGCACGATGAACAACGCGAACCGACCCACCTTCGGTGAGACCCTCGCCTCCAGCTTCGAGGCGGTGGCGGAGCAGTGGCAGCCCCGCATGGAGTCCGCCTTCCAGCAGTTGGCCGCCATGACCCGCATGTCGCAGGAGAACATGACGGCGTTTCTCGAGTCCGGCCGCGCCGCCATTCGCGGCTTCGGCGACCTCTCCCGCGCGGCGGCGGATGCCTCCGAGCGGGCCATGGCCCACTCGAGCGAGGCCGCGCGCCGCCTTGCCGACGCCGCCGACCCCAAGACCTTCGCCGACCGGCAGCAGGCGGTGCTCAAGGAGCAGTTCGACCTGATGGTGACGGAAGCCTCGCGGGCGACCGAACTCGGCCTCAAGATCGCCAGCGACGTGACCGAGCCGCTGGCCAACCGCTGGGCCACCGCCTTCGAGCAGGCGAGCCGCGCCGCCGAACCGGCCGCCCCCCGCGCCGCCTGACCCCGGCGCGCCCCTCACCTCACGCGACCCTCGCGCGCGTACAACCATTACTCCCCCGGCCTCTGGAATCGGGCGGCGGAAGCGCCATCTATGGCGCGGACCCCGCCGCCCCCCGGTTGGCGTTGCCGGTTGACGTTGCCGGTTGACGTTGCCGGCCGGGGGCCGGGGCGGTTCGCCGGGCAACCCTCTTCCGATGCTGCCCCCGGTGGACTATCTTTAGAATCAAAAGGAGAAAGGGTATGGGGCCGAGGCCGCTGGACCGCCAGCAGCCGGAGCATTCCGCCCTCGGTAAATGCGCGACGTGAGAGGCATGATGGTAGCAGACTGGACCCAGGCAGGACTGATCCACATGGGCCCGGATTCCGACCGGGACCATGAGGACGACGGCCAGATCGGGACCGGCGTCATCGCCCAGACCAAGACCCGGACCCGCAAGCCGTCCATGTACAAGGTCTTGATGCTGAACGACGACTATACCCCCATGGAGTTCGTCGTCCACGTCCTCCAGCGCTTCTTCCGCATGTCGGCGGAAGACGCCACCCGCATCATGATGCACGTGCACCAGCGCGGCGTGGGAGTGTGCGGAATCTTCACCTACGAGGTGGCCGAGACCAAGGTGAACCAGGTCATCGATTTCGCCCGCAAGCACCAGCACCCGCTCCAGTGCACGCTGGAGAAGGCCTGAGCGCCGCGCGGCGACGCCGCCTCCCCCTGCACCGCCCCCCGGCGAACATCACGGCCGCGAGTCGGCCCGCCGCGCCCCGATGCGCACCTCGAGTCGCCCTCCCCGCAGGGGCGGGCAGCAGCCGCAAGGGCGCCGGACAGGCGCCCGACGGCGGCCCTTGAGCAATGGTTGTACGCACGAATAGCCGCGCCACCGCCTCTCCAAACGGGGCACGGGCACGGCTGGTCCTCTGTCCAGGCTGGTTTCATCGCGGTTTTCCAGCCGTTGCGTGTCGCACCTCTTGATTGCAGGCCGGACTCGACCGATCTTTTGAAGGATAGCGGATCGGCGCGTTACCCGCGGTGATCCAGCGGGAGTGAATGAATGCCGTCGTTCTCTAAACAGCTCGAACAGACCCTGCACAAGGCGCTGGCGGAAGCCGGCAGCCGCCGTCATGAATACGCCACCCTCGAGCACCTGCTCATGGCGCTGGTGGATGACCGCGACGCCGCCGCCGTGATGCGCGCCTGCGGGGTAGACCTCGACGACCTCAGCCAGCAGGTAGCCCACTACCTGGACACCGAGCTTGATTCGCTCCGCTCGGAGGAGCCGCTCGACCCCACACCCACCGCCGGTTTCCAGCGGGTGGTGCAGCGGGCGATCCTGCATGTGCAGTCCTCCGGCCGGGAGGAGGTGACGGGCGCCAACGTGCTCGTGGCCCTGTTCTCGGAGCGGGAGAGCCATGCGGTCTACTTCCTCCAGCAGCAGGACATGACCCGGCTGGACGCCGTCTCGTTCATCTCCCACGGCATCGCCAAGGTGCAGGGCATGACCGAGCCGCGCCGGGTGCGCGGGGCGCAGGAGGAAAGCGCCGCCGAGGATCCGAAGGCCGGCAAGGGGCAGAAGCAGCAGAAGGCATCGGACTCGGCGCTGAAGCAGTTCTGCGTCAACCTCAACGAGAAGGCGCGCACGGGCAAGATCGACCCGCTCATCGGCCGCGCCGCCGAGGTGGAGCGCACCATCCAGATTCTCTGCCGCCGCTCCAAGAACAACCCGCTCTATGTGGGCGACCCGGGCGTGGGCAAGACCGCCATCGCCGAGGGCCTTGCCCGCAAGATCGTCGAAGGCGACGTGCCCGACGTGTTGCAGGAGGCTGTCATCTACGCGCTCGACATGGGCGCGCTGCTGGCGGGCACCCGCTATCGCGGCGACTTCGAGGAACGGCTGAAGGCGGTGGTCTCCGAGCTGGAGGCCATGCCCCACGCCATCCTGTTCATTGACGAGATCCACACCGTCATCGGCGCGGGCGCGACCTCGGGCGGGGCGATGGACGCCTCCAACCTGCTCAAGCCCGCCCTCTCCTCCGGCACGATCCGCTGCATCGGCTCCACCACCTACAAGGAGTTCCGCAGCCACTTCGAGAAGGACCGGGCGCTGCTGCGCCGCTTCCAGAAGATCGACGTGAACGAGCCGTCGCCGGAGGATACGGTCAAGATCATGATGGGCCTCAAGCCCTATTTCGAGAGCCACCACCGGGTGAAGTACACCGCCGAGGCCATCAAGGCGGCGGTGGACCTCTCCGCCCGCTACATCACCGACCGCAAGCTGCCGGACAAGGCCATCGACGTGATCGACGAGGCCGGTGCCTCGCAGATGCTGGTGCCCGCGCCCAAGCGCAAGAAGGTGGTGGGCGTGAAGGAAATCGAGGCGGTGGTCGCCAAGATCGCCCGCATCCCGCCCAAGTCGGTCTCCACCGACGACAAGAAGACCCTCGCCAACCTCCAGGAAGACCTGAAGCGGGTGGTGTTCGGGCAGGACAAAGCCATCGAGGCCCTGGCCACGGCCATCAAGCTGGCCCGCGCCGGGCTGCGCGAGCCCAACAAGCCCATCGGCTCCTACCTGTTCTCCGGCCCCACCGGCGTCGGCAAGACGGAAGTGGCCCGCCAGCTCGCCGCGCTCATGGGCATCGAGCTGATCCGCTTCGACATGTCCGAGTATATGGAGCGCCACTCGGTCAGCCGCCTCATCGGCGCGCCTCCGGGCTATGTGGGCTTCGACCAGGGCGGCCAGCTCACCGACGCGGTGGACCAGCATCCGCACTGCGTGCTGCTGCTCGACGAGATCGAGAAGGCCCACCCGGACCTGTTCAACATCCTTCTCCAGGTGATGGACAACGGCAAGCTGACCGACCACCACGGCAAGACCGTGGACTTCCGCAACGTGGTGCTCATCATGACCACCAACGCGGGCGCGTCGGAAATGGCGAAGGAAGCCATCGGCTTCGGCCGCGGCACCAGGGAAGGCGAGGACGAGGAGGCCATCAAGCGGCTGTTCGCGCCGGAATTCCGCAACCGCCTGGATGCGATCATTCCGTTCGACTACCTGCCGCCGGAAGTGGTTGCCCGCGTGGTCGAGAAGTTCATCCTCCAGCTGGAGATGCAGCTGGCGGAGCGCAACGTCCACATCGCGCTCACCGACGAGGCCAAGGCCTGGCTCACCGAGCGCGGCTACGACAAGCTCTACGGCGCGCGCCCCATGTCCCGCCTCATTCAGGAGGAGATCAAGAAGCCGCTGGCGGACGAGCTGCTGTTCGGCAAGCTCGCCAAGGGCGGCGAGGTGCGCGTCCGGCTGAAGGACGGCAAGCTCAGCTTCGAGATTGTGGCGGCCGCCCCGCCCGCGGGCAATGCCCGGGGCAAGGCGCGCAAGCCCAAGGTCGAGGCCTGAGCCGGCCGCCAAACTCTGGACCCCCGATGGCTGAGGCGCGGAAGCCCCCCGAAACAGGGTTTCCGCGCCTTTCTTCTCTGGCGCAGCCTGCCTCATTATCAATTCGAGTGAATTGACCCGCGAACCTGCTTGCAGTAGCAACCTTGCCCCATCCTGTTTTATGGGCCTGTTGCGTGGGCCTGTTTCGGGGGGAGGCAGGGAATGGACGTGACCCTTCGCAAGGGCGGGTCTGAGTACGGGCAGTCGGGACGGTGAGTTGACCCGCGTGTATCCCCGGAGGGCGGCAATGACGAAGAGCACTCCCGAGAATCTCCATGCCATCGCCGCGCCGCGCAGTCGCCGCGCCGCCGCGGTGGTCGATCTCCTGATCTACGAGCGGGGGCTCGATCTGGGCGCGATCTCGCCCGACCCGCGCCAGTTCGATTCCAAGGCGCTCTACAAGCTGATCGTGCAGGCCATGACCGGGGACACCGGCCATCGCGGCATCAAGCCGAACATCCCGACCGACCTTTCGGTGGCAGTGGACGGGCAGGCGCTGGCCCATGTGCTGCGCACGGCAGCGCTCCACTTCAAGACGGAAAAGCCGCTGAGCGTGCGGGTGGGCCTCATGGGCAACGCCTTGCGGATTCAGTGCAAGTCCGCCGCCAGCAAGGCAATCGTGGACGATGCCGGGCTGCGCCGCACGACGGAGAAGTCCCTCGCCATGCTGGGGGCGGAGCTGGACCTCGACCCGCTGACGCCCAGCACCCTCTCCCTCATCATCAAGCTGCCCGCGCCGGGAAAGTCGCCGGGAAAGTCCGCGCCGTCAACGAACGCACCCTCCCAGAGCGCGCCCAAACCCGCGCCCGGTAAAACCACGGCGGCCAAGACGGCTCCCTCCGGCCGGCGGCAGATGCGGGGCTAGCCGCCGTAGACCGCCTTGGGATCGTAGGACTTCTCGGCAACCCGCGCGAGCGCGGGGGCGGCGTCCCCCAGCGGGCCGGTGCCCACCGGCACGGCGCGGTAGAAGCAGCCCGGGTAGCCCACGTGGCACTGGCCCTGCCCGTCCACCCGCACCTTCATCCACACCGCGTCCTGGTCGCAATCGACGCGCAGCTCCACCACATGCTGCACATGGCCTGACGTGCCGCCCTTCAGCCACAACGCGCCGCGCGAGCGCGACCAGTAGTGCGCCTGCCCGGTCTCGATGGTCTTCCGCAACGCCTCGGCGTTCATGTGCGCCACCATCAGCACCTCGCCGGTCTCGGCGTCGGTGGCGACGGCGGTAATCAGCCCCCGGTCATCGAAGCGGGGGGCGAGAATCGCGCCCTCCTCCTGTTCGTGGGTCGGCAGGTTGGTTGCGAACATGGGGCAGCCTCCATCGGTCGGTTGCGCCTGCCCTATCAGCAAATCGGGAAATGCGGAAGGCGGGCCGGGCGCGAAAGAAAGGCAGGGGGGACAGCGCGCGCCTCAAGCGTGCTTCGGGATGATCTCCGCCAGCTCCTGCGCGTGGAAGGCCTCGCCCAGGGCGTCGAGGAACAGCCGCACCGCCGGGACCAGACCCCGCCGGGTGGGAAAGACCGCATGGAACAGCCCCTCCGGGTGCTTCCACTCCGGCAGCACCGATTCGAGCCGCCCCGCGGCGATGTCGTCGCCGACGAGCCAGTCCGGCAGCTGCACGATGCCGAGCCCGTCCAGCGCCGCCCGGCGCAGCACCACCATCTCGTCGCACTCCAGCCGGGGCGAGAACGCCACCTTGCGGACCGTGCCGTCCGGCCCGGTCAGGTGCCAGATGTGCTCGCCCGTGGCGCGGACCATGTCGAGGCTGTCGAAGCGGTCCAGCTCGTCCGGGCCCTGCGGCCGCCCCAGCCGGTCGAGCAGGGCCGGGCTCGCCACCAGCAGCCCGCGCGAGACGCCCAGCTTCTTGAGAATCAGCTCGCTTTCCTCGATCGGCGGCTGGCGCACCCGGATGGCCAGATCCAGCCCCTCCTCGATCACATCCACCCGCCGGTTGGTCACCTCCACATGGACGCGCACGCGCGGATGCTCCGCCATGAAGCGCGTCACCACCCGGGCGAGCGGACCCCGCGCCAGCATCACCGGGCAGCTCAGCCGCACCGTGCCGCGCGGCTCGGCCTGCACGCTGTCCACCGCGTCCTGCGCCGCCTGCGCCTCCGACACCACCGCCAGGCAGTGGCGGTAGTAGACCCGGCCCACCTCGGTGACGGAGAACCGCCGGGTGGAGCGGTGCAGCAGCCGCACGCCCAGCCGCTCCTCCAGCAGGGCGATGCGGCGGCTGAGCTTGGACTTGGGCACGCCGGTGGCCCGGCTGGCGGCGGCGAAGCCCCCGTGCTCGACGACCTGCGCGAAGAAATAGAGATCGTTCAGATCCTGCATCCGGCCTCCCATCGTCCTATTTCGAGAACACTGAAATCAGATTCTGCCGTCTATCGGTTGATTGGACCATATTCTATCTACAATCGTGTACCGGGACAGCGCGCCAATGCCTCACCACCGGCGGCGAGCCCCGTTTCAGAGGCCCAACCGACAGGCCGGATCAACAGGAAGGAACATTGGTCATGAACCCGCTGAAACTCGCCGTCATCGTTGGCAGCAACCGCCGCGACTCCCTCAACCGCAAGCTGGCCGAAGCGCTCGTCCGCCTGGGCGGCAACCGCGTGGCGGCCCATTTCGTCCGCATCGACGACCTGGCGATGTACAGCATCGACATCGACTCGGATCAGGACCGGCCGGAGGCCGTGCGCCGCTTCAACCGCGAGGTGAGCGAGGCCGACGCTGTCCTGGTGGTGACGCCCGAGTTCAACCGCTCCATCCCGGCGGTGCTCAAGAACGCCATCGACTGGGGCTCGCGCGCGGCGCCGCGCGGCGGCGTCTGGCGCGGCAAGGTGGCGGCCATCACCGGCACCTCCCCCGGCGCCATCGGCACCGCTGTCGGCCAGCAGCACCTGCGCCAGGTCCTCGGCGTGCTCGGCAGCCTGGTGATGGGCGGCGAAGCCTACATCTCGTTCAAGCCCGGCCTTATCGACGAGGACGGCACCATCACCGACGAGAGCACCCGTGATTTCCTCCAGGCCTACATGGATGACTTCCTGGCGGTCGCGGAGAAACTGCGGGCGCCTGCCCCCGCCGCCCGCGCGGCGTAACGGGGCGCCGGACGCCCGGGCGCCTGCCCCGCGCCCGGCCCGCCATACGACAAGGGCCCCATATGACAAGGCCCGCCTCCGGTTCGCCGGACGCGGGCCTTGCGCTGTTCTGCAGGGTCGAACGGCTCAGGAGCCGCCGCGGATCAGGTCCAGGAAGCGGCGCTCGTAGCGCTCTTCCTTGAACACGCCGGTGAAGCGGGTGGTGATGGTGGCCACGTCCGGCTTGTGGACGCCGCGCGTTGTCATGCACTGGTGCTTGGCGTCGATGAGCACGGCGACGCCCCGGGGCTGGAGCCCCTCCTCCAGCGCGTTGGCGATCTGAGCGGTCATGGTCTCCTGGGTTTGCAGCCGCTTGGCGAAGATCTCGACCACGCGGGCGATCTTGGAGATGCCCACCACCTTGCGGTCGGGCAGGTAGGCCACGTGCGCCTTGCCGATGATCGGCACCATGTGGTGCTCGCAGTGCGATTCGAGGGCGATGTCGCGCAGGAGGACGATGTCGTCATAGCCCTCCACCTCCTCGAAGGTGCGGTTGAGGACGGCCAGCGGATCCTCGTCGTAGCCGCAGAAGAACTCCTCGTAGGCCTTCACCACACGCTTGGGCGTGTCGACCAGCCCTTCCCGGTCCGGGTTGTCGCCGGCCCACAGCAGCAGGGTTCGCACCGCCGCCTCCGCTTCCTCGCGGGTGGGACGGCGCATGATGTTGTCGCCCCGTTCGAACAGCCGCTCCAGGTCGGCTTTTTCAAGGCGCACATCCATCAGCAAATCCTTTCTCGCTACGGGCCATTCCAGTCATGAAACAGGGGGGTTCGGCTACGCAAGCCCGTCCCGTGACCATGTTCCGGAATGTCAGAAATCTCTCGTTGTTTAACCGTATCGGCTCGCCGCCCAATCTGGGCAGTCTCCTTGAAGATAAGCCATCGCGCCGACTCCACAACCCCCAAACGCCGGAAACCCCGATTCCGGCGGCCAAAGAGGCACATCCCCCGCGTCATTCCCGCGCGGGCGGCGTTGCAGGCCCGGTCATCCGCCTTATATGGGTTAAAAAGTGTCGCCGCATGGCAGCTATGCGGGCTGGAAGCCGAACGGAGCGGCAATTCGCACAGGACAAACAGAATTCAGCTCGCTATAGACCCGCTAAAGCATGCGGAGCGCGTCTGTGCCCCGCCCCACTGCGTTGCCCGGACCAGTCCGCCGGGCCAATTGTAAGGGATCTGCGATGAGCCAGTCTCTCGCCAATTATTCGACGAATCCGTTCGACGACGACAAGCTCCGCGAGGAGTGCGGTGTATTCGGCGTATATGGCGCGGAAGGGGCCGCGGCGCTCTGCGCGCTGGGTCTTCACGCCCTCCAGCACCGCGGCCAGGAGGCGGCGGGCATCACCACCTTCGATGGTGAGGCGTTCCACACCCACCGGGCCATGGGCCACGTGGCGGGCAACTTCGACCGCCAGGACGTGATCGAGCGCCTGCCGGGCGACACCGCCATCGGCCATGTGCGCTACTCCACCACCGGCGAGACCGCGCTGCGCAACGTGCAGCCGCTGTTCGCCGAACTGGCCAGCGGCGGCTTTGCCGTCGCCCACAACGGCAACCTCACCAACGCGACCACCCTGCGCCGCCAGCTGGTGCGCCAGGGCTCGATCTTCCAGTCCACCTCGGACACCGAGACGATCATCCACCTGGTCGCCACCTCCAGCTACCGCACTCTGCTCGACCGCTTCATCGACGCGCTGCGCAAGATCGAGGGCGCCTACAGCCTGATCTGCCTCACCGCCGAGGGGCTGATCGCGGTGCGCGACCCGCTGGGCATCCGCCCGCTGGTGCTGGGCCGCCTCAACGATGCCTACATCGTCGCCAGCGAGACCTGCGCGCTGGACATCGTGGGCGCCACCTTCCTGCGCTCGCTGGAGCCGGGCGAGCTGGTGGTCATCTCCGAGCGGGGCATCCAGTCCCACAAGCCGTTCGCGCCGACGCGCCCGCGTCCGTGCATCTTCGAGCACGTCTACTTTGCCCGGCCCGACTCCATCACCGACGGCCGCAGCGTCTACGAGATCCGCAAGCGGATCGGCGCGCAGCTCGCCATCGAGAGCGGCGTTGACGCCGACATCGTGGTGCCGGTGCCCGACAGCGGCACCCCGGCGGCCATCGGCTACTCGCAGCAGTCGGGCCTGCCGTTCGAGCTGGGCATCATCCGCAGCCACTACATCGGCCGCACCTTCATCCAGCCGGGCGACCACATCCGCCACCTGGGCGTGAAGCTGAAGCACAACGCCAACCGCGCCCAGATCCAGGGCAAGCGCATCGTGCTCATCGACGACTCCATCGTGCGCGGCACCACCTCGGTGAAGATCGTGCAGATGCTGAAGGAAGCGGGCGCGGCCGAGGTGCACATGCGCATCGCCAGCCCGCCGACCCGCCACAGCTGCTTCTACGGCGTCGATACGCCCGAGCGCTCCAAGCTGCTCGCCGCCCAGATGGACGTGGAGCGCATGGCCCAGTACATCAAGGTGGACAGCCTGGCCTTCCTCTCCATCGACGGCCTCTACAAGGCGGTGGGCGAGGACATGCGCGTCGATGAGGCGCCGCAGTACTGCGACGCCTGCTTCACCGGCGACTACCCGACCCGCCTCGTCGACCGCGAGGAAATCGAACAGCCGGATCAGCTGACCCTTCTGGCGGAGCGGGTGATTTGACGACGCGGCCTTTTGAAAACCGGCTGGCGCTGGTGACGGGCGCCAGCCGTGGCATCGGCGCGGAAACCGCCGTGGCGCTGGCGAAGGCGGGCGCGCACGTCATCCTCACCGCCCGCACCGAAGGCGGGCTGGCCGAGGTGGAGGAGCGCATCCACCAGGCGGGCGGCACGGCGAGCATCGCCCCGCTCGACCTGATGAACGGCGATCTGGTGGACGGCCTCGCCCAGCATGTGGCCGGGCGCTGGGGCAAGCTGGACATTCTGGTGCTGAACGCGGGCCAGCTTGGCCCGCTCTCGCCCCTCTCCCACGTGCCGCCGAAGGACTGGGAGAAGGTCATTCAGGTCAACCTGACAGCGCCCTACCGCCTGCTGCGCGCGTTCGACCTGCTGCTGCGCCAGAGCGACCGCGCCCGCGTCATCGGCCTGTCCTCGTCGGTGGGGCCGGAGCCGCGCGCCTACTGGGGGCCCTATGCGGCCTCCAAGGCGGGGCTTGAGGCTCTGCTCGATTCCTACGCGGACGAGGTGGCCAACATCTCCTCCATCCGCGTTGCCGTGGTGAACCCGGGCGCGACCCGCACCGCCATGCGCAAGGCCGCCTTCCCCAGCGAGGACCCGGAAAGCCTCAAGGGGCCGGAGGTGGTGGCCGACGCGCTGGTCACCCTGCTGACGCAGGACTTCGAGACCAGGCACCGCCTCACCCTGCCGAAGAAGATCTGACGCCTTGGCTCGCCTCTCGCGTTTCCTCCGCCTCTCGTGCGCCCTGATCGCGGGCGTTCTGCTCGCGGGGGGCCATGCAGGGGCGAGCGCGGCCCGCGCCGCCGCGCAACCCGAAGCCCGCGTCGCCACCCCCGCCCTCTGGGTGGTGCGCGATGCGGACACCACCATCCACATCTTCGGCACCTCCCACATGCTGCCGCCGGGCATCCGCTGGCTGCACGGGGCCGTCGCCTGCGCCTTCGCCCGGGCGGACACGCTGGTGCTGGAAATGGTGCAGCCCGACAATCCGGCCGAGCTGCGCCCGCTGGTGATGCGCCTTGGCCTCAACCCGCAGGGCGTCACCCTCTCCAGCCAGCTGCCGCCCGCGCTGCGCGACCAGCTCGCCGAGGCGGCGCGCCAGGTGGGCCTCCCCGGCGCGGCGCTGGAGTCGATGCGGCCATGGCTGGCCGCCACCACCCTTGCGGTTGCGGGCCTTCAGGGCCTGGGGCTGGACCCGGACCAGGGGGTGGAGAAGGTGCTCACCGACCACGCCCGCCGGCGGGGCCTGCGCCTTGAGGGGCTGGAGACGCCGGAGGAGCAGTTCGGCTTCCTCGCCTCCCTGCCGCAGGAGGATCAGCTGGCGCTGCTGCGCTCCTCCATCGAGGATCTGCGCACCCTGCCCGCCGAGGCGGACGCCCTGATGACCGGCTGGATGCAGGGCGACGTGGAGACCGTCGGCGCGCTGATGACCGAGTCCCTGAAGGCCTCCCCGCGCCTCGCCCGGGTGCTGCTCACCGACCGCAACCGGCGCTGGGCGGCGTGGATCGACAAGCGCATGGCCCGGCCGGGGCATGTGTTCCTGGCGGTGGGCGCGGGCCATCTGGCGGGGCCGGACAGCCTCATTCACATGCTGCGCCGCGATGGGCGCGCGGTCGAGCGCGTGCCGGCCCATGACACCGCCGCCGCCGGGTGCACGGCGGGCGCGGACGCCGCCCGCCCCTGACGCGGCGCTACCACCGCACCACCTGACAGCCCCGTTCCTCCCCCCTAGCAATAGTGCCAATTGTGCGGGTGCAGCATTCATTAACGGTTGCACGATCGTTCAAAAATGGCAGAAGAACGACATGTCTCCTCCGCCCGTGGGCGGCAGATGACTTGATGGGTTTCGCACCCGGCATTTCCTCCCCATGGAACCAGGTGCATCACTGGGCTGCGGCGATTCTGTTACAGACGCCGCAGCCTTTTTTTCCAGCCGATCAGCCGGTTTTTAATACAGGTTAATTAGTCCGGGCTGTCGGCAGGGACGCTCCGGCTCCCGTTTTCCGAACCGAAAGCCAGCGGGGCGAGACTGCGCCCGGACATGCCCCGTAATCGCCCGCAGAAGCGCGTACGGCGCGATTCCAGACCCGGCCGCTATCCCCCTGGCCGCGATCGTCAAAAACCTCCCTGAGAGCGTTTAAAGACGATTACGGGGCATGTGGATTTTTGCGTGCAGACCCGCGCGCTTCGCACAACCCTTTGCGCAACCCGAGGCGATCAGAGCCAGCCCGCCAGCTCCCGCTCGATCAGCCGCGCCAGCAGCGCCATGCCGCCCGGGCTGTCGTTGAGGCAGGGGATGTAGGTGAACCGCTCGCCGCCCGCGCCCAGGAACAGCTCCCGGTTCTCGTTGGCCAGCTCGTCCAGCGTCTCGATGCAGTCGGCGGAAAAGCCGGGCGCCAGCACCGCCACGCTTTTCACTCCCGCGCCCGCAAGCTGCGCCATGGTCTCGGCGGTGTAGGGCTTCAGCCACTCCGCCTTGCCGAAGCGGGACTGGAAGGTGACGACGAACCGGTCCTCCGGCCAGCCCAGCGCCTCCCGCAGCAGCCGGGCGGTCTTGTGGCACTGGCAGTGGTAGGGGTCGCCCAGATCGAGCGTGCGGCGCGGCATCCCGTGGAAGGAGGCAACCAGCCGCTCCGGCACATGGTCCAGCCCCTCCAGATGCTCCCGCACCGATCGGGCCAGCGCCGCGATGTAGGCGGGGTCGTCGTGGTAGGGCGGCAGGTAGCGCACGGCGGGCTGCCAGCGCATGGCACGCAGGGCCTCGCCCGCCTTGTCCACCGCCGTTGCCGTGGTCGCGCCCGAGTACTGGGGATAGAGCGGGGCGATGAGCACCCGGTCGCACCCTTCCGCCTTCAGCCGCTCCAGCTCCGCCTTGATGGCGGGGGTGCCGTAGCGCATGGCCCAGCGCACCGTCACCTGCGCGCCGAAGGCGTGCTGGAGGCCCGCCGCCTGCGCCTCGGTGATGACGCGCAAGGGGGACTGGTTGTGCGCCCGGTCCCAGATGCGGGCGTAGGCCGCCGCCGTTTTCGGCGGGCGCAGCCGCAGGATCACGCCATGGAGGATGGGCAGCCAGACCGCCTTCGGAATCTCGATCACCCGCGGGTCCGACAGGAATTCGGCAAGGTAGCGGCGGATCGAGCGGAGATCGGTGCCGTCGGGGGTGCCGAGGTTCACCAGCAGCACGCCGACGCGGCCATGGGCCACGCGCGGGTGCCCTTCGGGATACCGGGCGGGAACGGGCTCAGTCATGGCGTCTCATCCTGTCCTTCCGCTGCGGGATCATGTCCTGCACCGGGGCTGCAAGGGTCAGCGTCCCTTCTTTGCCCCGGAAGCCTGCTTCGCGGGCGCCTTCGCCCTGGCCGCCGGCTTCTTCTGCGCGGCGGCTTTCTTCTCGGCCTCCCGTTTGGCGGCGGCCTCGCGCGCGGCCTTCTCGGCGGCGGCCTTCTCCGCCTCCGCCCGCGCCTTCGCCTCGGCCTCGGCCTCCGCCTTCAGCGCCTCCAGCACGTCGCGCGGCCACAGCGGCTGGGTGCCGATGGGCAGGCGGCGCACCCGCGTGCCGGTGGCCCGGGCCACCGCATTCACCACAGCCGGGGCGACGGGCGGCACGCCGGGCTCGCCGACGCCGCCAGGCTCGCGCCCGCCCGGGTTCAGGATGTCCACCTCGATCACCGGCGCGTCCGCCAGCGTCAGCAGCGGGTAGCCGTCGAAATTGGTCTGCTCGGACAGGCCGTCGGCGAACGTCACCTCGCCGAACAGCGCCGCCGACAGGCCGAACAGGATGCCGCCCTCCATCTGCGCCCGGACCGTATCCGGGTTGATGACCCGCCCGCAGTCGATGACGCAGGTGACCTTGCGCACCCGCACCCGGTCCTCCAGATCCACCTCCACATGGGCGACCTGGGCGACGATGGAGCCGAAGCTCTCGTGCAGCGCGATGCCCCGCGCCTGACCGCGCGGCAGTTTGGTCTCGTAGCCCGCAAGGCTTGCGGCCCGCTCCAGCACGGCGCGGTGGCGGGGCTTGCCATCCAGCGCCTTCAGGCGGAACGCCAGCGGGTCCATGCCCGCGGCCTCCGCCAGCTCGTCCATGAAGCTCTCGACGAAGAAGGCGTTGATGCTGTGGCCGACCGAGCGCCAGTAGCCCACCGGCACCGGCGCTTCCACCGCCACATGTTCGATGCGGAGGTCGCCCAGCCTGTAGGGCAGGTTGATCGCCCCCTGCACCGAGGAGAAGTCCGGCTGGCTGCGCGCCGCCAGCGGCAGGATGCGCCCCATCACGCTGCCCTGCACCGACTGGCTGGCCGAGCGGCTGTGCCAGGCAGCGATGCGCCCCTCCTTCCCCACCCGGCCGCGCAGGGTGGCGAGGGCCGCCGGGCGGTACTTGTCCTGGCGGAGGTCTTCCTCCCGGCTCCAGATCAGCTGCACCGGCTTGCCGGTCTCGCGGGCGATGACCGCCGCCTGCACGGCGGCGTCCGCCTCGATCTTGCGGCCGAAGCCGCCGCCGAGCAGCGTCGGGTAGACGGTCACGCTCTCGCGCGCGACGCCCAGCGCCCGCGCCACCGCCATCTGGGTCCAGGTGACCGACTGGGTGGGTGCCCACACCTCGACCGTCTCGCCCTGGACGCGGGCGGTCGCCGTCATCGGCTCCATGCAGGCATGGGCGAGGTAGGGCACGCTGTAGGTGCGCTCGATGACCCCGGCCCCAGCCCCGCTGCCGCCTCCGCCCGCCTTGGCGAGCGCGTCGTCCACGTCCCCGCTCTCGGCGTAGACGTGCGCCTTGCCGTCCTTGAGCGCGGACTCGAGCGCGGCGGTCAGCTCCGCCGTCGCGATGTCCCGGCCTTCGGACCGGTCGAACTGCGGCTCCAGCTTGTCCAGCAGGGTGCGGGCGCGCCACCAGCTGTCGGCCACCACCGCCACCCAGCTCTCCTGCCGCACCACCTTGATGAGGCCCTTGGCGTCGGCCAGCACGGTCTCGTCCACCTCGATGAGCGGCGCGGTGCCGTGGGGCCCTGCCGTCACCGCCGCGTAGACCATGCCCGGCAGGCGAACGTCCGTGCCGAAGCGGGCGGTGCCGTCCACCTTGGAGGGAATGTCGATGCGCGGCACCGGGCGGCCGATGAGCCGGAAATCCCGCGCGCGGCGCAGCTCGGGCGCGTCCGGCGCTTCCTCCCGCGCCGCGTCCGCCGCCAGCTCGGCAAAGCTCGCCCGGCGGTCGCCGTGGACCACCGCGCTGTTCTCGGCGCGGCACTCGGTCCAGTCCACGCCCCAGCGGCGGCCCGCCGCCTTGCACAGCATGGTGCGCGCCGCCGCGCCCGCCAGCCGCAGCGTCTCGTAGAAGGCCCGTACCGACGTGCTGCCGCCGGTCACCTGAAGGGCCAGCCGCTCGGCCAGCTCCGCCATGGCCCAGCGGGCAATGCCGCGCGCGAAGCCCGGCAGCACCTCCGTGCCTTCCTGCATCACCAGCTTGTTGGCGTAGACGGGATGCACCGGCGCGGGCTCGACCGAAATGGACTCCCACGCCGCGCCCATTTCCTCGGCGATGATCTGCGGCAGGGCGGTGTAGACGCCCTGGCCCATTTCCGCCTGCGGCACCAGCACCACCACGCGGCCGTCCGCCCCCACCTTCAGCCAGGCGTTGATGACGGTCTCGTCCTCGCGCGTCATCATCACCAGCTGCGGGGTGCGCGGCCAGGCCAGATAGCCGATGAGCAGCCCCACGCCCGCCGCGCCGCCGATGAGAAAGCGCCGGCGCGTGGTTTTCGGCTGCGGAAGCGGAATGTTGTGCGCTGTGGTGAGATCCGGGTTTCCGTCAGCCATCGAGAACTTACCTGTTGGATCAGCCCGCCTGTTGGATCAAACCGTTGCGGAGCCATGACGCATGGGCACCCCTGACGGCATCGCGCCCTGCCGCCCGGAATCGCCCCGCCGCCTGGTTGCTGGCGGACGTTAGTCAAGCCGCCGATGGAGGGAAAGACTTTTTCCGGGCCGCGGCCGCCGCGCCCCACGGGTCGAGCGGGATTTCAGCCAAAGTGTACGGACAAATGCGCACCCGCCGCCGCCCCCGCCAGCCGCGACTCGGCCGCAAACGGACAGGCGCTGAAATGCGCGACCGGATGAATCGGAGATTGGATAACAGAAATCGGAAAGCAGAATTCGGAGATCCGGGCTTGTTGTCCGGCCTTGCGCCGCAGCGGCCGGGTGGTCCGCATCTGCGCGATCCCCCCGGCCACAGCGCCAGCGTTCCGAGGGGCCTGGCGCCCCTGCAAAATCGACCGGCGATTCTCCCCATTACCCGGTGCGGGTATTTACCCGGTGCAGGCATTTCAAGGCGGGCGCGGTCTTACGCCGCTGCGTTTTCCGCCTTGACGATTGCACTATAGTAGCGCCGCAGTTTCGGCTTGTCGATCTTGCCCGAACCCAATCTTGGCAGAGGGTTGCCAAGAAGCCACAGCCGGGCGGGCACCTTGTAGGGCGCCAGGTGCCGGGCGGCGTGGGCCAGCAGCGCCGCCTCGTCCACCGCCGCGCCGGGGCGCACGTAAACCGCCGCGCCCACGGTCTCGCCCAGGCGCGCGTCGGGCAGGCCGAACACGCTCACCTCCGCAACGCCCGGGAAGCCGTGCAGCACCGCCTCCACCTCCAGGCAGGAGACGTTCTCCCCGCCCCGGATGATGATGTCCTTCTTGCGATCGACGATGAACAGGTAGCCGTCCTCGTCGAACCGGCCGATGTCGCCGGAGCGGAACCAGCCGTCCGCCGTGAAGGCCTCCCGCGTCGCCTCCGGGTTCATCCAGTAGCCCCGCGCCAGCGCCGCCGTGCGCCACCAGATCTCCCCCGCCTCGCCGGGGGCGGCGGGCGTGCCGCTGTCGTCGGCCGCGATCCGGATCTCCATGATGTAGGGAATGGGCCGGCCCGCCGAGCCCGGCTTGGCCAGATATCCCTCCCGGTTGCCGACGGTGCTGAGCGCGTTGGTCTCGGTGAGGCCGTAGCCGATGGTGGGCCGCTTGTCCGGGAAGGTCTCCTTCAGCCGCCGCACATGCTCGGCCGGGCGGGCCGCGCCGCCCGCGCCCATGTCGCGCAGGCTGCTGAGATCGTATTTGTCCCGGTCCGGGTGCTCCATCAGCTCCAGCGTCATGGTGGGCACGCCCACAAGGTGCGTCACCTGCTCCGCCTCGATCACCCGCAGCGCCTCGCCCGCGTCCCAGCGGTGCATCATCACCAGCTTGCGGCCGACGATGAAGCAGGTCATCCACACCGCAAAGCAGCCGGTGGCATGGAACAGCGGCACCGCCAGCAGGGTCGCGGTCTGGCGCTGGAAGGCGATGCCCTCGCCCTCGTCCATCGCGTTCATGGCAAGGCCATAGAGCGCCAGCCCGAACAGCGCCGTGAGGATCGCCCGGTGGGTGGAGACCGCCCCCTTGGGCGTGCCGGTGGAGCCGGAGGTGTAGAGGATGGTGGCGTCATCCTCCGGGTCGAGCGGCGGCAGATAGAACGGCTCGTCCGGGGCGGCGGCGAGCACATCCTCCAGCCGGTCCCAGCCGCAGGCGGCCATCTGCTCGTCGGTCAGCGCGTCCCGGCTGCGGGCGACGGCCACCGGCAGGCGGGAGAGAGTCTGCTCTCCGGCCAGCCCCTCCGCCAGCCCCTCCGCCACCCGCTCGGCGCGCGGGGGATCGGCCACCACCAGCCGCGCGCCGCTGTCACGCAGGGCGAACGCCAGCTCCTCCCCGGTCCACCAGGCATTCAGCGGCACCACGATCGCGCCGATGGTCACAAGCCCCATGAAGGCGAGGCACCATTCGGGATAGTTCCGCATCGCCAGCGCCACCCGGTCGCCCTTGGCGATATGGTAGCGGGACTGGACCGCCGCGCCGTAGCGGCGGGCAAGCGCCAGTGTCTCGGTGAAGCTCAGCCGCTCGTCGCCATAGACGATGAACGGCAGGTCGCCATGGCCCGCGCCCAGCCCGAAAAAATAATCCCGCAGGTTCGGCGGCGCGGCCTTGAAAACCGGCAGCGACTGGCCGCGAACGGGGACCTCCGTCACCTCCAGCCTGCCGCCCGGCCCGGCGAGACTCGCGCAAATCCGGTCGTAGAGCGTGTCCGCTTCCGTCAGCATCGGGCCGTCCTCCCCCCGCGCCTGGTCCGGCTCATTATGCGTTGTTTTGAGAAATAATATGCGGCAAGGGGGAGGGCCCGGCAACGGCGGGGCCGGAGCACGGACAACCTATTTCGGGGGGGTGGAAATTCCATGGAACTGGGCAACATCGACCCTGTTGCGTTTGAGATCGGGCCCCTGGTGGTGCGCTGGTACGCGCTGGCCTACATCGCCGGAATCCTCGGCGGCTGGTGGCTCGCCACCCGCATGGCGGACCGGCCCGGCGCCCCCTGGACCCGCCGCCACATCGACGATTTCATCACCTGGGTGACGATCGGCATCATCGCGGGCGGGCGGCTGGCCTACGTGCTGTTCTACAACCTGCCCTATTACATCGAGGACCCGCTCGCCATCATCCGCCTGTGGGACGGCGGCATGTCCTTCCACGGCGGCGTCATCGGCGTGGGCGTCGCCATCCTGTGGTTCTGCCGGAAACACCGGCTCGACTGGCTGCGCGTGGCGGATTACGTCGCCTGCGTCGTGCCCATCGGGCTGGGGCTCGGGCGCATCGCCAACTTCATCAACGGCGAACTGTGGGGCCGGGTGACCACCTCGCCCGTCGGCGTGATCTTCCGCACCGGCGGCCCGCTGCCGCGCCACCCGAGCCAGCTTTACGAAGCCTTCCTCGAAGGGCTGGTGCTGCTGGTGATCCTGCTGGTGCTGTTCTACCGCACCGAGGCCCGGCGCATGCCCGGCCGCCTGACCGGCGCGTTCCTGCTGTTCTACGGCCTGTTCCGCTTCGCGGTGGAATTCGTGCGCGAGCCGGACAGCCAGCTGGTGGAATTCGCACAGGCGACCGGCCTGCACATGGGCCAGTGGCTGTGCGTGCCCATGATCCTCGGCGGGCTGTACCTGTTCGTCACCGCGCCGAAGCGCCAGGCAGCATGAGCGGGCAGGACAGCATGGGCAGCCTCGCGGACATTCTGGCGGCGCGGATCCGGGCAAGCGGCCCCCTGCCGGTTGCCGACTTCATGGGCCTGTGCCTCGGCCACGAGACCCACGGCTACTACATGAAGCAGGTGCCGTTCGGGCGGGAGGGCGACTTCACCACCGCGCCCGAAATCTCCCAGGTGTTCGGCGAGCTGATCGGCCTTCACCTGGCCGACCTGTGGCTGCGCGCAAGCAGCCCGGCCCCGGTGCAGCTGGTGGAGCTGGGCCCGGGGCGCGGCACGCTGATGGCGGATCTGCTGCGCGCCACCGCCCGCGTGCCCGGCTTCCACGCCGCGCTCGACATCACCTTTGTCGAGATGAGCCCGGTGCTGCGGGCCGAGCAGAAATCCCGCGTGCCGCACGCCCGCTGGGCGGACCGGCTGGCGGACGTGCCCGAGGGCCGGCCGCTGCTGCTGGTCGCCAACGAGTTCTTCGACGCCCTGCCCGCCCGCCAGCTGGTGAAAACCACCCTCGGCTGGCAGGAGCGTCATGTGGACTGGCAGGGCGGGCGCTTCGTGCCGGTGGTGCCGGCGGATGCGCCGCGCCTCGACAGTCTGGTGCCGCCCGCGCTGCGCGCCGCGCCCGAGGGCAGCGTCTTCGAGGTTCTGGGCGGGGCGGAGGAGCTGGCGCTGCTCAACCGCCGCCTGACGCAGGACGGCGGCGCGGCGCTCATCATCGACTACGGCCACGACCGGCACAGCCTGGGCGACACGCTCCAGGCCATGCGCGCCCACGCCTACGCCGACCCGTTCGCGGCACCGGGCGACGCGGACCTCACCGTGCATGTGGACTTCGCGCAGGTGGCGGCCCGGGCGGGCGCGGGGCTGCGCGTGCTGGGGCCCGCCGGCCAGGGGTGCTTCCTGCGCGCGCTGGGACTCGACATCCGCACCGCCGTGCTGGCCAAGGCCAACCCGCCGAAGGCCGAGGCGCTGGTGTCCGCCTCCCGCCGCCTCGCCGACTCCGACCAGATGGGCGCGTTGTTCAAGGTGCTGTCGCTCAGCCACCCGGAATGGCCCGCCCCCGCAGGATTTGACGCATGAGCTTGCCCGCACCCGAGATCACCTACCGCACCGCCGACCGCAGCGACTCGGAGGCGCTGGCCGCCTTCGGCCGGCGCACCTTCACCGCCACCTTTGCCCACCTCTACAAGCCGGAAGACCTGAACACCTACCTCAACCGGGTCTACACCCCCGCCGCCATGCTGGCGGACATGGCGATCCCCGGCACCGAATTCCGCCTCGCCGAGCGCGGGCGGCAGATCATCGGCTTCTGCAAGATCGGCGCGGTGACGGTGCCGCTGCGCACCATTCCGCCCCGCTCCATCGAGCTGCGCCAGCTCTACGTGGACCACGCCTTCCACGGCACCGGCGTCGCCGCCACGCTGATGGCCTGGGCGCTGGACCGCGCCCACGCCCGCGGCTGCGAGCATGTCTTCCTCAGCGTCTATTCCGAGAACTACCGGGCCCAGCGCTTCTACCATCGCCATGGCTTCGTGGTGATCGGCGACTACAAGTTCATGGTGGGCAAGCAGGCGGATGATGAACTCATCATGCACCTGATGATCCGCCACACCCTCGATACCCCCCGCAAGGACCCGGCATGACCGACACCCGCACCCCGATCCACCGCCTCACCGCCCGCGCGCTGGGCGACCTGCCCCACGGCTTCCTCGGCCGCACCGGCGGCGTCTCGGAGGGCATTTTCGCCAGCCTCAACGTGGGGCTGGGCTCGTCGGACGATCCGGCGCGGGTGCGCGAGAACCGCCGCCGCGCGGCGGAGGCGGTGATGCCGGGCGCGCACCTCGTCACCCTGCATCAGGTGCACAGCAACCGCGCCGTCCTCGCCGACGCCTGGGCCGACGATGCCCGCCCGGAGGCGGATGGCCTCGTCACCAACCGGCCCGGCCTCGTGCTCGGCATTCTCACCGCCGACTGCGGGCCCGTGCTGCTGGCGGACCGGGAGGCGGGCGTCATCGGCGCGGCCCATGCCGGGTGGAAGGGCGCGCTGACCGGCGTGCTGGAGTCAACCGTGGCGCTCATGGAGTCCCTCGGCGCGCAGCGGGAGCGCATCAGCGCCGCCATCGGCCCCTGCATCAGCCGCCGCTCCTACGAGGTGGACGAAGGCTTCCTGCGCCGTTTCGCCGAAAGCTGCGAGGAGGCCGAACACTTCTTCTCCAGCGGCACCCGCGAGGGCCATTACCAGTTCGATCTGGAAGGCTTCGTCGCCCTGCGCCTCGCCCAGGCGGGCGTGCGCGCCATCGAGGCGCTGGGCATCGACACCTACAGCCAGCCGGACCGCTTCTTCAGCTATCGCCGCACCACCCACGCGGGCGAGCCGGATTACGGCCGCCAGATCTCCCTCATCGCCCTGCCGGGCTGAGGCGGACGATCCCGCACTCCCGGGGGATGTGACGTCAGGGGTCAGTCCGTCTCCGCGCTGATGTCGTTCTCCTGCCACAGGGGCGGCATGGCCGACTGCGCGCAATAGCGGGCGCTCTGCACCCAGCCGTCGCTCTGGCTGACGGCGGTGAAGGCCGTATCCCCCGTGAGCGTGAAGGTGCGCTCATGCTCCTCCGGCGGCGCATTGCCCCACAGTTCGGTGCAGGATTCCCGCACGCGGTAGACGTTCGGCCCGGTCGGCTCGATTGCCTTGTACGCGCACTGGGCATGGGCGCTGTTGATGCCCTTGCGGTGCACCAGCACCACCGTCGCATTGGAGGCCTCGCCGCACGGCGTGTCGCTCGACACATAGTAGCCGCGCTTGAGCGGCAGCGCCGCCAGGGTCTGCGTGGCAGAAGCGGAAGTCGGGGCCGGGGCCGGGGCCCGGGCCGCCCCCGCGTCGGCAGCGTCGGTTGCCGTGCCAGCGTCGGCGGTTTCGGTCGTCTCGGCGGTATCGGCGGCCTCGGCGGCGTCGGCCTCGGCGGCCTCACTGGTCTCGGCGGCTTCGGTGTTCTCCGCCGTGGCGTCGCCCGGGCTGCATGCGGCAAGACCTGCGGCCAGCAGCGCAGGCCCGATCAGAGAGGGGGCGTACCTCATGGTTCTGTTCCTTTGCGGGAGAGAGGGGGGGGAAATTTACAATCGGGAGTTGAGCATACCGCAAAATATTCTTTCCTCAAGGTAATTCCTAGCCAAACCGGACCAAATCCGAGAGGATTTGGAGATGAAACGCTGTCCGGGTTGTGGCGGGTGTCGCCACTACAGGTTGAGCGATG
>Ga0207867_1000115_pt1 | contig 95139 bp, 81 predicted proteins | sample HigsolmetaAR206D_FD_184838 | JGI IMG/M metagenome (GOLD analysis project Ga0207867, IMG submission 184838) | Ionic liquid and high solid enriched microbial communities from the Joint BioEnergy Institute, USA - AR20-6-D (SPAdes) (version 2) ...
GAGCAGGACATCAAGCCATTGATTCTTAAGCTGTTAAAGACAACTTCGATCAACGAAATCAGGCCAATTCTGGTCCGGAAAGGCTAGGAATTACCTAAACGAAAAGGGGGTCGCAGGGGGATTATAAATCCCCCTGCAAATCTTGAACCTTCGCCTGAGCCGCCGTCAGGCCGCCGGGTTCGCGGGGCCGTCTCCCGACGGGCGGGTGATGATCCGGTCGCGTCCCGTGAGCAGGGAGCCGGTTCCCATTTGCAGGAGGAGCCGTTCGCGGTCGCTGGTGCGGTAGCGGTTTTCGGCGCGGCGCACTGCCTCGCCCGAGACGCCCATGTCCTCCAGCGCCTGCCGTGCCATTTCGACGGCGGATTCCTGCACCTCCCGCACCACGGACCGCACCGGCGCGTCCCGCAGCGCGATCATGCTGCGCCGGTCGTAGGCACGCACGTAGAGCGCCGCCTGGGGAAACGCCTGGTGGATTTCGTGGAGCCGCGCCGTGTCCAGCTGGTCGCCATCGATGCAGAACAGGATCGCCTCCGCGTCCGCTGCCCCGGCGTGGCGCAGCAAGTCCAGCCGCGTGCCGTCGCCGAAGTACACCTTGGCGCCATACTCGCCTGCCAGATCGATCGTCTGGGTGTCCAGGTCGATCAGCGTCACCGGAATGTTGCCCGCCATCAGCATCTGGGCCACCGTCTGCCCGAAGCGGCCGTAGCCGATGACCAGCGCGTTGGCCCCTTCCTTGAGGGCCTCGGCGCTCGGCCCTTCCCGCAGCTCCGCCCTGGACTTGGGCTCCTTGCGCAGCCAGCGGGTGAGCATCATCAGGAACGGCGTCGTGGCCATCGACAGCGTGACGATCGCCCCGAACAGGCTGGAGACCTCCGGCGCGATCAGCCAGGCATGTTGCGCCTGCGCGAACAGCACGAAGCCGAACTCGCCGCCCTGGCTCAGCAGCATCCCCAGCGCCAGCGCCGATTGCCAGCGCATGCGAACCACCAGGCCGATGAGGAAGATCACCAGCGTCTTCACCGCGATCAGCACCAGCGCCATGGTTGCCACGAACACCGGCCGCTCGGCGATGGCGGAGAGGTCCAGCATCATGCCGACGCTGAGGAAGAACAGCCCCAGCAGGATGGAGCGGAACGGCTCCACATCCGCTTCCAGTTCGTGCCGGTAGGGCGAGTCCGCCAGCACCACGCCCGCCACGAAGGCGCCCAGCGCCGTGGAGAGCCCCAGCGTTTCCATCAGCGCCGCCGCGCCCATCACCGTGAACAGGGAGGCGACGATGAACATCTCCCGCTCGCCGAGCCCGCCGATCAGCCGGAACAGCGGCCGCAGCAGGAAGCGCCCGGCAGCGAACAGCCCGGCGATGGCGCCCACCGTGTAGAGCGCCAGCTGCCAGCCCGGCGGGCCGCCCGCATCCGCCGGGTTGCGGCTGAGCGCGGCGATGATGGTGATGAGCGGGATGATGGAGAGGTCCTGGAACAGCAGGATGGCAAAGGCGCGCTCGCCGAACGGTGTCTTCAGCCGCCCGGAGGATTGCAGCATCGGCAGCACCTGCGCGGTGGAGGAGAGCGCCAGCGGCAGACCGAGCGCGAGCGCCGCCGCCACGGTGAATTTGGTGAAGCCCGCGATGATCCCCGCCACGGCGAGGCCGCACGCCGCCACCTGCACCAGCCCGACGCCGAAGATGTCGCGCCGCATCTGCCACAGCCGCGCCGGGCTCAGCTCGAGGCCGACCACGAACAGCAGCAGCGTGATGCCGAGTTCGGCGATGACCAGCTTCTCCTGCGCATCGCCCACCAGCCCCAGCACGTTGGGGCCGACCACCACGCCCGCCAGCAGGTAGCCGAGCGTTGCCCCCAGACCCAGCCGGCGAAACAGCAGCACAAAGACCAGCGCAAAGCCCAACAGCAGGAAGCCGTCGTGCAGCAGCGAGCCTTGCCCCGGTTCACCCATCGTTCCAGCCCCTGACGAACATGATGCGCACTCGTTCCCCGTCTATAGGCAAACACGCGCCAAGGCATCCCTCAACCGGTCTTTTGAAACGCTTTTACGAGGAACTGCGCCATAATGGTTGCGAGGGACTTTGCCCCCCGCACGCGGAGGCGTGCCCTTGATGACGGACACGGCCCTTTGAAACGAAGGGGAGTGCGGGGGTCCGAGACCCCCGCAAAACCCTGAAAACAAGTCCCGGAAGGCGAAGCCTTATTGTCCGCCGGTCCCGCTGCGGGCGTCCGCGCCGACGGCGTCCTGCACGCTGGCGAAGTTGTCGCGGCGCAGGAGGTCGCCCAGTTCCCGCTTGATGCGGCCGACCAGGCCCGGGCCTTCGTAGACGAGGCTGCTGTAGAGCTGGACGAGGGAGGCGCCGGCGCGGATCTTGGCGTAGGCGTCCGCGCCCGAGGCGACGCCGCCGACGCCGATGAGCGGCATCCGGTGGCCGACGAGGCCGTGGAACCGGCGCAGCATGGCGGTGGAGGCCTCGAACAGCGGCGCGCCGGAGAGGCCGCCCGCCTCGCTCCGGTTGGGGCTGCGCAGGGTGTCGGGCCGGGTGATGGTGGTGTTGGAGACGATGAGGCCGTCGATGCCGCTTTCGAGCGCGACGGCGGCGATGTCTTCCACGTCCGCGTCGGTGAGGTCCGGGGCCACCTTCACCAGCAGCGGCGTCGTGTCCGCGCCCCGCGCCTCAAGGCAGCGGCCGATGAGCTCGGCGAGGGAGTCGCGGATCTGGAGGGCGCGCAGGCCCGGCGTGTTGGGAGAGGAGATGTTGATGGTGATGTAGGAGACCAGCCCCAGGATGCCGCGAATGGCGGTGACGTAATCGGCGATGCGGTCTTCGCTGTCCTTGTTCGCGCCCACGTTGCCGCCGATGAGGCCGGGGAGTGCGCGGCGGCGCGCCAGGCGGACGCGCACCGCCTCCAGCCCGTCGTTGTTGAAACCCATGCGGTTGATGACGGCCCGGTCCTCCTTGAGGCGGAACAGGCGCGGGCGCGGATTGCCCGCCTGCGGGCGCGGCGTCACCGTGCCCACCTCGACGAAGCCGAAGCCCAGCTTGAGGAGGGCGTCCGGCACCTCGGCGTTCTTGTCGAAGCCGGGGGCCATGCCGATCGGGTTGGGGAACCGCAGCCCCCACAGCGACACCGCCAGCAGGGGATCGTCCGGCCCGGCGGCTGGCGCGAGGCCGGTCTTGAGCCCGGCGATGGTGAGGCGGTGGGCGGTCTCCGCATCCAGCGCGAACAGGGCGGGACGGGCGAGGCGGTAGCAATCGATCATGACTTCAGTCCTTCGGGAAAGACATGCGCGCCCTCGGCCAGCGGCAGCGGCCAGGTGCGGGTGACGGCCGCCAGCGGCAGCTCGCCATAAAGATGCGGGAACAGCTGGCCGCCGCGGGAGGGCTCCCAGCGCAGGGCGGGGCCGAGCGCGGCGGCGTCCACCTCCGCCAGCACCAGGCCGGCCTCGCCCGCGAAATGCTTCGCCGCCGTGCCTTCCAGCTGCCCGGCGGTGGAGAAATGGATGAAGCCGTCCCGCCGGTCGTCGGCGGAGCCGGTGAAGCGGCCCGCGCGCTGCGCCCCGGCCCATTCGTCCGCCCGGAAGATCTTGTAGATGGTGGTCACAGGCTCACCCGTCTGGCTGGTTCTAGCGTCTGGTTTCGGCGTTGAATCCGGTGCTTGGTCCGGCACTGGCTCCGGCCGGGCGCGCGTGGCAACGGCGCGACTCGGCCGGGGCTGCCTTTCCATACGCGCGCGGATCCCCCGGCGACAAGCGCTCCTGCACCCGCCGCCGACCCTCGCCTATCTGTCAGGCGGCGGCGACTTGGGCCTTTTCCCCCGTTGCCAAATGGGATAAGCGGGCCCGGCGCGAGCGGAGCCTTGCCTTGCGGCGCAATACCGCGCGGTCCCGCGCGTTCCGCGCTTGACATCGCGATGCCACCCCCCACATAAACCGGACGAAATTAATCTGATTTAACCCGGAGCACGCACGAGCGATGGTGCGCCTGTCCAACCTGGCGGATTATGCGGTGGTGGTGATGTGCCAGATGGCCCTCACCGACGACGCCCGTCCGTCCGCCGCCTCGGTGGCGGCGGCGACCAACGTGCCGCTGCCGACGGTTGCCAAGCTGCTGGGCACCCTGTCCCGCGCCGGGCTGCTGCAATCCTACCGGGGCATCGGCGGCGGCTTCGCCCTGGCCCGGCCCGCCGGCGAGATCAGCGTGGCGGAGATCGTGGAAGCGGTGGACGGCCCGATCGCCCTCACCCATTGCACCGACCCCGCGCCCGGCCAGTGCGCGCGGGAGGGCATCTGCTCCATCAAACCGCACTGGCAGATCATCAACCGCACCATCCGCGATGCGCTTTCCACCGTCTCGCTCGCCGATCTGGTGCAAGGCACGGTTTCGCTGCCCGCCCTCGAGGCGGCCGAGCCCCCGGCGGCTCCCAACCAGTTGAGGCGTTAACATGGCTCCGACCCAAGAAACCCTTTCGACCGTCGAGGACATCACGGGCACCTACAAGTGGGGCTTCTCGACCGACATCGAGTCCGAGTTCGCGCCCAAGGGCCTCAATGAGGACGTGATCCGCTTCATCTCCGCCAAGAAGCAGGAGCCGGAGTGGATGCTGGAGTGGCGGCTCAAGGCCTATCGCCACTGGCTCACCATGGAGGAGCCCAAGTGGGCCATGGTGAAGTACCCGGAGATCGACTTCCAGGACGCCTACTACTACGCCGCGCCCAAGAAGAAGCCGACCCTCAAGTCGCTGGACGAGGTGGACCCGGAGATCCGCCGCACCTACGAGCGGCTGGGCATCCCGCTCGAGGAGCAGAAGGTGCTGGCCGGCGTCGAGGGCGCGCGGAAAGTGGCGGTGGACGCGGTGTTCGACAGCGTCTCCGTCGCCACCACCTTCCGCGAGGAGCTGAAGAAGGCGGGCGTGATCTTCCTCTCCATCTCCGAGGCGATCCGCGAGTATCCGGACCTGGTGCGCAAGTACCTGGGCTCGGTGGTGCCGATGCACGACAACTTCTACGCCACCCTCAACAGCGCCGTGTTCTCCGACGGCACGTTCGTCTACGTGCCCAAGGGCGTGCGCTGCCCGATGGAGCTGTCCACCTACTTCCGCATCAATGCCCAGAACACCGGCCAGTTCGAGCGCACGCTGATCGTGGCCGACGAGGGCGCCTATGTTTCCTACCTCGAGGGCTGCACCGCCCCGATGCGCGACGAGAACCAGCTGCACGCGGCGGTTGTCGAGCTGGTGGCCATGGCGGACGCCGAGATCAAGTACTCGACCGTCCAGAACTGGTACCCCGGCGACAAGGAAGGCAAAGGCGGCATCTACAACTTCGTCACCAAGCGCGGCCTGTGCAAGGGCGCGCGCTCGAAGATCAGCTGGACCCAGGTGGAGACCGGCTCCGCCGTCACCTGGAAGTATCCGAGCTGCGTGCTGGCGGGCGAGGAGTCGGTGGGCGAGTTCTATTCGGTGGCGGTGGTGAACAACTACCAGCAGGCCGACACCGGCACCAAGATGATCCACATCGGCAAGAACAGCCGCTCGACGATCATCTCCAAGGGCATCTCGGTCGGGCGCGGCCAGAACACCTACCGGGGCCTGGTCAAGGTGCTGCCCTCCGCCGAGAACGTGCGCAACTTCACCCAGTGCGACAGCCTGCTGCTCTCCGACACCTCCGGCGCGCACACCGTGCCATACATCGAGGTGCGGAACCCCTCGGCGCAGATCGAGCACGAGGCCACCACCTCCAAGATTTCGGACGACCAGCTGTTCTACGCCATGAGCCGGGGCCTCTCGGAGGAGGAGGCGGTCGCCATGATCGTCAACGGCTTCTGCCGCGAGGTGCTGCAAAAGCTGCCCATGGAATTCGCCGTCGAGGCCCAGAAGCTGCTGGGCATCAGCCTTGAAGGTTCGGTCGGCTGATCCGCCAGAGAAAGACAGGAAGACTATCGATGCTTGAGATCAAGAACCTGCACGCCACGGTGGACGGCAAGGAAATCCTCAAAGGACTCAGCCTCTCCATCAAGCCGGGGGAGGTGCACGCCATCATGGGGCCGAACGGCGCGGGCAAGTCCACCCTGGGCTACACCCTGGCGGGCCGCGACGGCTATGAGGTGACCGAGGGCGCGGTGGAGTTCCTCGGCCAGGACCTGCTGGCGCTGGAGCCGCACGAGCGCGCCGCCGCCGGCCTGTTCCTCGGCCTGCAATATCCGGTGGAGATTCCGGGCGTCTCCAACCTCACCTTCCTCCGCACCGCACTCAACGCCCAGCGCAAGCTGCGGGGCGAGGAGGAAGTCTCCTCCGCCGACTTCCTGCGCCTGGTGCGCGAGAAGGCGAAGGAGCTGGGGCTCGACCCCGAGATGCTGAAGCGCCCCGTCAACGTGGGCTTCTCCGGCGGCGAGAAGAAGCGCAACGAGATGGTGCAGATGGCCGTGCTCCAGCCCAGGCTCGCCATTCTGGACGAGACCGACTCCGGCCTCGACATCGACGCGCTGAAGGTGGTGGCCCAGGGCATCAACGCCCTGCGCGGCCCGGACCGGGCCATCCTGCTCATCACCCACTACCAGCGCCTGCTGGACTATGTGGTGCCCGATCATGTGCACGTGCTGGCGGCGGGCCGCATCGTGAAGTCGGGCGACAAATCCCTCGCGCTGGAGCTGGAGCGCGAAGGCTACGCGACGGTGGCCGCATGAGCGCGCCGTTCACCCTGCCCAGCAAGCGCGACGAGGCCTGGCGCTACAGCGACCTGAAGGCGCTGGAGGCGGCGATGATGCTGCCCGACGCGGCGGACGCGCCCGTCTCCGAAGCCCTGTCCCTGCGCGACGGCGAAACCCTCGCCCTGCCGCTGGCGATCACCGGCGGCCGGGCGGACGTCACCCGCTCCGTCGCGGTGGCGCCGGACGCCACCGCCGTGCTCGACGAGCGCTACAGCGGCGGCGGCTGGCTGAACCCGCAGGTGAGCCTCCACATCGGCGCGGGTGCGACCCTCGCCCACCACATCGACCAGAGCCGGGCGGGCGACGCCCTCACCACCGCCCGCTACGACGTGGAGGTGGGCCCGGGCGCGACCTACCGCGTCCACATCCTCAACGCCGGCGGCCAGCTTGGCCGGGTGGAGCTGGACGTGCGCATTCACGAAGGCGCGTCGGTGGAGCTGGGCGGCGTGCTGCTGGCGAGCGAGGCCCGGACCATCGAGCTGGTCACCCGCTTCCACCACATCGCCCCCGACGCCACCAGCCGCCAGACCGTGCGCTCGGTGGCGGCGGACAAGGGCACCGTCACCTACCTCGGCAAGATCATCATCAGCGAAGGCTCCCAGCGGATCGACGCGGAGCAGTCCTCCAAGGCGCTGCTGCTGGCCCGCACCGCCACGGCCAACGCCAAGCCGGAGCTGGAGATCTACGCCAACGAGGTGAAGTGTGCCCACGGCGCCACCGTCGGCGAGCTGGACAAGCAGGCGCTGTTCTACATGGCGACGCGCGGCGTCGAGCCCGCCGAGGCAAAGGCGCTGCTGACCGAGGCGTTCGTTGCCGACGCCATCGAGCCCATCGCCGACGACGCGCGGCGCGAGGCGTTCGCCGAGGCCGCGACCGGGCGGCTCCGGGCGATGGTGCGGGGAGCGTGAGCATGACCGACTACCGCGCCCAGTTCCCCGTGCTCGTCAACGAGCCGGACCTCGTCTACCTCGACACCGCCGCCACGGCGCAGAAGCCGCAGGCGGTGGTGGACGCCATCACCCGCGCCTACGCCTGCGACTATGCCACCGTGCACCGGGGCGTCTACCGGCGCAGCCAGACCATGACCGAGGCCTACGAGGAGGCCCGCGCCACCGTCGCCCGCTTCATCAACGCGGCCTCGCCCGCCGAGGTGGTGTTCGTGCGCGGCGCGACCGAAGGCATCAACCTGGTGGCGCAGAGCTGGGCCGCCGCCAACCTGGGCGAAGGCGACGAGGTGGTGGTGACCGAGCTGGAGCACCACTCCAACATCGTGCCCTGGCAGCTGGCCTCCGAAATCGCCGGGTTCGGCCTCAAGGTCATCCCCATCACCCCCGACGGCGACATCGACTACGAGGCCGCCGCGCGGGTGATCGGCCCCCGGACGAAGCTGGTGGCCGTCACCCACATCTCCAACGTGCTCGGCACGCTGGTGGACGTGAAGCGCATCGTCGCCCTGGCGAAGGCGGTGGACGCCAGGGTGCTGGTGGACGGCTGCCAGGCCGCCCCCCGCCAGATCGTCGACGTGCAGGACCTGGGCGCGGATTTCTACGTCTTCTCCGGCCACAAGCTCTACGGCCCCACCGGCATCGGCGTGCTGTGGGGCCGGCTCGACGTGCTCAACGCCATGCGGCCCTACCACGGCGGCGGCGCCATGATCGAGACCGTCACCTTCGAGCGCACCACCTATCTGCCTGCGCCGCAGCGGTTCGAGGCGGGCACGCCGCATATCGTCGGCGCGCTCGGGCTGAAGGCGGCCATCGACTACGTGAGCGCGATCGGCCTGCCCGCCATCCGGGCGCACGAGGCCGACCTCACCCGCCAGGCCATCGAGGCGCTGTCGCGCTTCAATTCGGTCCGGGTGCTGGGGCCGGGCCACCACACCGGCATCGTCTCGTTCGTGATGGAAGGGGTTCATCCCCACGACATCGGCACCATATTGGACGAGGCGGGAATCAACATCCGGGCCGGGCACCACTGCGCCCAGCCGCTGATGGAGCGGCTCGGCGTGGGGTCCACGGCGCGCGCCAGCTTCGGCATCTACAACACCCCGGCGGACGTGGAGCGTCTGGCGGAGGGTATGGACAAGGTAGTGAGGATCTTCCGATGAACGGGGAAGAACCGAAGAATTTCACGGTCGAGGAAATCAGCGAGGCCCCGCCCCCGCCGGAGCGGCCCGTGCCGCCGCGCCAGGTGGACTTCATCGAAAGCTTCCTGAAGGAAGAAAAGCCCGCCGTCTCCCCCGAGGCGCCGGGCGGCGATGTCTACGACCGGGTGCTGGAGGCGCTGCGCAACATCTACGACCCGGAAATCCCGGTGAACATCTACGACCTCGGCCTGATCTACGGGCTGGAGATCAACGAAGGCCACGTGGTCATCACCATGACCCTGACCACGCCCCACTGCCCGGTGGCCGAATCCATGCCGGGCGAGGTGGAAACCCGCGTCGGCGCGGTGCCGGGCGTGGGCTCGGTCGAGGTGAACCTGGTGTGGGATCCGCCCTGGGATCCGCAGAAGATGTCGGACGAAGCCAAGCTGGAACTGGGGATGCTGTAATGACGGACGAGACCCGGACGACCGCCGCCACCACCGGCGAGACCGCCAGCCCGGCCCTGACGCCAAGCGTGACAGGGCCCGGCCGGCCCCGCGCCGCGCGCCCCGCGCCGCTCACCGTGACCGAGCGCGCCGCCGAGCGCATCCGCGAGCTGCTGGCGAAAGCCGACAAGCCCGCCGCGGGCCTGCGCCTGACCACGCCGCAGAAGGGATGCTCCGGCCTCTCCTACAAGGTGGACTACGTGGACGAGCCCAACCCGATGGACGAGGTGGTCGAAACCCCGGGCGGCCGCCTCTACATCGACACCATGTCCCTCCTCTACATCATCGGCTCCGAGATGGACTGGCAGGAAGACATGTTCACCGCCGGGTTCGTCTTCAACAACCCCAACGAAAAAGGCCGCTGCGGCTGCGGCGAAAGCTTCACGGTGTGAGGTTTCGCCGGACGGCCCCGAGGATTCAGGCCCGCTGCACGCGGGCTTTTTTCTTTTTCGCAAGGGAGCTCACCCCTGCACCCCCGGTATGTTTGCGGCCTGACCGCCGCGTCTCACAGGCGGGCGGACGTGCGGCGGAAGTGAAACGGGGCGAGACCTGCCTCCGGGATGCCCCGTAATCGCCCGTAGAGGCGCCCTGGAGCGCCGGAACGGCCCTGCCCGCTACCACCCTAGCGGAAATAGGCAAAAACCTCTCTGTGAGCGTTTAAACCCCCTTGGCGGCGATTTCTAGCGGCGGGCGAAAAGCGCTCAACGGATTCCCGCCTTGTGTGATGCAACGCCAGCCGGAAGGGCGCGCCCTGAAAAGGCCGGGGTGCAGGGGTCCGCGACCCCTGCAAGAAATCCCTGAAAAACCCTTGAACCCCTTGAACCCCTTGAACCCCTTGCCAGCGCCTCCTCAGTCGCCTTCCAGCGTGCGGTCCAGATCGACGGGGCGGACGAAGCGGACGAGTTCGCCCTCGCCGGGGCGCACGTCGGTCCAGTGGTCCACGTCGAAGGTGATCTCGACCACCCCGGCGGTGGGCAGGAAGGCGGAGAGCCGGGCCATCAGCCGCTCCGGCCCGTGTCCGGCGAGTTGGAGGCCGAGGTCCTCGAAGCCCGGGTTGTGGCCGATGATGAGGATGTTGTCCCATTCGTCCGGCAGGGCGTGGATGATGTCCAGGAGGGTGTCGCTGGAGGCCAGGTAGACCCGCTCGTCTTCCAGTTCGGTGAGCTTGGCGCCGTAGCCTTCCTCCACCAGCGCGAGGGTTTCCAGCGTGCGCACGGAGGGGGAGACCACCACCCGGTCGAACGTCAGCCCTTCGGTGCGCAGGTAGTGGCCCATGCGGGGGGCGGCGCGGCGGCCCCGCTCGTCCAGCGGCCGGTCGAAATCGCGCTGGGAGGGGTCCCCCCAGCCAGCCTTGGCGTGACGAAGCAGCGTCAACGATTTCACGAGCGGCCCTTACTTACGAAACTCACGGTCGAGCCCTTATAGCCACAACGAAGGGGCAGGCCCAAGGCCTGACGGGCCGAATATCGCCGGGCATTCTCTCTCCGGGCGCGCTGCGGGCGCGCTCATGACGGCAGGCGCTTGAGCCGCGCCGCCGTGGCCCGCTCGATGGCGGCGGCGGCCAGCCGCTCCAGCCCGAGGCGGGCGCGGATGGTGTCGAGCATGTGGCGTTCGTCCTGATCCACCTCGCCGTCGGCGGCGGCCACCTCGCAGGCGAGGCAGTAGGCGGTCTCGCCCAGTTCGTCGGGGATGGCGGTTTGCAGGAGGCCGAGCACGGTATCGAGCCCGTCGTCGGTGTTGAGGATGGTGCCGCAGTCGCGGCTGAGCGGGATGAGCAGCTCCACGTTGAAGCTTTCGAACACCGGCCATTCCCGCACCAGCCGGCCGATGACCTGCATCTCGGGCGTGCCCATGCGCCCGTCCGACCCCGCCACCAGGATCATCAGATAGACAAGCGCGGTGTGTACCGAAACCGGCTGGCCGGTCATGGTGTCTGCTCCCCCGAATTTCCGATGCGGCGCATGGTAAGGTCCGCATCCGCCCCCGGCAAGTCACCGGCAAGGCCGGGCTCCGCCGCGCCCTGCGGCGGCCGGCCGCCGAGGAACTTGTAGGATTCCTCCACCGCTTCGAGGAGCGTGCAGCGCCGCACCGGCACCTCCGGCGGGAAGGCGGAGAGCAGGCGCGAGGGCACCGCCGCGCCCAGGAGCACGAACACGCCCCGGTCGTCCGCCCGGCGGATGAGCCGCCCGAACGCCTGGGCGAGCCGGGCGCGGGTGACGAGGTCATCGTAGGCCGCGCCGCCGAAGGCCGCCCGCCGCGCCGCGTGCAGGATGGTGGGGCGCGGCCAGGGCACGCCCTCCAGCGCGACGAGGCGCAGGGAGTGGCCGGGCACGTCGACGCCGTCGCGCAGGGCGTCGGTGCCGAGGAGCGAGGCGACCGGGTCGGCGCGGAACATGTCGACGAGCGTGCCGGTGTCGATGGGGTCCACATGCTGGGCGAGCAGGGGCAGGCCGCGCTCGGCCAGCGGCGCGGCGATGCGGGCGTGCACCGCCTTCAGCCGGGCGATGGCGGTGAACAGGCCGAGCACGCCGCCGCCCGCCGCCTGGATGAGCGCCTTGTAGGCCCCCGCCAGCTGGCCGATGTCCCCGCGCTTCACGTCCGTCACGATGAACACCCGCGCCGCGTCCGCATAGTTGAAGGGCGAGGGCGTGGAGAACCGCCGGGGCGGAAGGGCCAGATGCTGCGCGCCGGTGCGCTGCTCGGCGATGCGCCAGTCCGTCTCCAGCGCGGCCTCGCCCTTGTCGAGGGTCTTGTCGCGCAGGGTGGCGGAGGTGACGACGACGCCGTGGGCAGGCTCCAGCACCAGCCCGGCGAACGGCTTGGTGGGGTCGAGCCAGTGACGGTGGAGCCCCACGTCGAACTCCCGCCCCTCGACACGGTCCAGCGCCATCCAGTCCACGAACTCCGGGTCCGCCGCGCCGCCGAGGCGGGCGAGCAGGCCGATCCACGCCATGAGGGTCTGCCGCCGCAGCCTGAGGCCGTTGGCCGCGCCCTCGATGCGGGTGCGCAGCGCGGAGTCCAGCCACTCGGGCCGCTCCTCCACCAGCTCCATGAGCCGCGCCTCCAGCTTGGCCATGGGCGTGGCGAGGGCGTCGAGCGCCGCCTGCGCCTCGACCCCCGCCTCCACCACGCCGGGCAGGAGGTGGGCGATTTCCGTCTCGATGCCGTAGCCGGCGTCCTTCTCCTCGGCGCGGGCCAGCACCTGCTGGCGCACCGCCGCCAGCAGCCGCTCGATCGGCCCCTCGGGCGCGCCCTCCTGGAGGCGTTGCAGCCAGCCTTCGGAGGGCAGGTCGCGCAATCGCTCCAGAATGTCGGAGAGCAGGCGGGCGCTCTCGTCGTCGTGCAGCACCAGTTCGGACAGGCGCGCCTCCAGCCCGCGCCGCCGCCCCCGGGCGCGGGACTTCTCCGGCCCCAGCAGCCAGCGGCGCAGCTCCAGCCCCTCGGTGCCGGTGAGGTGCGCGGCGAAGGTGGAATCGGCCGCGTCGAACAGGTGGTGGCCTTCGTCGAAGACGATGCGGGTGAGCCGCTCGTTCTCCGAGCGCCCCCGCGCCGCATTCACCATCACCAGCGCGTGGTTGGCGATGACGATGTCCGCGCCCGCGGTCTTGCGCGCGGCCCGCTCGATGAAGCAGCGCCGGTAGTGCGGGCAGCCGGCGTAGACGCACTCGCCGCGCCGGTCGGTGAGCGCCGCGACGCGGTTGGCGCCGAACAGGGAGGCGAGCCAGCCGGGGAAATCCCCGCCGATCATGTCGCCATCCCGGGTGTAGCGGGCCCAGCGCATGGTGAGATGGGCCAGAATTGCCGCCCGGCCGGTGAAGGCGCCCTGCACCGCGTCCTCCAGGTTGAGGAGGCACAGGTAGTTCTCCCGCCCCTTGCGCACGACCGTCTTGCGGGCGCGCTCGGCGGGGTCCGGGTAGAGGCGGGCCAGCTCGGCGTCCAGCTGGCGTTGCAGCGCCTTGGTGTAGGTGGAAACCCACACGCTGCCGCCCGAGCGCTCCGCCCACAGGCTGGCGGGCGCGAGGTAGCCCAGCGTCTTGCCGGTGCCGGTGCCCGCCTCCACCAGCGCCACGTTGGGCGCGGCCTGCATCTCGCGCGGGCGGAAGGCGAAGCTGGCGGCCTCCGCGTAGTCCCGCTGCTGGGGCCGCTCCTCCGCGCCCCGGCCGACGAGGCGGGCGAGCCGCTCCGCCACCTCCTCCGTGCCCAGCCGCACCTCGCGGGGCCGGGGCGGCGGCGGCGCCTCCTCCCACTCGGGCAGGGCGAGGAACAGCGGCCGGTCCGCGTGGCGCGGCGAGGGCAGGCGCTGGGCGACCAGCGGTGCCCACGGCCACTTGAGGCGCAGCAGCGCCTGCGCCGCCCCGTAGGCCCCCGTCTTGTAGCGCCAGTGGGGGTCTTCCATCTCGGCGAGCAGGGCCTCGGCCGCCTGGCGCAGGAACAGGGCTTCCTCCTCGGGCGTGACCGGCGCGTCGAGCCCCAGCGCGCGGGCCAGCCCCCGCGCCGTCGGCACGCAGAACCGGGCCGGGCGCACGAAGGCGAACAGCTCCAGCAGGTCCAGCCCCGACAGCGACGGGTAGCCCAGCCGCGAGGCGGTGAGCGGCGCGTTCAGCAGGATGACCGGCGTATCGGCGGCAAGGCGGATCGCCTGCCCCCGGGTCAGCGGCTGCGGCGGGCCGTCGCCCTCCGCCATCCAGATGCCCACATGGGCGGCAACGAGCGTCGGATGGCGCTTCAGCAGCGCATTTCCGGTATGTGCGGGTTGATCGGTCATGGCAGGAACACTAATGACCGTCTCTCGTGCTCACCACAACCGCCGGATTGACAAGATGGACGCTCTCAAAGACGCAGCGCAAGTGAACAAGGCCTGGGTGTTCGAGGAGGCCCGCAAACTGGTGAAGCGTTATGCGTCCGCGCCGCCGGAGAAGGGCTACGTGCTGTTCGAGACCGGCTACGGCCCCTCGGGCCTGCCGCACATCGGCACCTTTGGCGAGGTGGCACGCACCACCATGGTGATGCACGCCTTCTCCCTGCTCTCGGACCTGCCGACCAAGCTGATCTGCTTCTCGGACGACATGGACGGCCTGCGCAAGGTGCCCGACAACGTGCCGAACAAGGAGATGCTGGAGCCCGCGCTCGGCAAGCCGCTGACCCAGGTGCCGGACCCCTTCGGCACCCACCCCAGCTTCGGCGAGCACAACAACGCCCGCCTGCGCGCGTTCCTCGACGCCTTCGGCTTCACTTACGAGTTCTACTCGGCGACCGAGTGCTACAAGTCCGGCCGGTTCGACGCCACGCTCCTCAAGATGCTGGCCAACTACGACAAGGTGATGGACATCATCCTGCCGACGCTCGGGCCCGATCGCCGCAAGACCTATTCGCCCTTCCTGCCCGTGTGCCCCAAGACCGGCGTCGTGCTTCAGGTGCCGATGATCGAGCGGGACGTGGAGGCCGGCACCGTCACCTACATCGACCCCAATGACGGCGAGCGCATGACGGTGCCCGTCACCGGCGGCCACTGCAAGCTGCAGTGGAAGGCGGACTGGGCCATGCGCTGGGTGGCGCTGGGCGTCGACTATGAAATGGCGGGCAAGGACCTGATCGATTCCGTCACCCTCTCGGGCAAGATCGCCCGGGCGCTGGGCGCGCGCCCGCCCGAGGGCTTCAACTACGAGCTGTTCCTCGACGAGAAGGGCGAGAAGATCTCCAAGTCGAAGGGCAATGGCCTGACCATCGAGGAGTGGCTGACCTACGCCAGCCCGGAGAGCCTGGCGCTCTACATGTACCAGCAGCCGCGCAAGGCCAAGCGCCTGTACTTCGACGTGATCCCGAAGGCGGTGGACGAGTACTATTCGTTCGTGGCCGCCTTCCCGAACCAGACGGACGCGGAGAAGCTGGGCAACCCGGCGTTCCACATCCACTCGGGCAAGGTGCCGCAGATCGACCTGCCGGTCTCCTTTGCCCTGCTGCTGAACCTGGTGGCCGCCGCCAACACGGACGACCGCGCCGTGCTGTGGGGCTTCATCTCCCGCTACGCCCCCGGCGCGACGCCCGAGACGCACCCGGAGCTGGACCGGCTGGTGGGCTATGCGCTCGCCTACTACCGCGACCGCGTCGCCCCCACCCTCAAGGTGCGCGCGCCGACCGAGCAGGAGCGCGCCGCCATGGCCGACCTCAAGCAGCGGCTGGAGGCGCTGCCGGACGACGCCGGGGCCGAGGCCTTCCAGACGGAAGTCTACGAGACCGGCAAGGCCCACGGCTTCGAGAACCTGCGGGACTGGTTCAAGGCGCTGTACGAGTGCCTGCTCGGCCAGTCGCAAGGCCCACGCATGGGCTCCTTCATCGCGCTCTACGGCCGCGCGGAGACGTGTCGCCTGATCGCGGAGGCGATCAACAAAGCAGACTGATCGCGGAGGCGATCAAGCAGGCAGACTGATCGCGGAGGCGATCAAGCAGGGAGCCTGATCGCCCGCGCTGAAAGAAAAGGACAAGGCAGACGCCTGGCCCAAAGCCAGGCGTTTGTTTTTTCATACAATCGTGCAAGATTAGGCCGCGCGTCGGCTGGCGCGGGATTTTTACAGGGGGTGTTGCGCCCCGATCGTTGCTTGCGCGTTTACAGGGGCGGGGGGCCGACCCGGCCGCAGGGGCGGGCGGGGCTTGCCCGGCCTGGGGGTCTTGCAACTTTCATCTTCACTCGGGAACACCATGCAGAAAATTGCCGTTCGCCTGGGGTCGCAATCCGTTCGCCCGGCCCTCGAAATGATGAATCCGGGAGGCTGGACCATCGACATCGCCTCCTTTCCCGGCGGGGAGATCGGCGTCCTCCACGCGCCCGAGGAGAGCAAGACCCGGCCGCTGGCCCGCACCGGAGTCGGCCCCGGCCTGCAACGCCTGCCCAACGGCGACATCATCGCCTGGGCCGGCCTGCCCGTCGTCCGCAACCAGAAGGTGCCGGTGACGGCGGCGAGCGGCCTCCATGCCCTCGCCCCGGCCCTTGACGGCGTGTTCGCCGCCATCGGCTGGTCCGCCGCCGAGAAGCGGCTTTACGTCATCACCGATTTCCTCGGCCTCCAGCCGCTCTATGTGGGCGACCACGCGGGCGACTGGATGGCCGCCAGCGAGACCAAGGTCTTCCCCTACGACCCGGACCCGGTGGGCTGGGGCGGCTTTTTCATGGTGCTGGGCCACGCCATTGGCGACGCCTCCCAGACGCGCCACGCCAAGAGGCTGCGCCCGGCGACCATGCTGGCGGTCACGCCCCCGGAGCGGCCGGGCACGCCCCCAGCGGTCGAGACCAGCCGCCACTGGGAGATGCCGCAGGAGGGCAACACCGAGGCCTCCGCCGAGGAGGCGGCCGCCGCGCTGCTGGAGAACGCCGCCGCCTACCAGGGGCTGGTGGACTCGAGCGTCTGCCTGCTCTCGGGCGGGTTCGACAGCCGCCTTATCCTGAGCATCCTCACCCGGCTGGGCGTCGAGCCGCGCCAGGCGCTCATCCTCAGCCATGATGACGAGGACGCGGATCTGGACGGCAAGCTCGCCCTGCGCATCGCCCGCAAGACGGGCACCCCGGTCACCTACTTCCAGCCGGACCCCAACTACTTCTCCACCCGCACCTACCTCGACTACCTGTGGTCGATCGACGGCGGCACACCCACGCTCTACATCTTCATGGCCCAGATGATCTCGGCGCTGCAGGGCATGGACGCCATCTGGGAAGGGCTGGTGCCCGCCATGGCCTTCAAGACCATCCACCGCACGGAAGACGGCACCTTCGACGGCTTCCTGCGGGAGAAGTGCCGGGTGGTGCCCGAGGCGGTGCAGTTCCTGAAGCCCCAGGTCCGCAAGGATTTCTTCGACGCCTTCTACGCCGAGTTCGAGCGCACCCGCGGCCTCTATCCCGACACGCCCCATGGCATGTGGCAGTGGATTCTGGAAAACCGCATCCGCCACCGGGTGAGCGTCAACCCCACCAAGGCGTTCGCCAACCGGGTGACGCCGCTGAACCTGGGCGCGTCGCGCCGCCTGTTCGGCATCACCGCGCCCGCGCCCTACAACCTGCGGCGGGAGCGCAGCCTCTATCTGGACGTCTACCGCATCATCGCGCCGGAGCTGGCCCGGGTGCCCTTCTACTCGGGCGGCGTGCTGCACCGGGGCGACGCCTCCTGGCTCGACTTCACCACCTGCAAGCTGACGCAGGACGCCTGGAAGATGCTGTCGCGCTATCCGGGTCTTGCCAGCCGCCTCGGCATGGGCAAGCGCTTCGGCTTCGCCCCGTCGCGCTTCGTCCGCCACCCGGCGCTCTACAAGGAGGAGGACGACTTCCTCGACATGGACGTGGTGCGCCGCGCCGAGACCGACGAGCGGCTGCGCAAGACCATCGGCAAGTTCCTGTTCCACTGGCGAACCACGCGCTGGGTGCACGAGAACCGGCTCTATTCCACCCTCGGCGAGGACCGGGAGGCCATGGTCGCCTGACCGGACCCGCCCCTTTCACCGTAATTCAAGAAATCCGGCTGTATTTCCGGCGGCTGTGTTTCGGCCAGTTGCATTTCAATTTGTGTCGGCACGTGTTTCGTCAGGTTCGCGGCCCCGTGCGGGCCGCCCTGTCCCCACCAGCTTGAGGCCTGTCTCAACCAGCTTGAGGATAGCATGCAGAAGCTCGCGGTTCGTCTTGGCACTGAGCCCGTCCGCCCGCTGCTGGAGCGGATGAACCCCGGCAACTGGGTCATCGACACCGCCGCCTTCCCCGGCGGGGAGATCGGCGTGATCCATGCCCCCGGCGACCAGTCGTCGCCGCTGGCCAGCGCCGGCTCCGGCCCCGGCCTGTGGCGGCTGGAGAACGGCGACATCATCGCCTGGAGCGGCCTGCCGCTGCCGGGGCGCGAGCCGGTGCGGCGCGTCCCCGCCAGCGAGCTGCCGGACCTCGCCCCCAGTCTGGACGGCGTGTTCGCCGTGGTCGGCTGGTCGCAGGCGGAGGGGCGGCTCTACATCGCGACGGACTTCCTCGGCCTCCAGCCGCTCTATGTGGGCGAGACGGCGGAGGGCTGGATCGCCGCCACCGAAACCAAGGTGTTCCCCTACGTGCCCGATCCGGCAGGGTGGGGCGCGTTCCTCGGCCTCGGCTACCCCATCGGCCGGGGCTCGCTGACCGCCAACGCGGAGCGGCCGCGCCCGGCGAGCCTCCTCACCGTCACGCCGGCGCCGCCCGAGGCGCCGCAGCGCACCGCCCGGGTCGAGACGCGCCGCTACTGGCAGATCCCCGAGGAAGGGCGCGAGCCGCCGCCCGCGGAGGCCGTCGCCGCGCTCAAGACCAACGCCGCCGCCTACCAGGCGCTGGTGGGGCGCAGCGTGTGCCTGCTCTCGGGCGGGTTCGACAGCCGCCTCATCCTCAGCCTGCTGCACCGGCTGGGCGTGAAGGACCGGCGCGCCTTCATCCTCAGCCACCACGACCAGGACGCGGACATGGACGGCCGCCTCGCCGCCGCCGTGGCGCGGCGCAGCGGCACGCCGATCCAGTATTACAAGCAGGACCGGGAGTTCTACTCCACCAGCGCCTATCTCGATTACGTGTGGGCCATCGACGGCGCGACCGCCAACCTGCACCTGTTCATCGCCCAGCTCGCCTCCACCCTGAACGGCCACGGCGCGATCTGGGAGGGGCTGATCCCGGCGCTCGCCCTCTCCACCCTCCAGCAGCCGGGCGACGGCACGTTCGACGCCTTCCACCGGGAGCGGTACAAGCCCAACAGGATCGCCATCCAGATCTTCAAGCCGCAGGTGCGCCAGTCCTTCCTCGACGCCTTCGAGGAGGAATTCGCCCGCACCCGCACGCTCTACCCGAACACGCCCCACGGCATGTGGCAGTGGGTGGTGGAGAACCGCACCCGCAACCGCGCCGGCGTCAACCCCACCAAGGTCTACGTCAACTACGCAACGCCGCTGATGGTGGGCTCCTCCCGCGACCTGTGGGAGCTGACCAGCCCCCTGCCCTTCGCTCGCCGCCGGGACCACAGCTACTACGTGGACGTGTTCCGCGCCCTCGCCCCCGAGTTCGCGCAGGTGCCCTTCTATTCCAGCGGCGGCACCCTCTACCGGGCGGACACCAACCCGCTCACCTACATGGCCCATGTGCTGGGCCTCAAGGGCTGGCGGGCCATCGCCAACCGGCCGCTGCTCGCCCGCCTGTGCGGCATCAACCGGAAGTTCGGCTTCATCCCCTCCCGCTTCACCCGCCACCCGGCGATCTTCGAGGAGGAGGACGACCTGCTCGACATGGACTTCGTGCGCCGCGCCCAAACCGACGAGGCGCTGCGGCAGGAGGCCGGCAAGCTGCTGTTCCACTGGCGCGCGGTGCGCTGGATGCACGAGAACCGGCTGCACCAGACGCTGCTGTCCGCCTGATGCCGCCTTCATCGCTCGTTCACCATCGACGGTTACGTTGAAAAGCGGCAGCCCCTTCTCTAATGGGAGCCGGGGGCTTGCTGTAAGTCACTGGACTTATAGCTGCCAGGGACGCGCCCGCGTCCCCGGGGAGAGGGGGTTTCCCGCTGGCGGGGCGGCGTCACACCGGCGGCCCTCGTTGCTGTTGCGCGTTGTTGGAACAAGGTTTGTCGTTCACTCGCGGCACCTGCCTGTAAACAGACCAGCCTGAGAGACACATGCAGAAACTTGCCGTCAGATTGGGTTCAAAGCCGGTTCGTCCGATCCTGGAGAGAATGAACCCGGGCGGGTGGCGCATCGACACCGCCGCCTTCCCCGGCGGCGAGATCGGCGTGGTCCACGGACCGCCGGAGAGCACCGGGCCGCTGGCGCGCACGGGCGCCGGGCCGGGCCTGATGCGGCTCGACAACGGCGACATCATCGCCTGGAGCGGCCTGCCGCTGGCCAGGGGCCAGAAGGTGACGCTGCGGTCGGCGCGCGATCTGCCCGCGCTCGCCCGCGAGCTGGACGGCGTGTTCGCCGCCATCGGCTGGTCCGCAGAGGACGGCAAACTCTATGCCGCCGTCGATTTCCTCGGCCTCCAGCCCGTCTATTTCGGCGAGACGCCGGACGGCTGGATGGCCGCCAACGAGACCAAGCCCTTCCCCTACGCGCCCGATGCGGCGGGCTGGGGCGGCTTTGTCACCCTCGGCCAGACCATCGGCGCGACCACCCTCACCCGCCACGCCGCGCGGCTGCGCCCGGCGACGCTGCTCACCATCACCCCCGGCCCGGGCGGCGCCCCGGCGAAGATCGAGTCCGCCCGCTACTGGGAGATGCCGGACGGCCAGGCCGCCGAACCCCCGGTCGCCGACGTCATCGCCGCGCTGGAGGCCAATACCGCCGCCTATCAGGCGCTGGCGGACGACAGCGTTCTCCTGCTCTCGGGCGGGTTCGACAGCCGCCTCATCCTCGGCCTGCTCCACCGGCTGAAGGCGGGGAACCGGCGCGCGCTCATCCTCAGCCACTACGACGAGGACGCGGATCTGGACGGCCGCCTCGCCGCCACCGTCGCCCGCCTCACCGGCACGCCGGTCGATTACCGCCACCCGGACCGGCAGTTCTTCTCCTCGGCGGATTACCTCGACTACGTCCACGCCATCGACGGCGGCACGCCCAACCTCTACCTGTTCATCGCCCAGCTTGCCCCGGCGCTGAAGGGCTGCGGCGCCACCTGGGAGGGGCTGATCCCGGCGCTCGCCCTCTCCACCCTCCAGCAGCCGGGGGACGGCACCTTCGAGACCTTCCGCCGCGAGAAATTCCGCCCGGACGCCGCCGCCCTGCAAATCTTCCGCCCGCAGGTGCGCAAGGACTTCCTCGACGCCTTCGCCGCGGAGTTCGACCGCACCCGCGCGCTCTACCCGGATACGACCTCCGGCATGTGGCAGTGGATTGTCGAGAACCGCATGCGGAACCGCGCGGGCGTCAACCCCACCAAGGTCTACGTCAACCACGCCGCGCCGCTGATGGTGGGCGCCTCCCGCGCCCTGTGGGAGCTGACCGCGCCGGTCCCCTTTGCCCGCCGCCGGGACCACAGCTTCTACCTCGACGTGTTCCGCGGCCTTGCCCCGGACCTTGCCCGCGTGCCGTTCTCCTCGGGCGGCGTTCTCTACCGGGGCGACGCGCCCTGGCTCGCCCACCGCACCTGCGCGGTGCAGCAGAAGGGCTGGCGCTGGCTGACGCGGCGGCCGCGTCTGGCGCAGCTGGCGGGCATTGCCCGCGACGCCGGCTTCGCCCCGTCGCGGTTCCTGGATCACCCGGCCCTGTACCGGGAAGACGACGACCTGCTCGACATGGACGTCGTGCGCCGCATGGAGACGGACCCGGCCCTTCGCGCCGCCTGCGGCAAACTGCTGTTCCATTGGCGGACCACCCGCTGGGTGCATGAGGACCGCCTGCACGCAACACTTCTGGAGTCACCGGATGATCGCAACCAGCCGCTTCCTTCTCTGGCTGCCCAGGCCGGGTAAGACACCCGATCCTGCCTGGCTGCGCCGCTGGCAGTCCGTTGCTGCCCGCGCCGGGCTGGAGGCGGTGGAATGGGGGCCGCTGCGCCTGGCCGTCGCGCCGGGGCCCGCGCCGCGCCCGCAGCCGCCCGCCGTGCCCATCGCGGTTCTGGACGCCTGGCCCCTGCGCCTGCCGCACCTGCCGGCGGCGACAGGCCCCGTCGATGTCCGCTGGGCCGAACGCCACGCGCAGATGTTCAACCTGCTCCGCTGGGATGGCCGCCAGCTCACGGTGGAATCGGACGCCATCGGCCTGAAGCCCGCCCACGTGGCCGAGACGGCGGACGGCTGGCTCATGGCCTCCGCCATTGCCGACATTCTGGCCTGCGAGCCCGCGCTCGCCCGGCCGGTGGACCCGGTGGCGATCCAGTTCCTGTTCATCGGCCGGGGCATCTGGGAAGACCGCACCGTGCACCAGCAGGTGCGGCGGCTGAAGGCGGGCGCCGTCTATCGCTGGACGCCGGACGGCGGCCTCAGCGTCACCCGCGAGCGCCGCTGGCAGCTGCCCGTGCCCGAGCCCGCCATGAGCTGGGACGACTTCCGCCGCCAGCAGGATGCGCAGATCACCCGGCTGATGGACCAGACCCTCGCCGACCGGCCCGAGCCGCTGGCCCTGTCCCTCTCGGGCGGCTACGACTCCCGCCTGCTGGCGTCCGAGGCGGCCGCGCGCGGGGTCAGGCCGCTGGCGCTCACCTTCGGCGCCGCCCACACCCGCGAGGCGCGGGCCGCCGCCGAGATCGCCCGGATCCTCGGGCTGCCGCACCGGTCCCTGCCCTATCGCCGCGACATCATCCTCGGCCAGCTCGACCGGCTCAGCGACTGGTTCGAGGGCTGCGTGGACGTCTCCCTCGGTCAGGCCGCCGCCGTCGAGGACTTCGGCCTGCCGCCGCTGCGGATGATCCAGGGCTTTGCGGGCGACGTGATCGCGGGCTCCTTCACCGCGCGGCTCAAGCCGGGGGACGACGCCTCGCTCGACGCCATCGCCCGCTCCATCGTCGGCTACTACTGGCCCACCGCGCCGGACTTCGCGGGCGTGATCGGCCTCCCCGCCGACCGGGAAGCGCTGGAGGCCAGCGTGCGCGCCGATCTGGGCGACGACAGCCCGCCGGTCTCCGCCTTCATCCGCTGGTGCTGGGAAGACCACCTGCGCCGCTACACCTCGGGCCTGCTGGTCGCCAGCCAGTCCGCCGCCGATCTGCTGATGCCCTATTACGATCTGGACTACGTGACCTTCTGGGCCCGGGTGCCGATGGAGGGGCTACGGCACCGCGCCTGGTTCAAGCGCTGGTTCGCCGAGCGCCACCCCGAACTGGGCCAGGTGCCCCACCCGGAGGCGCTGGACCAGATGATCGCCCAGACCCAGCCCGCCCGCGCCGTCGAGTGGGTCGGGCGGCAGTGCTACAAGGTGGCCGAGCGCCTGCTCGGCACCCCGAGACTGGCCGCCACCCTGCGCGCGCTGGGCCGCACCACCTACATCTACGACGGGCCGAACCTCACCTCCCGCTGGCACCAGCAGCAGATCTTCCAGATGATGGAGGACTACCGCCCGATCCTGCGGCAGCAGTTCGGCCTCGAGCTGCAGCCGGACTACATCCCCGCCCTCACCGACAAGCGGGGCAAGAACACCCAGCCCGCGCGCATGTTGCTCACCCTCGCCGCCTACGCCGGCCACCTGCACCGCACCCTCGCCCCCGAGGACCGGACAGTGCAACCGGCGGAACGCCCGGAAACCGCGCGCCAGAAGGCCGAAGCCGCGAGCTGAGGGTTGGATTTTTTTACAGGATGCCAGGAGGGACTCGGTCCCTCCTGGCGACCTCCCTTTCTTTTTCCGGGACGCACCCGGTCATACCGGCACCTTCCCTGGAGAAAGGGCGCGGCCCGATCATCCGGGGCCGACATCTGTCAGGAAGGCACCGGGAACACGGCCCGAAATGGCAAGGGAGCGCGAGGGTCCGCGACCCTCGCATGATCCTTCAAACCGAAACACCCTGCTTCCCGGGACGCACCCGGTCATACCGGCATCTTCCCTGGAGAAAGGGCACGGCCCGATCATCCGAGACCGACATCTGTCAGGAAGGCACCGGGAACACGGCCCGAAATGGCAAGGGAGCGCGAGGGTCCGCGACCCTCGCATGACCCTTCAAACCGAAACACCCCGCTCCCGGCTCCCGCTCAGGCGGCGGAGGCCCGCCAGCCCGCAGTGGCGGCTTCGGCGGCCGCGCCCAGGCCTTCCCGCTCCCACTGGACATAGCGGGCCAGCGCCCAGAAGCGGCGCAGGATGTGCAGGCCGTCGTAGTGGATGCGCTGGCCGGCGGGGAAGCAGTAGCCGTAGAGGTCGGCGGGCACGTCGATGCCGAACCGCGCCTTCAGCGCTGCCGTCTCCGCCGCGATTTCCCCGGCCATGCTGCGGCGGATTTCCTCGGTTTCGCCGCCATAGGAGATGCGCATGATGTCCGGGTCGGGCAGCTCGCGCCCAAACAGGCGGAGGAGCTTCCCCTTCACCTCCAGCGTGCGGTCGAAGGCGAACTTGCGCAGGATGTCCTTCATCGCCGGCTGGATGGCGAACACGCTGTTGGGGTGCGGGATGGTCGCCACCTCGGGGAAGTGCTTCTTGAACACGGTGAAGAACAGCAGACGGTCCACCTGCGAGGCCAGCGGCTGGTGCATCCACAGTTCCATGTAGGCCCGGTCGTAGAACGGATAGAACGGCGTGAAGCGCGACCCCAGGATCTCCGCCTGCGTGGCGGTGAAGCGCCGCTGCCGGTTGCTGCACGCCCACAGCATGGCGGACTGGAACAGGTGGGGCGCCGGGGGCAGGTTGTCGTAGGCTGCCTGGCACAGCGTCTCGAAGGGCCGGTCGAAGCCCGCCATCTCCATCGCCTTCAGTTGCACCGGGAAGGCGTAGCTGCGGACAATGCCTTCCGCGAGCAGGTCCTTGCTCTGGAAGTGGTGCTTCTGCATGCGGCAGACGAACGCCCCGCTCATGGTATCGCCGATGAAGCCGTGCATGACCGGCGTGCCCTCGGGCTCCGGCATCGCCAGCAGGTTGGCGATGTGCATGATGTAGGGGTCGGCCTGCCCCTGCAGCACGTCGAAGAACAGCGGCATGCGCGAGCGCAGCATGTCGTGCGGGTATTCGACCGTGCGCAGCTCCATCCCGAGCCGCGAGGCGATCAGCCGCGCCGCCCAGAACTCGCTGTGGTGCGGCGCGCCGTAGGTGTAGGCGCGCGGACGCAGGCCGAGCGCGCGGGCGGCCGCGGACATCAGCCGGGAGTCGTAGCCGCCCGAGAGCGCCACCACCGGCGGCAGCGGATGCCAGGCCAGCTTGCGGCGGATGGAGTCGAACATGGTCTCCTTGATCCGCTCCGCCATCGCGTGGGGGTGGGCGTCCGGCTCGGGATCGCCCAGCCGCACCTGAATCCCCTCCGCATGGAGAACCGGGCCGGTTGTCTCCGACCATTCGATCCGGTCGCCGCAGAACAGCCGCTCGACCCCGCCTTCCAGCGTGCGCCGCCCGAGCGGCGACAGGAGAATGAGAAATTCCAGCACCGCCAGCGGCTCCACCGGCTCGGCGGGCCCGACCCGCCGGATCAGCTCAATGCGGTTGGACAGCCACCAGCCTTGCGGCCTGCGGCGCAGAAACACGGGCCGCACGCCGATAAGGTCGCTGGCGAAATGCAGCGTGCCGGGCGTGCGCTCGTGAATGTCGGTGAAGATCTGGAAGGCGTCGTGCACCTCCTCCCGGGACAAGGTCTGCGGCCAGTCGCGCGCGCGGGCGTGGCTGGCGGGCACCGTGTCGATGATCCGGAGGGGCGCGCCCGGCTCGAGCCGCGCGCCGGTCGCCAGCGCCGCCCACACCCGGGCCCGGCCCACGCGCAGCTCCGTCAGACCGGCGGGAAGGCCGGGCGTCATCACGGTTTCCCCGGCGGGGGCATCGACGTGGGGCAGAAAGGCCAGCCAGCGGTCGGTGAGCAGCATCGGCATCCTCTCCAGACGGTTCAACGGTCGGGACAACACTCTAGGGCGATGTCCGCTCTAATCCAGCACGATCAATCCAAAGAAACATTGAACGAAAGGACAGGTCACTCACAAAAAAACGCCGGCCAGACAAACGTCTGGCCGGCGTCTTCCGGTTTGGCCTCGGCCGCTGGATCAGCTGCTGGCCTTCTGCACCGCGATCCAGTTGCGGATCTTGGCTTCCAGCACGTTCAGCGGCAGCGCGCCGGTGCCCAGCACCTGGTCGTGGAAGGCGCGGATGTCGAACTTCGCGCCCAGCTCCTTCTCGGCCTCGGCGCGCAGGCGGCTGTGGGTCAGCTGCCCGATCTTGTACGCCAGCGCCTGACCCGGCATGGCGATGTAGCGCTCCACCTCGGCGGTGGCGTCGGTTTCGCTCATGGCCGAGTTGTCCATCATGTATTTGATGGCTTCCTCGCGGGTCCAGCCCTTGGCGTGCAGGCCGGTGTCCACCACCAGACGCATGGCGCGCATCATCTCCGCGTCCAGCTTGCCGAAGCGCTGGTACGGATCGGTCAGCAGGCCCAGCTCCCGGCCGAGGGTTTCGGCATAGAGGCCCCAGCCTTCCACGTAGGCGTTGTTGCCGCCGAAGCGCAGGAAGTTGGGGATGGACGGCGTCTCCTGCGCCAGGCTGATCTGGTAGTGGTGACCCGGGATCGCCTCGTGCAGGAACAGGCTCTCCATGCCCGGCTTGGTGCGGGCGGGCAGGTCATAGGTGTTCACGTAGAACACGCCCGGCCGGTTGGCCTCCAGGCTGCCGCTCATGTAGTAGGCGCCGGCGCTGTTCTTCTCGATGAACGAGGGAATCGGGCGGATCTCAAACGGCGTCTTGGCCTGGCGGCTGAACAGCCGGGGCATGCCCGCGTCCACCCGCTCGCGCACCGCGTTGTAGTTCGCCAGCAGGTCTTCCTTGCTCTTGAACTTGAACTTCGGGTCGGTGCGCAGGTGCTCGAAGAACTGCTTCAGCGTGCCCTTGAAGCCCACTTCCTTCTTGATGGCTTCCATCTCGCGGTTGATGCGCGCCACCTCCGACAGGCCGATCTCGTGGATCTCGTTCGGCGACAGGGTGGTGGTGGTGTGCTGCTGCACCAGCGCGGCGTAGAGCAGCGGGCCGTCCTTCATGCCGAGCAGGCCCGGCACGCGGCGGGCGTGCGGCTTGTACTCGGTCTGCATGAAGACCTTCATGCGCTCATAGACCGGCAGGACCGACTTGGCGATCTTCTCCTGATAGGCCTTGGTCAGCCGCGCCTTGTCGTTCGCGGAGAAGTCCGCCGGGATGTTCTTGATCGGCATGTAGAAGGGGCTGTTCTCGACCCCCTGCTGGATGATGTTGTCCAGCTGGCCGATCACGTTGTCGACCACCACCTGCGGCTGCACATGACCCGCCGCGATGCCCTCGCGCATACGCTCGATGGCGCGGTCCATGATCGTCACGAACTCGTCGAGACGCTTCAGGCCGTTCTCGTAGTCCTTCACCGTCTTGTACGGCGCCAGGGACTCACCCGAGGAGATGTCCGGGAACATGATGTGCATGCCGCCGAAGTGCTCGATGGCGAGCTGGTCGCCGATGCTGGCCAGCGGCTCGGAGGCGAAGCGGATGGCCTGCTCCGTCTCGTACTTGAACACATCGTAGTAGATGGCGTTCTCGGGGCTGAGCGCCGCACGGTCGATGGCGTTCAGCCGCGCCAGCTCGGCCTGCTTGATGCGCAGCACCTCGGCGTTGTGGGCGGGGCTCAGGTAATCGCCCACCCGGTCGGCATAGCGCATGTCGCCGCGCGACATGGCCTCGATCGGGTTCAGGCGCAGGTTGGCCTCGTCGGAGTCCTTGAACAGCTGCGCCAGCTGCTGGTCGGCGCTCTGCTTCACCACCGCCACCGGCTCGCTCGTCTGCTGGGTCGCGCAGGCGGCCAGCAGGGCAAACGGCACGGCGGCAACGCTCCAGCGCAGCCACGTCTTCAAATCGGTCATATGAAAACCCCCATGTATCGGCACGCGGCGACCGTTCCGGATCGCCGCGCGATCTGGTCGCGACAAGACGGCCGCTTCCTTGCCGGAGCAATTCTCCCGCGATGAAACGCCGGCGCGGTGCGCCGAGTTGCCGTCCTGCCGCGACAGGCCGAGAGTCTCTTAGTCCATCGGGATAACCCGGCCCGAGGCCATGACGAACCGCACCTTCTCCAGCACGGTCACATCCTCCAACGGGTTGCCGTCCACGGCGATGAGGTCGGCGGATTTGCCCGCCTCCAGCGTGCCGATTTCCGTCTCCAGCCCCAGCAGCTTCGCCGCGACGGTGGTGGCGCTGGCCACCGCCTCCCGGGGCGTCAGGCCGCCGTACTGGACCATCAGGCGGAACTCCTCGCCGTTGCGGCCGTGCTCGAACACGCCGCTGTCGGTGCCGAAGGCGATGGGCACGCCCTCGCGCTTGGCCGCCGCGATCTGCTTGCCGCGCACCGCGAGGGTCTGGCGGACCTTCTCCTCCACCTGCGGGGTGTAGATGCCCTTGCCGAGGCGCTCGGAGATGCCGGTGAAGGCCATCAGCGTCGGCACCATGTAGGTGCCCTTCGCCTTCATCGCCTTGAGGCCGGCCTCGTCGATGAAGGTGCTGTGCTCGATGGAATCGACTCCCGCCTTCACCGCCGTCTCGATGCCCTTGGCACCGTGAGCGTGGGCCGCCACCTTGAGGCCCAGGCTGTGCGCCGTGTCCATGATGGCCTTCAGCTCGTCGTCGGTGAAGTGCTGGCCAAGGCCGCGCGCCTGCTGGGAGAGCACGCCGCCGGTTGCCGTGATCTTGATGACGTCAGCCCCGGCGCGGGAGGCCTCCCGCACGCGGGCGGCGCATTCCACCGGGCCGGTGCAGGTGTTGCCCGCGGACAGCGCCTCCAACACCTCGCGGCGGAAGCCGGTGACGTCGCCGTGGCCGCCGATGATGGAAATGGCGGTGCCGGCGGAGAGGATGCGCGGGCCGGGGATGATCCCGTCGCGCACGGCGTCGCGCAGGGCGAAGCCCACGTTCGGGCCCGAGCCCAGATCGCGCACGGTGGTGAAGCCCGCCCGCACGGTCAGCAGCGCGTTCTTGGTGCCGACGGCGGTGGCGTATTCATCGGTGTTGACGGCCTCCTTCCACCACGGCGTGCCCGGATCGCCGGACAGGTGCACGTGCGCGTCGATCAGGCCCGGCAGCACGGTCTTGGACGACAGGTCGATCTCCCGCACCGGCTCGTCCGGCCGCAGATCCGGCACCAGCGTGCGCGCGTCCGGGCTGCCGCTCGCCACCGCGACGATCCGCCCGTCCCGCACCGCGATGGTGGACGGACCGAGGACCGGCTTGTTCGCGTCGACGATCACCTGACCGGCGCGCACCAGCGCCACATCCGCCTGCGCCGCAGACGGAAGAACCGCCGCCGCCGTCACCAGAGCTGCTGCAACAACGTGAAACTTGCTCACGATAGTCTCCCCAAGAAACAAAACATTCCCCTGAGGCTGCACTCAGATGGATCATTCCGCAAGAGGAAGGAAACGGCGCCGGTAAACCGGAAAGGATGAGCCGGGGGAAGGGTGCTCCGGCTTCGGCCGGGATCTGGCGCTGCTCCGCCGGAGACGGGACAGGCGAGGGCGCGCACCTTCACTGGCCCGCGATCAGGCGGCAGGCGCAACAAAAAAGCCGCCCGAAGGCGACTCTTTGAAGCGGTGATGCTTGAAGCAATGGTGCCTGAAGCGATCGTGCTTGAAGCGATGGTGCCGATGGAGGGACTCGAACCCCCGACCCACGCATTACGAATGCGTTGCTCTACCAGCTGAGCTACATCGGCCCGCAGCGGATTTGCGCTCCCTTATCAACCTCGCGTGAGGTTGACAAGCGGCCTTCGCGCATCCGCGTGCAAATACCTGCGCTTTGGCCCCGGCATTTGGCCGGGGGCCGTCAGCCCGCCAGCGCCGCCGCCTCCACGCGCGAGAGCGCCTGACGGGCCGCAACCAGCGCGCGCATGTCCGCCAGGACGGGCTCGATCTGCGCGCGCACCGCCGGCTGAAGGGCCTCGCCCACCGCCAGCGCGCCCGACAGGTCGCCCTGCGCCAGACGGCGGTCCATGGTCTCCAGCTGGGAGGCGGCATCGCCCGGCACGGCGGCGGCCGTCTCGCCCGCCCGGCGCACCTGCACCAGCGACTTGAGCGTGTCTCCGATCCGCTCGTACCACGGGCCGCTGTCGCCCGCCGGTGCCGCCTTGGCCAGCGCCGCCGCCTTGCGGCTGTCGAGCCGCTGGCGCAGCTGCCGGAGCGTGGGCGCGCCGCCCGAGATGGCCTGAAGCGCCGTCACGTCGGGATTATCCGGCCCCAGCGACTGGGCCAGCATGGTCACCGCGCCGCTGATGGGCTGGCCGCTGTCCAGCGCCCGGCGGATGGCCGCCACCAGCACCAGCGTGCGCGCCTGCGTGCCCTGGGCTTGCAGGCTGTCCAGCTGCGCCTTGGTCTCGGCCGTGAACTGGTTCACCCGGCTGTCGAGCTGGGCGTGGGCATTCAGAAGCGTCTGCGACTGCGCGGCGGCCGCCGTCACCGTCTGGTCGAGCGACGCCAGACGCGACTCCAGCGCGGCGACGCGGGAGGCAAGCCCGGCGTCCACCGCCAGCGCGGCCATGGGCGCGCCTGCGGCCGCCCCTTCACCCGAAGGGGCCACGCCCTGACGCGCCTCAAGCTGGGCGATGCGGTCGTAGAGCGGCTGGAGATCCGCGCCCTGCCCCGCCGGGCGGGCTTCCAGCTGCGACAGCCGCGCCTCGAGCCGGGCCAGCTGCTCGCCGGACGCGCCGGTGGGACCGGCGCTTTCCGCCGTGCCGAAGCGGCGCAGCGGCTCGGGCAGGCGCGCGCGCACCTGCGCCTCGAACCACGGATTGGCCAGCAGGCCCGCCGCAAAGGCCAGGGCAATGCCGGTAATGGCCCACGGCCAGCCGCTGGCGCGGCGGGGCGTATCGTAAACGGTTTGACGGCGGATCGCCTCCGCGCGGGCAGAAGTCCAGGCATCGCCGATGCTGCCGCCAGCAGCAGGCGCGGAGCCCGCAGCCGAAGGCTTGGTGGTGCCGTTGTTCTCGCTCATCATTCCCCCTCCAGGTCGGGTAAGGCCTGTTTGTGACACAGGAGCATGGTGGCCGCCAAGAGGCTGGACTCATTGGGCTGTTCCGCAATGGCCACCCCGCGCCACCGCTTGCCGGCCAGCCGCGCCGCCACCGCCTCGCTGATACAGCCAACGCGCAGCGTGGCCGGATCGGCCCCGGCGATGGCGTCATAAAGCGCAACAAACCGCGATGCCGTGCGCGGCGAGAGCAGCAGCGCCCAGTCCACCCGGTTCGCCGCCAGCGCCGCCTCGGCCTCCGGTGTGAAACGCTCGGCGAGCCTTGCGCGGTACACGATGCGCCGCTCGACCCGGATGCCATGACCCGCCAGCACCGGCGCGGGGTCACGGCTCACCTGCTCGCCGCTCAGCCACAGCACGGCGCGCACGCCGCTGGCGATGACGCTTTCCAGAATCCCGTCCAGATCGCCCTGCGCATGGGGGCGCACGTCAGCGAACCCGGCCTCAAGACAGGCGGCATGGGTGCCGGGGCCGATGGGAAACACCGGGACGCCCGCCAGCGCCGCTGCCTGCTGCGCAACCGCAGGCGGGGCCTGGCGGCTGGTGAACAGCACGGCATCGAATGGCGCCTCCGGAAGGTCCCACGCCACCGGCTCCACATCGAGGAGCGGCGAGACGATCGCCACATGCCCGGCCGCCTCCAGCCGGGCCGCCAGCCGCCCCGCATCCGCAAGCGGCCGCGTGACGAGAATGCGCGCCACGGCCTTACCCGAACAGCGCCCGGATGGCCGGGCCGCCGCGCCCGATCAGCTCCTCGGCAAGCGCGGTCGCCAGGCGTTCGGCCTCCTCCGGCGCGCCGCGCACCTCGCCCGCCACCTCATGCGCGCCATCGGGGCTGAGGATCTGCCCCCGGATGCGCACCTGCCCGTCGGCCTCCAGCGTCGCCAGCGCCGCGATGGGCGTGCGGCAGGAGCCGTCCAGCCGGGCGAGGAACGCCCGCTCCGCCGCCACCGCAAGGGCGGTTTCCGCGTGGTTGAGCGCGCCGACGGCCGCGCGGGTGAAGGCATCGTCGGTGCGCACCGTCACGCCGATGGCCGCCTGCGCCGGGGCGGGCAGCATCTGCTCGACGGGAATGGGCGCGCCCACGTGGTCCATGCCGAGCCGGCGCAGGCCCGCCGCCGCCAGCAGGGTGGCGTCCGCCTCGCCGCGCGCCAGCTTGTCGAGGCGGGTCTGCACGTTGCCGCGGAACGGCACGATCTGGAAATCCGGGCGCAGCAGCTTCATCTGCGCGCCGCGCCGGAGGCTGGAGGTGCCGATTCGCGCGCCCTGCGGCAAATCGGCCACCCCCGTGGCATTGGGGGCGATCAGCCGGTCGCGCACGTCCTCGCGCGGCAGGATGCCCGCCAGCACCATGGCCTCCGGCAGGCGGGTCGGCACGTCCTTCATGGAATGGACGGCCAGATCAATGCGCCCGTCGAGCAGCGCTTCGTCCAACTCCTTGGTGAACAGGCCTTTTCCGCCGAACTCCGACAGCGGCTTGTCCTGGATGCGGTCGCCGCTGGTCTTGAAGATGGCGACGTCCACCGCTTCCACCGGCCAGCCAAGATGACGCGCCACACCCGCCTGAACCATGTGGGCCTGGGCCAGCGCCAGCGGGCTGCCGCGCGTTCCAATCACGAGTTTAGACTTGGGGGTCACCGAGCACCTCTGTTAAGCGTGCGCCGGTATATAGAGCGATCCGGCAGTGAATGAAATGGCGCGTGAGTTGACAGTTCTGGGGCTCGAATCGAGCTGCGACGAGACGGCGGCGGCAATCATCCGCGCCGATCGGGCCATTCTGGCCAACCGCGTCGCGGGACAGGAGGAGGAGCACCGCCCCTACGGCGGCGTGGTGCCCGAGATCGCCGCCCGCGCCCACGCGGACAAGCTGGCCCCGCTGGTCCAGCAGGCGCTGGACGATGCCGGGCTGACGCTGAACGACATCGACGCCATCGCCGCGACCGCCGGGCCCGGGCTCATCGGCGGGGTGATGGTGGGGCTGGTCACCGGCAAGGCGCTGGCGCTGGCGGCGAACAAGCCGCTCATCGCCGTCAATCATCTGGAGGGGCACGCCCTCTCCCCCCGGCTGGTGGCGGACGTGGACTTTCCCTACCTGTTGCTGCTGGTCTCCGGCGGGCACTGCCAGCTCCTCGAGGTGCGCGGCATCGGCGACTATCGCCGCCTCGGCACCACCATCGACGATGCGGCGGGCGAGGCCTTCGACAAGGTGGCCAAGCTCTTGAATCTGGGCTTCCCCGGCGGCCCGGCGGTGGAACGTACCGCCCGGTCGGGCGACGCCCGGCGCTTTGCCCTGCCCCGGCCGCTGAAGGGCACGGCCGAGCCGCACTTCTCCTTCGCCGGGCTCAAGACTGCCGTGCTGCGGGAAGTGGAAAAGCTGGGCGTGCCGACGGACCAGGACAAGGCGGACCTCGCCGCCTCCTTCCAGCAGGCGGTGGTGGACTGCATCATCGACCGCACCCGGCGCGCCCTTGCCCTCGCGCCGAAGGCGACGGCGCTGGTGGTGGGCGGCGGCGTGGCCGCCAACACCGCCATCCGCACGGCGCTGACTGCGCTGGCGGCCGAGCGCGGCCTGCCGTTTGTCGCGCCGCCGCACTGGCTGTGCACCGACAATGCGGCCATGATCGCCTGGGCCGGGCTTGAGCGCTTCAAGCTGGGCAAGACGGACAGCCTGGACGTGCCCGCCCGGGCGCGCTGGCCGCTGGACCAGTCCGCCCCCAGGGCGCCGGGCGCGGGTGTAAAGGCGTAAACCGGAAGCAGACCACAGCAAGGATAAGGGGAGACATGGCGATCGAGACAATCGGCGTTGTGGGCGGCGGTGCCTGGGGGACGGCGCTGGCGCAGGTGGCCGCCAAGGCCGGGCGCACGGTGCACCTCTGGGCGCGCGAGCCGGAGGTGGCGGAGAGCATCAACACCCTGCACGAGAACACCGCCTTCCTGAAGGGCGTGCCGCTCAGCCCCGCCGTCCGCGCCACCAACCGGCTGGACGATCTCGCCGATGCGGACACGCTGCTCCTCGTCACCCCCGCCCAGTTCCTGCGGGCAACGCTGGCGCAGCTGGGCGACCACCTGCCCCGATCCACCCCGCTCGTGCTCTGCTCCAAAGGCATCGAGCAGGGCACCGGCCTGCTCATGACCGAAGTGTGCAACGCCGTGGCGGGCGAGCACCCGCTCGCCGTGCTCTCCGGCCCCACCTTCGCGGCGGAGGTGGCCCGGGGCCTGCCCACCGCCATCACGCTGGCCTGCGCCGACGAAGCCCTCGGCGCCCGACTGACCGAGGCCATCGGCCTGCCCACCTTCCGGCCCTACTGGTCGCCCGACCTCATCGGCGCGGAGGTGGGCGGCGCGGTGAAGAACGTGCTCGCCATCGCCTGCGGCATCGCCGAGGGCAAGCAGCTGGGCGAGAACGCCCGCGCCGCCCTCATCACCCGGGGCTTTGCCGAGATGCTGCGCTTCGGCGCGGCCAAGGGGGCGCAGCGCGAGACCCTCTCGGGCCTGTGCGGCCTGGGCGACCTGATCCTCACCTGTTCGTCCACCCAGTCTCGCAACATGAGCCTGGGCTATGCCATCGGCCAGGGCCGGCGCATGAACGACATCCTCGCCGAGCGCAAGACCGTGGCCGAGGGCGCCTACACCGCCCCCGTGCTGCTGGAGGCCGCGCAAAAACTGAACGTGGAAATGCCCATCACCGAGGCGGTGGTGCAGCTGCTCTACCACGACGCGGACGTGGACACGGTGATCGGCGGCCTGCTGAGCCGCCCGTTCCGCCCGGAGTGAGGGGGTGTTGTTGAAGGGATTTCCAGCAGGAGGGACCCGGTCCCTCCTGCACCTCCCTTGAGTATTTCGTTGCCGCCGGTCCTCTGAAGAACGGGCGCCGGAAACACGGCCCGGAAAACGAACGGGAGCGCAGAGGGTCCAGGACCCTCTGCAAGAACAAGCATCGGAAAAGCCAAAGGCAGGAAGACACAGCCGTCATGCGCAAGCAGATCAGCCGGGTTGCAAGCTGGACGATGCTGAGCCGCGTTGTCGGCTTCGTGCGCGACATCATCATGGCAGCGGTGCTGGGCGCGGGCCCCGTTGCCGATGCCTTTCTGATCGCCTTCCGCCTGCCCAACCACTTTCGCGCCATTTTCGCCGAAGGGGCGATGTCGACGGCCTATGTGCCCGCCTACTCCCGGGTGCGGACGCAGGAAGGGCCGGACGCCGCCCGGCGGTTCGCGGACTCGGTGTTCGCCTGGCAATTGCTGGCGCAGGGCGTGCTGCTGGCGGCGGCCCTGCTGGCGACGCCCTGGCTCATCACCCTGCTGGCCCCCGGCTTTCAGGACGACCCGGCCAAGTTCGCGCTGGCGACGGAGCTGACGCGCATCACCTTTCCGTCACTCTTGCTGATTTCGTGCATGACGCTGCTCTCCGGCAGCCTCAACGCGGTGGAGAAGTTCGCGGCGGCGGCGGCCGCGCCGGTGCTGATGAACCTGTGCATGATCGCCGGGCTCCTGGCGTGGCGGTGGTTCCCGACCGTCGGCCACGCGGCGGCGTGGGGCGTGCTGGCCTCGGGCCTTGCCCAGTTCGGCCTCGTCTGGTGGGCGGCGACGCGGGCGGGCGTCGGCCCGCGCCTGCGCGCGCCGCTGCTGGACGCGGACACGCGCCGGTTCTTCCGCGCGCTGGGTCCGGCGGTGATCGGCTCCATGGGCGTGCAGGTGGCGATGTTCGCGGACACCATCATCGCCAGCTTCCTGTCGGACGGCGCGCTGGCCGCGCTCTACTACGCGGACCGCATCAACCAGCTGCCCATTGGCGTCATCGGCATCGCGGCGGGCACGGTGGTGCTGCCGCAGATGGCGAAGAAGCTGGCGGAAGGGGACGAAGCCGGGGCGCGCGCCGCGCAGAACCGGGCCATGGAGTTCACTTTGCTGCTGGCCGCGCCCTGCGTGGTTGCGTTCGTGATGATCCCCGATCTCATCATGACCGCCCTGTTCCAGCGCGGGAAGTTCGACGCCATGGCCGCCGCCGCCGCGGGCGGCACGCTGGCGGCCTATGCCATCGGGCTGGTGGCGTTCGTGCTGATCCGCAGCGCCGTTGCCAGCTTCTACGCGCGGGGAGACACCCGGACCCCGCTCTATGCCTCGCTCACCGGCATTGCCATCAACGTGGCGCTGAAGGTGGCGCTGATGGGTCCGCTGGCGCAGGTGGGGCTGGCGCTGGCCACGTCCGTCGGCGCGTGGGTTAACGTGGGGCTGGTGATTGTCCTCGCCCGCCGCAAGGGCTACTTCGCGCTGGACGCCCGCTTCCGGCGCAGCGCTGCCGTCATCGCCCTCGCCGCGCTCGGCCTCGGCCTCGTGCTGTGGGCCGGCAATGCGTGGCTGCCGGGCCTCCTGCGGCAGACGGCGGCCCTGCGCGCCTCCGCCCTCCAGCCAGTCGTCCAGCTGGCGCTGATGGCGGCGGCGGGCGGCGCGGTTTATCTCGGTGTGGTCTGGCTCGGCCTCAGAGCCCGGCGACGCGCAGCCTGAACAGTTCCGCCTCGCTGCGAATGACCGGGCCGCCGCGCCGGATGAACCGTCCAACACCGAAAGCCAGTTTGCGGATCATGCCATGTCTCCTCCAGTTGGCCGCTCTGTGCGGTCCTTACGGAGATCAAGATGGCCTGAGCGCGCCGTATCTGTAGAGGCCTGTTCCGCGACCACTGAAGTCCCGTTTCGGGAACAATCGCCCGCGCTCCATCGCCCGACCGGTCTCAGCGGTGCCAGTCCCGCGCCAGGCGTTTGCTGGCAAACCAGAACAGGCTCGCGCTCACCAGATAGAACACAAGGCCGGTGAGGATGGCATAGCGCAGGGATTCCTCCCCGAAGCGCGCGTTCAGCACGTCCGACAGCGCGCCGAGGAACACCGTGCCGAAGCCGATGCCGATCAGGTTGTTGATGAAAAGAAAGATGGCCGAGGCCGTGGTGCGCATGTTGGGCGCCACCAGATGCTGCACGGCGGTGATGATCGGGCCGAGCCAGGTGAGCCCCAGCGCCTGCGGCACCAGGAACAGGACAAAGGTGAGCGGCAGCCACGAGGACAGAACCCCCGCCGCGTAGCACGGCGCGGCCAGCACGAAGGCAATGGCGGGAATGCGGGCATAGGCGCCCGGGTCGCCCGGCCCCAGCCTGTCCCCCAGCCACGCGCCGACCCAGATGCCGACGACGCCGCCCGCCAGCACGATCGCGCCGAAGAACAGGGAGACGTCCATCAGCGGCAACCCGTAGGTGCGCTGGAAGAAGCTGGGCAGCCAGAAGAACAGGCCATAGCCCATGATGGAGCAGCTGGCCGACCCGAACGACAGCGCCCAGAAGCTGGGCTTGGCCGCGAGCGTCCGCAGTGCCGCGCCGAAGCTGGCATGCCCGGCCTCCGCCGCCGTTTTGGGCGCGGCATCGAAGCCGCCGCGCCGGGGCTCGCGGACGGCGAGGCGGAACAGGGGTGCAAGGCACACGCCCATGAGGCCGACAGCGATGAACGCCGTGCGCCAGTCGATGGCGCTGGCGATCCAGCCGCCCAGGAAAATGCCGAGCGCCGAGCCCACCGGAATGCCGAAGGAATAGACCCCGAGCGCCCGCGCCCGCTCGTGCGGCGGGAAGTAGTCCGCAATCAGCGAGTAGGACGGCGCGACACCCCCCGCCTCGCCCACGCCGACGCCGAGGCGGCACAGGAACAGCTGCCAGAAGGACTGGGCTAGCCCGCACAGCGCCGTGAAGCCGCTCCACAGCGTCAGCGCGATGGTCATGATCCAGGTGCGGCTGGTGCGGTCCGCCACCCAGGCGATGGGAATGCCGAGCGCCGTGTAGAACAGCGCGAACGCCAGCCCGCCCATGAGGCCGAGCTGGGTGTCGGTGAGTGCCAGCTCCGCCTTGATGGGCCCGGCGAGGATACCGATGATCTGCCGGTCGATGAAGTTGAACGTGTAAACCAGAATCAGCATGGCCAGCACGAAGAAGCGGTAGCTTCCCGCAGGCCGCGCCGCCTCCGCGCCCGTTTCCGAAAGGCTTGCAGCATGCGCTGACTGTTTCATGGGACTCCCGCTTTCCTGTGCCGGCACCCGGTTACGCGTGTTTCCGGGGCAAAGGATTGCCCTTCCTCTGCGCTCCCTTTCGTTTATCGGGCAATTCATCAGGCCGCGAGCGTCCCGCCGCACGTCCCGACAAACAAAAGGGAGGTGCAGGAGGGTCAAGACCCTCCTGCAATCACAATACCCCAACTCCCAGGCTCAGAACCGGTACTCCACGGTGCCGGTGACGGTGAGCGGCGGGCCATAGAAGGCGGTGACCGAGTTGCCGTACAGGTCGTCGGGGAAGTTGTAGCCGCCGATGCGGTATTTCTTGTCGGTCAGGTTCTTGCCGTGCACGCCCACCTGCCAGCGGTTGCTGGCGGAGGTCCATACCAGGCTGAGGTCCACCAGCGCGAACTTCTTCTGGTCGAGCTGCGGGCTGGCCACCTCGAACATGTGGTAGCCGCTGCGGTAGGCGGTGGACTGGGTCAGCGTGATGGTGCTGCCGTCGCCCAGGTCGCGGGTGTAGGTGAGCGTCAGGTTGCCGTTCCACTTGGGCGTGTTCTGGAACACGCGGGTGTCGGCCACGTCGATGTACTGCTTCGAGCCCAGATCGTAGAACAGGAACTCCTTGAACTTCGCGTTGGTGTAGCCCACCGCCCAGCTCGCCGAGAAGTTGGGCGTGACCACCGCGCGGCCTTCCAGCTCCAGACCCCAGATGCGCGACGAGCCCACGTTGTCGACGAAGCTGGCGATGTTGGTGCCGTCGGGAATGGGCACCTGGGTCGTCACCTGCTGGCCCTTGTAGTCGGCGTAGAAGGCGGCGAAGTTCAGCATCAGGCGATGGTCGAAGAAGCTGCCCTTGAGGCCCGCCTCGTAGCTGTCCACGATTTCGGGATCGTAGCCCTCCACCGTCTGCGGGGTGGCCACGGCGTCGCCGCGCATGTCGAAGCCGCCGGACTTGAAGCCGCGGCTGTAGGAGACGTAGCCCATCAGGTCGTCGGTGAAGTCGTAGTTCAGGCCGATGCGCGGGGTGAATTCCTCGAAGGAGCGCTTGCGGCTGTAGTCGGTGCGCTGCTCGAGGAAGATCGCGTTCGGGTTGCCGAACACGGGCGAGCGGATGCCGAGATAGGTGGCGCGGAACACCTCGCCCTCCTTCTCGTCGCGGGTGTAGCGGCCGCCCAGCGAGAGCGACAGCCGGTCGGTGATGTCGTAGCTCACGTCAGCGAACGCAGCGTAGCTCTTGGTATCCACGCTGCCCGAGGTGAGGATGGAGAGGTTGGCGGCGCCGAGCACCGTGTCGAACGCGCCCGCGGCCGTGCCGTCCAGGAAGAACAGGCCCGCCACCGCCTGAAGCCGGTTGCCGGTGTAGAGGACCTGGAATTCCTGGGTGAACTGGTCGTCCTTGTAGTAGGCGGGAATGTCGAGGATCGGCAGGGGCGTGCTGTCGAAGTCGATGTCCGTGTCGGTCCTGCCCTCGCGGTAGGCGGTGATCGACTTGAGCATAACGGCGTCGTTGACGTTCCACTCCATCAGCATGGAGACGCCCTTGGTGATCACCTCGTTGTCGTCGCCGATGCCGGCGCGGGTGTCGTACACGTCATCGAGCACGTCCGAGCCCGGCAGGAGGCTCGCCACCTCGCGGTGGCCATGACGCGCGTTGGAGTCGTCATCGGTGCGGTCCGCCGCGATGCGGATGAAGAAGTTCTCCGACGGGGTGATCTCCACGCTCAGGCGGCCGGAGACTACATCCTTGTTGTAGTGCTCGGCCCCGGTGAGCAGGTTCTTGCCGTAGCCGTCGCGCTTGTAGACGGCCAGGGCGCCGCCCACCGAGATCACGTCATTGAGCGGCACGTCGCCGGAGAGGACCAGCTCCTTCTGGTCATAGGTGCCGTAGGCGACACGGGCCTTGAAGTTGGGCTCGCTGCCGAGGCGCCTCGTGACGTACTTCACCGCGCCGCCGATGGTGTTGCGGCCGTAGAGCGTGCCCTGCGGGCCGCGCAGCACCTCGATGCGCTCGACGTCGAAAATGTCCAGCACCGCGCCCTGCGGGCGGGCGATGTAGACGTCATCCACGTAGAGGCCGACGCCGGGCTCGAAGCCCCACAGCGGGTCCTGCTGACCGACGCCGCGAATGAAGGCGATGAGCGTCGAGTTGGAGCCGCGCGCCACCTGAAGGGTCATGTTGGGGGCGGTGTATTGCAGCGCGGTCAGGTCCGGCGCGCCCCGCATGTCCAGATCCTCCGACGAGAAGGCCGAGACGGCCACCGGCACGTCCTGAAGGGACTCCGCGCGCCGGCGGGCGGTCACGACAATCTCGCCCGTGTCGAGGGCGGCCGTCTGCGCCGTCGCCTGGCCCTGGGCCTGCGCCGAAGCGACGGGCGCCACGGACAGGGCGGCGCCTGCCGTCCCCGCCGCGAGCAAAGCCTTCATGGCCTGCCTTGCGTTCATGATCATAACCTTCCTCCCCTTGGTCGTCTTGTTTATGCCGTGTGCCGATGCCCCCCCGGCACCGCCCGGGCAAAGTCCGCCACCATGCGGTTGAATGTCTCCGGCTCCTCCAGATGCGGCGCATGGCCGGAGCGGGCGAAGGTGCACAGCCGCGCCTGCGGCAGGCTGTGCGCCAGAAACTCGGCTGTCCCCAATGCGTAGAGCTGACTGAGCGCGCCGTGGACCACCAGCGCGGGCGTGCCGAGGCGCGGCAGGTGCGGCCGGTAATCCTGGGCAAGCATGGAGCCCCAGAGCCGCGCCATCGCCTCGCCGTTGGCGGCGGCGATCTGGGCTTCCGCCCACCGGCGCAGCCCGGCCCGCTCCGCCTCCAGCCCGCCCGCGAACAGGCGGCGGGCAATGCGCGGCGCGACCGCCGCCCAGTTGGCGCGCATGGCCTTTTCCGTGCGGCCGGTGGGGCCGCCCGGTGCCGATCCGCCGGTCGAGCCGCCCTTCAGGCCCAGCTGCCAGCCGGGGCCGTTGAGGATGCGCGGGCTCATGTCGACGATGATCTGGCCACTGATGTGCGCCTCCGCGCCGGCCAGCAGCGCCGACCACAGCGCCATCGCCCCCATCGACCAGCCGACCGCCACCGCGTCCCGCAGGTCGAGGTGGCGGCAGAGCGCGAGAAGATCGTCCGCCAGCCGCTCGATGGTGAGCGGGGCCTGCGACCCGGCGGCCGAGCGCCGGTGCCCGGCCAGATCGGGGCTGATGACGCGGAACTCCCGCGCCAGCGCGTCCCGCTGCGGCGCGAAGAAGCCGGCATGGGTTGCCCAGCCGTGAAGGAAAAGCAGCGGACGCCCCGCGCCCTCGTCATCGTAGACGAGCCTGTCGCCAGAGCTGTTCGTCAGTTCGGGCACGGCGCCGAACCCCTCCCCCGTCCCTCGGGCCAGACCGCCCCGGCGTTTTTCCCAGTTTACGGGCGCTGCCTTGCGCGGTTCGCTCTTTCGCGCGGCCAGTCTGGCAACCATTCTCGGTTCAATCATCCGGTTATTTGAAACATGAGTCAACATTCAAGTTATGGGCTTGCAGCAAAGGCCAAGGCGCGTCACAGTGCAGGCATGCAGGACAAGGCACCCAGAACCGAGAGGGGCCGGCGCACGCTGCGCCGCCTTCTGGACGCCGCCGCCGCCGAGTTCGGCGAGCGGGGCTTTCATGATGCCAGCATCAACGGCATCACCCAGCGCGCGGGCGCGGCGCTGGGCAGCTTCTACACCTACTTCGACAGCAAGGAGGAGGTGTTTCGGGCGCTGGTGAGCCACATGGGCCAGCTGACCCGCCAGTTCATCAACGAGCGCATCAGCGACGCGCCGGACCGTCTGACGGCGGAGCGCAAGGGCATCGAGGCGTTCATCGAGTTCGTGCGTGCACACAAGGACCTGTACCGCATCGTCATGGAGGCGCAGTTCGTCGCCGAGGACGCCTACCGCGAATACTACCAGGTGTTCGAGGAAGCGTACCGCCGCAACCTTCAGGCCGCCGAGAGCCGTGGCGAGATCCGCCCCGGCTTTGCCGAGGAGCGGGCGTGGGCGCTCATCGGCATGAACGTGTTCCTGGGGCTCCGCTACGGCGTGTGGGCGGAGGACAAGAGCCCGGCCGAAGTGGCCGCCGCCGTCGCCGACCTCATCAACTACGGCCTCGGGCCCCGGCCGGACGGAAAATAGCCTTCACCCCCGCCCCGTCTTTCCGGCATGCTTGCACAAGCATTGCGGGTCAAAATGCGGTATCAACGCCTTCAAGGCGCCGGCACGGCCGGGAGGGACACCGGCATGGCCGGGTTCGCGCGGGAAAGCGCCAGGCAGGGAGGCTCGGGGGTCGCACGTGGCTTTCGATCTGATCGACATCACCGCAAAGCGCGCGGCGCTGGGCGGCGAGCGGATCGCGCTGACAGAAACCGCGAGCGGCCGGTCCGTCACCTACGCCCAGCTTGACGCGCGGGCCGCCCGGGTGGCGGCCCTGCTGGACAGCCTCGGCCTTGCCCCGGGCGACCGGGTCGCCGTGCTCTGCCGCAACCGCATCGCCTTTTTCGAGCTTCTGTTCGGCTGCGCCAAGCGGGGGACGATTCTGGTGCCGCTCAACTGGCGCATGCCGCCGGCGGAACTCTCCGCCCTGATCGCGGACTGCCGGCCCGGCCTCATCGTCTACGGCGCGGAGGACGCGGCGGCGGCGCGGGCCGTGGCGGGCAGCGTCCCGTGCCTCGCGCTCGATGATGACGGCCCTGACGGCTACGAGGCCCGGCTCACGGCCTGCCAGCCCGCCGCCACGCGCGAGCTGTGGCCGCAGGACGAGGTGTGGTTCCTCATCTACACCTCCGGCACCACCGGCGCGCCGAAGGCGGTGATGCACACCTACGGCATGGCCCTCGCCAATTACGTGAACCTCAGCCAGGCGATCGACCTGCGGCAGGGCGAGACCACCCTCAACTTCCTGCCGCTGTTCCACATCGCCGGCATCAACCTCTACACCCTGCCGGTGCTGATGAGCGGCGGACAGGCGATCATCATGCCCGGCTTCGATGTGGAGCAACTGGTCGAACTTCTGGCGGCGGGCCGGCTCGACACCGTGTTTGCCGTGCCGTCCGTCTACCAGCAGCTCAGCCTGCATCCGCGCTTCGAGGACATCGACGTCTCCGGCGTCCGCCACTGGGGCTGCGGCGGCGCGCCGCTCTCCGACACCCTGACGCGCCGCTACCTCGCCCGCGGCGTCAGGGTGTGCAACGGCATGGGAATGACCGAGACCGGCCCCACCGCCTTCCTGATGGACCCGGAGAACGCCCCCCGCAAGGTGGGCTCGGTCGGCAAGCCGCAGCTGCTGTGCCAGGTGAGGATCGTGGATGCGCAGGGGCGGGACGTGCCCCGGGGGGAGCGGGGCGAGATCTGGTTTCGCGGGCCCGGCGTCACCCCCGGCTACTGGGGCCGGCCGGAGGAGACCGCCCGCGCCTTCGCCCCCGGCGGCTGGCTGCGCTCGGGCGACATCGGCTGGCAGGACGCGGACGGCTACTACTACGTGGCCGGGCGCATCAAGGACATGTTCATCTCCGGCGGGGAGAACGTCTACCCGGCGGAGGTGGAGAACGTGCTGGTGCAGCATCCGGCGGTGCTGGAGGCGGCGGTGGTGGGCGTGCCCGACGAGCGCTGGGGCGAGGTGGGCTGCGCCTATCTGCTGCTGCAACCGGGGGCCGCGCGACCGGACGCCGCCGAACTCGCCGCCTTCTGCCGGGAGCGGCTGGCCGCCTACAAGGTGCCCAGATCCTTCGTGGTGCTGAGCGACTTCCCCCGCACCGCCTCGGGGAAGATCCAGAAACACCTGCTGCGGCAGAAGGCGATGGCCCAATGAGCCGTGCGGGTCTGACGCGCATCTTCCGCCAGGCCGACTTCGACCGCTTCGCCGCGCTTTCGGGCGACGCCAACCCCATCCATGTGGACGCGGCCTTCGCGGCCCGCACCCGCTTCGGGCGCACCGTGGCGCACGGCGTGCTGCTGGAGACGGTGCTGCGCGGCCTCGCGGGCCGGCTCGCGCCCGGCTGCACGGTTGCCGAAAAGGCGCTGCGCTTCACCGCGCCCACCTATGCGGAGGAGGCAATGCACTTCGAGGTCTGGCAGCAGGCGGCGGACACCCTCGGCCTCAGCGTCACCCGCGCGCTCGATGGCACGCTCACCTGCGAGGGGCGGATGGTGCTGGCACCCCGGCGCCCCTCACCCGGCAGCGCGCCCGCCGCGCCCGGGCCCGCCTCATGGGACCGCAGCGCCGCCCTCACCCGCTGCTTTTCCGCCCGCGACGTTGCGGAATACGCAGCGCTCGGCGGCCACGCGGCAGCGCCCGACACGGTGCCGGAGCCGCTGATCGGCGCGCTGTTCTCGCGCCTCCTCGGCATGGACCTGCCAGGGCTCGGCACCAACTACCTCAAGCAGGAAACCCGCCACCACGCCCCCGCCCGCCTCGGCGAGCCGCTGACGGCGCGGGTGGCGGTCACCCGCCTGCGGCCCGAGAAGCATCTGGTGGACCTCGCCACCCTCTGCCACGGTGCGGACGGCCGCCTGCTCGCGGAAGGCCGGGCGCTGGTGTATGTGCGGGATGTGGCCGGGTTTGAAATCTGAAGGATTTATACGAGGGATTGATGCGAGGGTCGCGGACCCTCGCGCTCCCGTTCGTTTTTCGGGCCGCGTTTCCGGTGCGCTCCGGAACCACGGCCCTGACAATCGAACGGGAGGTGCAGGAGGGTTATAGACCCTCCTGCAAACTAAAACAGGAACCCGCTGTCATGATCCCCGTCACCCGCCGCATTGTCCTCGAGGACGAGGAGATCGAGGAGAGCTTCATTCGCGCCTCCGGCCCCGGCGGGCAGAATGTGAACAAGGTCTCGACGGCGGTTCAGATCCGCTTCGATGCGCGGCGCTCCCCCGGCCTGCCCGACGACGTGTTCGAGCGGCTGGTCCGCATTGCCGGCAAGCGCATGACCCGCGACGGCGTCATTATCATCACCGCCCAGCGCTATCGCAGTCAGGAGCGTAACCGGGAGGACGCCATTGCCCGCCTCGTCGAGATGATTCAGGAGGCCGCCGTGCGCCCGGCCGTGCGCCGCGAAACCCGGCCCACCTACGGCTCGAAGCAGCGCCGCCTCGCCGCCAAGGCGAAGAAGAGCCAGGTCAAATCCCTGCGCCAGAGCAAGCCGGGGCTGGACTAGGTCCCCCGGGGCCGCTCAGGCGGCGGTTAGGCGCGCGGGGAGCACCCGGTTGAGCAGTGCGGCGATGGCCCGCCGGGCGGCGTCGCGCCGCTTCTCCGTGCCCTCGGCCAGCAGGAAGCACGCGGCGATGATGCCAAGGAGGATGCCGGTGAACGCCAGCGCGTCGCCGCCCGCATTGACGCCCGCCGCCACCAGGAAGTGGGTCATGGGCCGGTGGAACAGGTAGAGCGAGAAGGTGGACCCGGACACGAACCGCACCGGCCGCTCGATGCGGGCGAGCCCGTTCGCGAACCACGGCGCACAGGCGTGAAAGCCGATGAAGTTGGCCATGACCAGCACGCCGATCAGGTGGTCGCTGAGCATCTTCTCCGAGGAGACCAGCCGCCACCATCCGGGCACGGTGGCGTGCAGCCAGTGGCGCAGCGCGTCGTCCCACGTCGCCGCGCCGAACGAGAGGATCAGCGGCCAGGTGACCAGCACCAGCACAAGGCCGACGAAGGGGCGGGTGACGCGCAGGCGCGGGTCGAGCGCGATCCACGCGCCCATGGCCCAGATCGGCGCCAGCGCCAGAATGCGCGGCCCGGCCAGGAGCGCGGCGGCCAGAAACGACACCCAGCGCCACACGCCGCGCCCGAACACCAGACAGGCGAACAGGGCGTAGTAGAAGGCCTCGTAGCAGATGGACCAGTAGGGGAAGTTCCACGGCAGGATGGTGGTCGAATGCCAGCTCTCGTTGAGGAGAAACAGGGAGATCAGCACCGTCCGCCAGGAGTAGCCGGGGTCGCTCGCCCAGCCGGGCGCGTTGATCCCCAGCCGCCCGGCAAGGCCGTAGAGGGCGAAGCTGAACAGGATGGCGGGAATGACCACCGGGTAGACCCGGGCCAGCCGCGCCACCACGAAGCCGCGCAGGGTGCGGTCCGGCCGCAGGGTGGTGGTGGCGATGACCAGCCCGGAGAGCACGAAGAACACCATCACCGCCTCGTGCCCGAGGCCATAGAGAAAATAGGGGCCGTGATAGAGCCCGTCGTCGGCGGCATGGCCGATCAGCACCGCCAGCGCCGCACCGAAGCGCACGATGTCCAGATAGAGGGAGACGGGTCTGGTCAGGAAACCGCCAGCCCCGCCCCGTGGTGTCATGTTCTCCATGGGTCCGCCCGCACCCGTTTCAGACGAAACGTGGCAGGGCGGCTCGGGTTGCAGCGGGAAGCGCAATGGCCGCACGCGGCCGCGATGATTCGCCCGCACCGGCAGCAGGCCCTGATTCGAGGGCGATCCAATCCAGACCGCGAGATGGTTTTGGAGGGCACAGCCGGACCGGCGCAGCGCGCGCGAGACTGAGAGGCTCGCAACCACGCGCTGGGGCAGCGAAATCCGCGTGGCAGCGAAATCCGCAAGATCCGGCATGTCAGGGAAAGGAGATGGTGCCCAGGGACGGAATCGAACCGCCGACACAGGGATTTTCAATCCCTTGCTCTACCAACTGAGCTACCTGGGCGCCCAAGCGGTGGCGGGTCTATAGTCGATCTGAATCCGCGTTGTCCAGTGGTCTTTCAGCTTCATCGTCATTTACTTGCCCGGGAACCCGATAGGCCTCCCCCAGCCAGTTCAAAAGATCGCGGTCCCGGCAGGGCGCGGAGCAGAACGGCCGGAACTGGGGCGCGGCGGGCTTGCCGCAGATGGGGCACTTAGACGGGCTGAACATGCACATGCCCATAGCCCGGAACCTCGGCGTCCGCCAAGACCTCGACTCGCGCGCCCGCCGCGCCCGCGGCACGAGATACCAGATCGGGCCGCCCCTCCAGCACCGCCGCCACCTCCGGGGCCGCCACGATGCGCCGCACGCCCGCCCCGCGCGCCTGCACCGCCTCGCGCAGAAGGCGCAGCGCCAGCGCCTCGGCCGACCACTGGTTGCGGCGCGTGCCGCACAGGAGATCGATGAGGGAAGGGCCGGGGCGCGGGCGAATCACCTGCATCAGCCCGTAGCCATTGATGGCGGTGCGCTCGAAGGGCGTCGAATCGCCCCTGGCCGCCGCATCGAAGGCTTCCGCCACCGCCACCCGGTCCGCCCTGGAGTCGCTGCCCAGAAAGTCGATCATCACCGGCCCGCCGATGGCGTAGAGCCGCAGCAGCCGCGCCGCCGCCCGCGCCGCCGCCAGATTGATGTCGAGCGCCCGGCCCGTGCCGTCCACATCGATCACGAGGCCGGCCCGGGTGCGCTCCAGCGTCAGCAGCCCGCCGGGAAAGGCCACCTCGCCCGAGACCGCCGCATCCAGCGCCTCGTCCACCCCCAGCGCGGCGGGCAGGCGCTCGACCCGGCGCACGGGCGCGCCCGCCGGCGTCCAGTCCGGCGCGGGGGTGATGAGGCCGGGCGCGCTGGCGGCCACCTCGGGCGCCGGGCGGGCATGGGCCGGTTTGATCTTGCCGGGCTCGGGCAAGGCGGGGCGGGTAATCTCAACGGCCAGAAGCTGGCCTTCGCTCAGCCCCGGCGGGACAGGCTGGAGCATGGCCTCCGCGCCGCCGCCCAGATCGACGACCGCCCGATTCGGCCCCGCCTTGCGGCGCAGGCGCGCGCCGAAGACGGCACCGGTCTGCACCGGGTCCACCTCGTCGCGCAGCAGGCGGATTTCGAGAAGGGTCTCACCCTCGGCCAGAACGGCGCGCCGCTCGCCCGGCAGCGTCTCGATCAGCCATTCGGGGCGGGCGTCAGCCGTTGCCATCGGTCACGCCGCTGGCCTTCAGCAGCACGCCTGTCTCGTAGAGCGGCAGGCCGACAACGCCGGAATAGGAACCGGCGATGAACTTCACATGGGCGGCGAAGCGGCCCTGAATGGCATAGCCCCCCGCCTTGCCCTGCCACTCGCCGGAGCGGATATAGGCGTCGATCTCGTCTTCGGTCAGGCGCTTGACGGTGACGACCGTGTCCGACACCCGCTCGCGCACCCGGCCTTCGGCGTCGATCACCGCGACCGCCGTGCAGACATGATGCCGCCGGCCCGAGAGCAGCCGCAGGCAGGCGCGCGCCTGTTCCTCGGTCTCCGCCTTGGGCAGGATGCGGCGGCCGACGGCGACCACCGTGTCGGCAGCCAGAATGACGGACTGGGGATGAAGGCTTGCCACCGCTTCCGCTTTCTCGCGGGCAAGGCGGGCGGCGTAGGGGCGCGGCAGTTCGCCCTTTCGCGCCGTTTCATCGATGTCGCTGGGAGCGACGTGATCGGGGCGGAGCCCCAGCTGCGCCAGCAGATCGAGGCGGCGCGGGCTTGCAGAGGCGAGGACGAAGGCCACGCTTATTTGAATCGGTAGGTGACGCGACCCTTGGTCAGGTCGTAGGGCGTCAGTTCCATGAGCACTTCATCGCCCACCAGCACGCGAATGCGGTTCTTCCGCATCTTGCCGGCCGTATGGCCGAGCACCTCGTGGCCATTTTCCAGCCTCACGCGGAACATGGCGTTGGGGAGCAGTTCCACGACCTGTCCCCGCATTTCGATCAGTTCTTCCTTCGCCATTCGATTATTCCTGGCAGTTTCGCACCGAAATGGCGGTCAGATGATGCATTAGCGGCTTAAATGCAAGAGGAAGCAATGCACAGATCAAAACATCCCTTGTATGAGGGAGATGTCGTCTGGCAGCCACACGGCGCCTTGTACGAATAATGCCGCATATTGGCCGGTTCCGGCATGGACGCGGGAGCGCCGCCGTCTTATGAACGGGCCGCCGGATACTGGACCGGATATTGGATGGAATGAAACAATGACGACCGAAGGACTGGTCATGGCCCTGCCGAAGGGCCGCATCCTGAAGGAAGTGATGCCGCTGCTGCGCGCCGCCGGAATCGAACCGGAAGCCGCGTTCCATGACGACAGCAGCCGGGCGCTCCATTTCGCCACCAATATTCCGGGCCTTTCCATCATCCGCGTGCGCTCGTTCGACGTGGCGACGTTCGTCGCCTTCGGCGCGGCCCAGCTGGGCGTGGCCGGCAACGACGTGCTGATGGAGTTCGACTATCCCGAGATCTACGCGCCGGTGGATCTGGGCATCGGCAAGTGCCGCCTCTCGGTCGCCGAGCTGGCGGCGCTGCGTGAGCAGGACGACCCGCGCACCTGGAGCCACATCCGCGTGGCGACCAAATATCCCAACGTCACCCGCCGCTACTTCGCGGAGAGGGGCGTGCAGGCCGAATGCATCAAGCTGAACGGCGCGATGGAGCTGGCCCCGACGCTGGGCCTGTGCCGCCGCATCGTCGATCTGGTCTCGACCGGGCGCACGCTGGTGGAGAACGGCCTCGTCGAGGTGGAGACCATCGCCGAGGTCAGCTCGCGCCTCATCGTCAACCGCGCCGCCTTCAAGACGCGCGGGCCGGAGCTGACGCCCTGGATCGAGAAGATTCGCGCCCTGGTGGAGGAGCAGAAGTAAAATGGTGTTGCGTCTGGATGTACGCGAGCCCGGGTTCGAGGCTGCCTTCGCCGCGCTGGTCAATGACCGCCGCGAAGCCCCCACCGACGTGCGCGACGTGGTGGCGGACATCATCGCCGATGTGCGCGCGCGCGGCGACGACGCCCTCGTCGAGATCACGCGGAAGTTCGACCGCATCGATCTGACCGAGACCGGGATGCGCGTGACGCGCGAGGAGATCGAGGCCGCGAAGGCGGCGTGCGCGCCGGAGGTGCTGGACGCCCTCGCCCTTGCCGCCGAGCGCATCGCCGCCTTCCACGCCATCCAGAAACCGGAAGACAAGGAGAAGACGGACGCCGCCGGCGTGACCGCCGGGTTCCGCTGGTCCGCCATCGATGCCGTCGGCCTCTACGTGCCGGGCGGCCTCGCCAGCTACCCCTCCTCCGTGCTGATGAACGCGGTGCCCGCCAAGGTGGCGGGCGTCGGGCGCCTCGTCATGGTGACACCGACGCCGGACGGCCGCCTCAACCCGCTGGTGCTGGCCGCCGCGGATCTGGCGGGCGTGGACGAAATCTACCGCATCGGCGGCGCGCAGGCCGTGGCCGCGCTGGCCTACGGCACCCAGACCATCAAGCCGGTGGACAAGATCGTCGGCCCCGGCAACGCCTTCGTCGCCGAGGCCAAGCGGCAGGTGTTCGGCACGGTCGGCATCGACATGATCGCCGGCCCCTCGGAAATCCTGGTGGTGGCGGACGGCCGCAACAACCCGGCGCACACCGCCGCCGACCTGCTGAGCCAGGCCGAGCATGACGTGACCGCCCAGTCCATCCTCATCACCGACGACGCCGCCTTCGCCGACCGGGTGGTGCAGGCGGTGGAGGAGACCATCCCCACGCTCGCCTCCGCCGACATCGCGCGGAAAAGCTGGGACCGCTTCGGCGCCATCATCCTGGTGGAAAGCCTGGACGACACGCCGCCGCTCATCGACCGGCTTGCCGCCGAACACCTGGAACTGAAGATCGAGAACCCGCGCGCGCTGCTCGCCCGCATCCGCCACGCCGGCTCGGTGTTCATGGGCCGCAACACGCCGGAGGCCATCGGCGACTACCTCGGCGGGCCGAACCACGTGCTGCCCACCGGCCGGCGCGCCCGCTTCTCCTCGGGCCTGTCCGTCACCGACTTCATGAAGCGCACCACCTATCTGTCGTGCAGCGAGGAAGGGCTGGCCGCCATCGGCCCCGCCGCCGTGCACCTCGCCGAGGCGGAAGGGCTGCCGGCGCACGCCCTCTCGGTCGCGGTGCGGCTGGGGAAATAGGCGCCGCCGCCCGCTCCGGCTCCGGCTTCCCGCCGCCCGGCCCCTATCGCCTGAACGTCAGGCGCAGGATGATCCCCGCATCGTCCCGCCCCGCCGCGTCGTGCCCGGCGTCGAAGCGGTGGAAGCCGTGCACGGCCATGCTGGCGCTCTCCGCCAGCGGCAGGGCGTAGACGGCTTCGATATCGATCTCCCGCCCGGTGGGGGCGAGGTTGAGGCGGGCCGCGCGGTAGCCGGTCGCGCCCGTGTCATAGGCATAGTCCGTCGGCAGGGTGAGGCTGGCGACGGCACGCTCCACCCGGAGCGGCTGGGCGAGGAGCAGGCCGAAGCTGTCCTGCGGCCGCCACAGGCCCTCGCCCGAGAGGCTGAGCTGCCAGCTGCTGGTCCATACGTCCCCCTCGGGCGCGAGCAGCGCACCGGGGGCGGCGTCGAGCCGGGTGCGGCCGAGGGCGGCGTCAGCCGCAAGGCTCCAGCGGGGGCCGAGGTGGGCGCGGGCGCTGAGGCCCGCCGTCACGGTGCGGGCGCCTGCCCTGAACCCGAACGCCGCCGCGCTGCGCGCGCCGAGCACGCTGCCGCTCTCCTCCATCCAGCCGAGGGTCAGGCCCAGTTCGCCCCAGGCCACCGGCCGGGTGAGCTGGCTTTTCACGGTGCGGATCACCGCCTCGCCCTCCGCCACCAGAGGGCTGCCGCGATCGTCCCGGTCGAGCGTGGTGCGGCTGGCCGCCATGCCCAGCCGCCACCCGCCAAGCGGCATGCCAAGCGCGGTGCTCACCGGCGGGGCGGCGGCAACGCCAAGGCTCTCGCCCACCCGGTCGCCGACGGAGAGGAAGGGCATCTCCGCCCCCCGGTCACCGCTGACGGCGGCCAGCACCGCCTCCGCGCCGCGACCATAGCCGAACGCGAGGCGGCTGCCTTCCGAAAGGGTGAGGCTGAGCCAGCCGTCCGCCCCCGGCGCGCGCTGGAAGGCCAGCTGGGGGTCGGTCATGCCGAGGCGGCGCCACACGGCCGCCTCCTGCACGCGGGGTCCGGCGAAGGAAAGGGCGGCGGCCTCGCCGCCGAGCCGGCCCGCGCCGCGATGGTTCTGCATCGCCAGCCGCCGCACCAGGCCAAGGCCCGGCGAGGAGGGACGCACGGTCGCGCCCAGATCAACCGCGTAGGCGCGGCCATACATGTCCAGCACCACCGCGCCTGCCAGCGCCGCGCCCAGCTGGCCGCCGTCGCCGAAGGCGCTGCCCAGCGCGATGTTGGCGCCGGTGAGCGCCACCGGCTGGCCGCTGCCGGCGAGCGCGGTCTGGCCCTGCGGCGCGAACGCCCGGGCAAGGTTGATGAGCCCCCGGCCATAGAGCGCATCGACGCCCGGATCGCCCAGGTCCGTGGCGGTGCGGAAAATCAGGTCCACCAGTTGCGGCCCGGTGAGGGTCGGAAAGGCGCTGGCCAGCAGGGCAATGGCGCCGGTGACATGGGGCGCGGCCATCGAGGTGCCGCGCACCTGAACATGAACGCCGTCGAGATCGGTTGTGAAAATTCCGTCGCCCGGCGCGACGACAAAAACATCGCGGGCAACGCCCGCCCGGTTGCTGAAGGCGGAGAGGACGTTGTTCCGCCCGACCGCCCCGGCGATGAGAACAAGGCCGCGCGCTTCCGGGGCAAGGGCGACCTGCGCCATCTGGCCCGGGTCCGGCGCGCTGTTGTTTCCGGCTGACAGGACAACCACCGTTCCCGCCGCCGTGGCCCGGTTGATGGCGCTGACGAGCGGGCTGGTCGCGGCCGATCCGCCAAGGGAGATGTTGACGACGCGGGCCCTGTTTTCGCGGGCCAGATCCAGCCCTGCGGCAATGGCGGAATCGGAGAAGACGCATTCGCTCGCGCAGCTGTCGGGGATGTCCGCGCGCGCCACCAGCAGCCTGGCATCGAAGGCGAGGCCGTGTTCGCCGACCCCGTCCCGCGCCGCGCCGATGACGGAGGACACCCAGGTGCCGTGGCCGCTTTCATCCTGAAGCGAGCGGTTGCCCGCCACATCGCGGCTGGCGGCGTGAATACGCCCGGCATATTCCGGGCTTTTCAGATCAATGCCGGAGTCAATGAGGCCAACCGTGACGCCCTCACCGGTCGCCCCGCGGGCATAGGCCTCGATGGCCCCGATATGATCGAGCCCCCAGTTGGCGCGATATTCGGCGGTATCGAAGGTATCGCGCGGCAGCCCGGGACGGGGCTGCGGCGCGGGCCCGGGAACCGGTGGCGGCTGAAGCCGGGTGACGGACGAGCTGCCGCCCCCGCCACCGCCGCAAGCCGACAGCACGGCGGCTGCCGCCGCCAACAGCATGACATGACGCCACCGACGCAGTTTCACCATGCCTTACCCCCTCAAGGCCGCCGATCCGCGTGACAGGCACGCCGCCTGTCACGCCAGGACGAGCACAAGGGTAAGACGAGTGAATTACCCGAAAATTACCCTGCCGCCTGTTCGGAGGCCAGATTCTGGGTCGCCCACAGCGCCGCCTGGGTGCGGTTGGCGAGGCCCAGCGTCTTCAGAATGGCCGAGACATGGATGCGAACCGTGTTCTCGGACATGCCAAGGGTGGTGGCGATTTCCGCGTTCGGCTTGCCCTGTGCGATGAGGCGGACCACCTCCAGCTGGCGCCGGGTCAGCAGGCGCAGCGCAGGATTGCGGCGACCGCTGGCAGAGCCCGAGCGGGTGGCCTGACGGCCGCGCAGCTGCTCGCCCACCGCGGAAATGATGAGATCCGGCCGGTTGCGCCACTCGGTCAGGATGCGTGCTTCGGCTGCCGGGATCTCGGCGTCGGTGACCTGCCGCATGTCCGCCAGCAGAACGGCCCACGGGTTGCCACTGGCGAAGCCCGCAGCTGCCGTGGACGGAGCGTCGGCCAGGAGACGGATGCCACAGATGATGGGCATGCCGTTCGGACCCGGCGGCGGCGTGGTGGGCAGGCTGTCGACGGTAACACCGGGAAACGCTGCGCCAAGGATGCGGCTGACCGCTTCACGTACCAGCCAGTCTTCCGATGCAACGATCAGGGCATCCCGGTATTCACCCGGACGAAGCCCCGAACGAAAGTCCTGATCCATATCCATACGCACATTCCCATACATCTATTACAATGACGCCTCTGAGCTACTCCTCAGCGCAGTGTCCGCCTTGTAGCGGAGTTGCCGGGAAATAGCGCGGAATTTTGCGACACTTTTTGGCCCTGTTTCTTTCCAGTTTTGCATCTCCCCCCACCTGACATGGTCTGAACCAGCGTGGACACCGGTTTTACACGGTTTTCTTCCTCAAAACCTCTTAGACATAACGTCTAAATTAACAAAAGGTGGCATGGGCAGCGAAAATTCTTTCACAACCCGAAATGCATGGATACGCCACTTGCACGCGCAATGCGAGCAAATGCCTTAAACGACTCGAATGTTATTCAAAAAAAAACGGCCGGCTCAGGCCCAGCCGTCGAGTACCTGATCGGGGGGACGGTGCCCGTCGATCCACACCTTGATGTTGCGGATCACCTTCTCGCCCATGGCGAGGCGGCCCTCGATGGTGGCGGAGCTCATGTGGGGCAGCAGCACCACATTGGGCAGCTCCAGCAGCCGGGGGTGAATGGCGGGCTCGTGCTCGAACACGTCGAGCCCCGCCCCGGCGATGGCGCCGCGCTCGAGTGCATCCACCAGCGCGGGCTCGTCCACGATCTCGCCGCGCGCCGTGTTGATGAGGAAGGCGTGGCGCTGCATCAGCCCGATGCGCTCCGCGTTGAACAGGTGGTGCGTCTCGGGCGTGTGCGGGCAGTTGATGGAAATAATGTCCACCCGGCTCAGCATGGCCTCCAGGCGCGGCCAGTAGGTGGCCTCCACCGTGCGCTCCGCCGCCTCGGGCAGACGGCGGCGGTTGTGATAATGCACCGCCATGCCGAAGGCACGGGCCCGCTGGGCAACCGCCAGGCCAATGCGCCCCATGCCGACGATGCCGAGGCGCTTGCCGTGAATGCGGTGGCCCAGCAGCATGGTCGGCGACCAGCCCTTCCAGTCGCCCGAGCGCAGCAGCCTCTGCCCTTCGGCCAGGCGGCGCGGCACGGCGAGAATGAGCGCCATGGCCATGTCCGCCGTATCGTCGGTGAGCACGCCCGGCGTGTTGGTGACGATGATGCCCTTGGCCCGTGCGGCCGCCAGGTCGATGTGATCGACGCCATTGCCGAAGTTGGCGATGAGCTTCAGGTTCGGCCCGGCATTGGCGATGAGGTCGGCGTCCACGTCGTCGGTGAGGGTGGGCACCAGCACGTCCGCCGTCGCCATGGCCTCGGCCAGCATGGCGCGATCGAACGGCGTGTCATCCAGATTGAGCGTTACGTCGAACAGCTCCGCCATCCGGGTTTCCACCGCTTCCGGCAGGCGGCGCGTGACAATGACTTTCGGACGCTTCTTGGTCATGGCATGCCCTGTTCGATCAGCCCTTCTCCAGCTATGCCGTTCGGCGGCAAACGGTCAAGGGTCGCATCGACCCCGCCCGGGCTCTATGCTGCGGCGTCTATGCTCTTGCCCTTATGCTCTTGCCCTCCGGCCGCAGGCAGCGCAATGCTCTGCCGCAGCCAAGGCAACCGGATTTCTCCTGACGCGCGTACCACAGGTGACCACGCAATGTTCAAACGGCCAAACCTTTCCCGCCTCACCCTCGGCCTTGCTTCCCGCTTGTCCGCCGCGCTGCCGGCTCTGACGCTCGCGCTCGGGATCGGGCTTGGAGCGGGGCTTGCCGTGACGGCGGCCCCGGCCGTCGCACGCGGCAAGGACGACACCAAGGCCAGCGAGACCGGCCTGCCGCTGCCCCGCTTCGTGTCGCTGGGCGCCAACGAGGTGAACCTGCGCACCGGGCCGGACCGGCGCTACCCCATCACCTGGGTCTACAAGCGGCGCGGCCTGCCGGTGGAGGTCATTCAGGAATATGGCATCTGGCGGCGCATCCGCGACGTGGACGGCGTCGAGGGCTGGGTGAACCGCCACCTGCTCTCCAGCGAGCGCACGGCCTACGTGACCGCCCAGGTCCGCACCCTCTACGCCCGGCCCGATACCAACTCGGCGGCCGTGTGGCGGGTGGAGCCGGGCGTCGTCGCCAAGATCGTGCTGTGCGAGGAAGACTGGTGCCAGCTCAACATGGGGGGCCGCACCGGCTGGATCCGCCGCAACGAGATCTGGGGCGTCTATCCGCTCGAGACGATCGACTGACGCACACCTGAGAGAGGGGTGAGAGAGGGGGCCGGGGAGGCCCGAGGCCCCGCCCGAACTGCGGCGCTTCGCCCGCCTCCCTTGACGCGCCCCGGCCAGATCGCCACATCCGGCGCAAGACGAGGAGTTTTGCACGATGTTCATTCAGACCGAGCGCACGCCCAACCCGGCGACCCTGAAGTTTCTGCCGGGGCGCACCGTGAGCGCCAACGGCACGGTGGATTTCCCCGACCCCGAAACGGCGGAGCGTTCGCCGCTGGCCTCGGCCCTGTTCGCGCTGAGCGACGTGACCGGCGTCTTCTTCGGCACCGATTTCATCGCCGTCACCAAGGCGGAGGGCTCCGCCGACTGGGCGGAACTCAAGCCGCAGATCCTCAGCATCATCATGCAGCACTTCACCAGCGGCGCGCCGCTGATGTTCGACCAGGAGGAGGCCGACGCCCTGCCCGAGGGCGACGATCCCGCCGATGCGGACATCATCGCCCAGATCCGCGAGCTGATCGACACCCGCGTGCGCCCCGCCGTGGCGCGGGACGGCGGCGACATTATCTACCGGGGCTTCCGCGAGGGCGTCGTTTACCTGCGGATGCAGGGCGCCTGCTCCGGCTGCCCGTCCTCGACCATGACGCTGAAGAACGGCATCGAATCGCTGTTGCGGCATTATGTGCCGGAAGTCACGGAAGTTCGTGCGGTCTGAACGTCCGGTCACAAGATCAGGTTAAGTGCTTTACTTGCGCCCGTAGCCGTCCCAATACGGGCGCAAGTTTTTTGCGATTTGATGTGCGACTTGGCGTCGACTTTCGGGAGGAACCGCAGCCATGGCCGAGATCATCAGCGACCACAGCCTCGACACCCTGTTCCGCCTCGCCCGCACGCCGCGGGCCTGGCTGGACAAGCCGGTGACCGATGTGCAGCTGCGCGCGATCTACGAACTGACGCGCCTGGCCCCCACCTCCATGAACTGCAGCCCGGCGCGGATCGTGTTTGCCCACAGCCGGCAGGCCCTCGACACGCTCGCCGACTGCGTCAGCCCGAGCAACGTGGAGAGGGTCCGGACCGCAGGCGCGGTCGCCATCATCGGCGAGGACACCGCCTTCTACGAAAGGTTGCCGGAGCTGTTCCCGAACATGCCCACCGCCCGCGACATGTTCGCCGGCAATCCGGCGCTGGCCGAGGCGACCGCCTTCCGCAACGCGTCCCTTCAGGGCGCCTACCTCATCATGGCGGCCCGGGCGCTGGGGCTGGATTGCTGCCCCATGTCCGGCTTCAACCACGAGAAGGTGGACACCGCCTTTTTCGCCGGCACCACCATCAGGACCAACTTCCTCTGCGCGCTGGGCTACGGCGACGACACCGCCCTGGAGCCCCGTCTGCCGCGCCTCTCCTTCGAGGACGCCTGCAAGATTCTCTAAGCCACAGGAAAGCCGCCGGACGCCCGTCATGACCATGGCCCCTCTCATCCTCGGCCTCGATACCGCCCTGTCGGGCTGCTCCGCCGCGCTGGTGGGCACCGACGGCACCCTTCTCTCCCGGCGCTTCGAGCTGATCGCCCGGGGCCATGCCGAACGGCTGGTGCCCATGGTGGGCGAGCTGCTGGCGGACGCCGGGGTGGGGCCGGATCGCATCGCCGCCGTTGCGGTGGCGCTCGGGCCGGGCAGCTTTACCGGCATCCGGGTGGGGCTGGCCGCCGCCCGCGCCTTCGCACTGGCCTGGGGCGTGCCCTGCCACGGCGTCTCCTCGCTCGCCGCCCTCGCGCTGGCCGGTCTGGGCGAGACCGCCGCGGAGCGTGAGGGCAAGCCGCTGCTGGCCGCCATCGACGCCAGCCGGGGGCAGGTTTATGCCCAGGTCTTCGGCCTGGCCGGCGAAGCGCCGGACGCCCTGAGCGCGCCGGACGCCCTGACGCCGGAGGAGGCCGCCGCCCTCGCCCGCGCGCACGGCTGCGGCCTTGCCGTCGGCTCGGGCGCAGCGCTCGTCAGCGCGGCCAGCGGCCAGACCCTCGCCGCCGCGCCGCCCGAATGGACCGACGCCGCCCATGTGGCCCGCCTGTCCCGCCTGCCGGGATTTGCCCTCGCGCCCCACGCCCTTTACGTGCGGCCGCACGACGCCCGCCTGCCCGGCGGGGTGCTGCCGCCCGCCGCCGGCTGAAGGCCCGCCATGGTCTGCCTCCTCACACCGGACCGGATCGACGCCGCGTTTCTGGAAGCGCTGATGACCGCCAGCTTCGACCCGCGCTACGGCGAGCGCTGGTCGTCGGAGCAGGTGCTCGCGGCCCTTGCCATCCCGGGCACGGAGGCCGCCATCGTCCGCGCCGGGCCGGGCGACGACACCCCGGTCGGCTTCGCCCTCACCCGCCAGGTGCTGGACGAGGCCGAGTTGCTGCTCATCGCCGTTCTGCCCTCCCAGCGCGGAAAAGGCCTCGGCGGCCGGCTGCTGGACCACGCCATCGCCCAGTGCAGGGGTGCGGGCGCACGCCACATGTACCTTGAGGTGCGGGATGGTAATACTGTCGCAACGGGGCTTTATAAATCGAGAGGATTTGAAGTCGTGGGCCGCCGACCAGGCTATTACCGCTCAGATAAGGGTGAACTGCTCGATGCCCTAACGATGCATTTACCCCTATAGGCCATATAAAAGCTAAAAGGCGGAAAATCTTTTACAGACCCCCTTGTCTTTTTCTTCAAAACAGAACATACGCACCGTGTGAGGGGTTCTAATTGAGTTTGAACAAACGCGCTTTGCAAGGGGAAAAGATCCCATGAGCGAACATCCAGGCACTGGCGACGATTTGCTGACGCTGACGGCAGATATTGTTTCTTCGCACGTGGCCAATAACACCGTTGCCGTTTCTGACCTGCCCAACCTCATCGAGAACGTTTACAATGCGCTCTCCCGGTTGGGGAGTGCGCCTGTTAAGGTCGAGACCAAGCAGGAACCCGCCGTTTCAGTGCGCTCGTCCGTCAAGCCGGACTACATCATTTGCCTGGAAGACGGCAAAAAGCTGAAAATGCTGAAGCGTCACCTCATGACGCACTACAACATGACCCCCGAGCAGTACCGCGCCAAGTGGAACCTGCCGGCCGACTATCCGATGGTTGCGCCCAATTACGCCAACCAGCGCCGCCAGTTGGCGAAAAAGATCGGTCTGGGCACCCGCCGCAAAAAGCGGGCCTGATCGAGTAATTCCCAAGTATTAAAAAGGCCTGGCGCTTTGCGCCAGGCTTGCCTTTTCAGAAGGTCTTCGCATTACAGGGCCAGAGTTGTGCATTCCCCGCACGACTCGAGAGGGTCCTGCACCCTTGCGAGGACCTTCTTCTCGCTTTAGTCTTCCACTTCTAGCTGAGGAGTACCGGCCATGGGACAGCACATCGACATTGAAGCGCTTTGCGTTGAGCGCGGCATGCGGATGACGGACCAGCGCCGGGTCATTGCCCGTGTCCTGGGCCAGGCGGACGATCACCCCGACGTGGAGGAGGTGTATCGTCGCGCCACAGCCATCGACAAGCGGATCTCCATTGCCACGGTCTATCGCACCGTGCGCCTGTTCGAGGAGGCGGGCATTCTGGAGCGGCATGACTTCCGCGACGGCCGCTCGCGGTATGAGCCCGTGCCCGATGCCCACCACGACCACCTGATCGACCTGGAATCCGGCGACGTGGTCGAGTTCCACGACCCGGAGATCGAGGAGTTGCAGAAGCGCATCGCCGAACGGCTGGGCTACCGGCTGATGGATCACCGGATGGAGCTTTATGGCGTGCGGATCGACTCGCAGAAGCACGGCAACGGCTGACGACCCGCATCTGCATCCGCCCCCGCCCCAGCATTTGGCCATGCCGCCGCACGGCATGGCCATTCTGCCCGAAATGACATAGAGAGACGGCAAGCAGCGCCCGCCAAGAGGCGCTGCATTCGGGTTTGCGTCAGGCAGGATCTATGGGCACCGCCCCTTTACTCAACCCCTTCTCGGAGACATTCGACCGGGACTGGCGCGCCATCCGCGCCCTCACCCAGGCGGCGCTGGGCCTTGCCGTGTGCGGCCCGGCCCAGGCCCTGAGCCTGCGCCTGCGCCCGGACGCCGCGCCGCGCATTCCGCGCGCCTTCCACCGGCTGTTCTGCCGCGCCATCGGCATGCACATCGACGTGATCGGCACGCCGGTGGAGCGCCCGTCCACGCTCTATGTCTCGAACCACATCTCGTGGGTGGACATTCCGGTGCTGGGCTCGCACATCCTCGGCAGCTTCGTCGCCAAGGCGGAGGTGGGCCAGTGGGGCATGGTCACCCGGCTCTCCGACCTGCAACGCACCATCTATGTGGAGCGGGAGCGGCGCACCCGCTCGCGCGAGCAGTCCAACGTCATCGCCGAGCGCATGGCGGCGGGCCACAGCATCATCCTGTTCCCCGAAGGCACCAGCACTTCGGGGCGGACGGTGAAGCCGTTCAAGTCCTCCCTGTTCGCCATCGCGGAGGCGGACGGCCTCGACGTGACGGTGCAGCCGGTGACGCTGGCCTACACCCACATCAACGGCCTGCCCATGCTGCGCTCCATGCGCCACAAGGTGGCCTGGATCGGCGACATGGAGCTGGCCCCGCACGTGTGGGAGCTGCTGGGGCTGGGGCACATCCGCGCGGTGATCCAGTTCCACGAACCGGTGCTGCGCTCGGACTTCCCCGACCGCAAGGCGCTGGCCCGCCACTGCGAGCAGGTGGTCTCCGCCGGGCTGATCCGCGCCAACCGGGGCGAGTTGTAGGATGAAGCGCCCGGCCGGCCCCGGCGGCGGCCGACTCCACCGCATTGAGCGACGGCCCACATTGGGCTATCTACCAACGACAGACGGCCACGGGAACGAAGCGACAGTCGCTGGCGTTCGACGCACAGTTAAGAGCGAGCATTTTCGGTGACGAATTCCACCTCCCCCGGCAGCAAGAAGTTCCTCATCAAGACCTTCGGCTGCCAGATGAACGTGTATGACTCCGAGCGCATGAGCGAACTGCTCGGGAACGAGGGCTACACGCCGACCGAAAACGCGGACGAGGCCGACCTGGTCATCCTCAACACCTGCCATATCCGCGAAAAGGCCGCCGAGAAGGTCTATTCGGAGGTGGGCCGCCTGCGCCAGGCCGCCAACGCCCGCCGGGCCCAGGGCGGCGAGACGCTGATCGCCGTGGCCGGGTGCGTCGCCCAGGCCGAAGGGCCGGAGATCATGCGCCGCGCGCCCGCCGTCAACATGGTGTTCGGCCCGCAGACCTATCACCGCCTGCCCGAGATGCTGGCGAAGGCCCGCGAGGCGCAGACGCGCGGCCAGGCCGCCCGCGTGCTCGACACCGACTTCCCCGCCGAGGCCAAGTTCGACCAGCTGCCGAAGAAGCGCGGCGTGAACGGCCCGGCGGCGTTCGTGACGGCGCAGGAGGGCTGCGACAAGTTCTGCACCTTCTGCGTGGTGCCCTACACCCGCGGCGCGGAGGTCTCGCGCCCCGTCGCCGCCATCGAGGACGAGGTGCGCGCCCTCATTGACAGCGGCGTTGTCGAGATCACCCTGCTCGGCCAGAACGTGAACGCCTATCACGGCGTCGATGCGGCGGGGCAGGACGTGACGCTGGCCGGCCTCGTGCGGCGCCTGGCCAGGATCGACGGTCTCAAGCGCATCCGCTACACCACGTCGCATCCGCGCGACATGACCGATGATCTGATCGCCGCCCACGGCGAGATCGAGAAGCTGATGCCCTACCTCCACCTGCCGGTGCAGGCGGGCTCGGACCGGATCCTGGCGGCGATGAACCGCAAGCACACCGCCGAGAGCTACCTGAAGCTCATCGAGCGGCTGAAGGCCGCCCGGCCGGATCTCGCCCTCTCCGGCGATTTCATCGTCGGCTTCCCCGGCGAGACGGAGGAGGACTTCCAGGCGACGCTCGATCTGGTGAAGGCGGTGCGCTATGCGCAGGCCTACTCCTTCAAATATTCGCCGCGCCCCGGCACCCCCGCCGCCGACATGGAACAGCAGGTGCCGGAGGACGAGAAGTCCGACCGCCTCGCCCGCCTGCAGGCGCTGCTGAACCAGCACCAGCTGGAGTTCAACCAAGCCAGCGTCGGCAAGACCGTGCCGGTGCTGTTCGAGCGCCAGGGCAAGCACCCGGGCCAGCTGGTGGGCCGTTCTCCCTGGATGCAGGCGGTTCATGTTCTGGCACCGGATCACGCCATCGGCGATCTGGTGCACTGCAAGCTGCTCAGCGCGGGCGCCAACAGCCTTGAAGGCGGTCTGGCGGACCGGCTTGCGGCAGCATAAACGCGAGGCTTGATGGGCAAGAAACCATACCGCAACGGCCCCCGCGCCAGCGACGGCGGCAACGACGGCAGCCTTCAGCTGGAATTCGAGGAGGGGCGGCTGCTCGGGCCGCTGTTCGGCGAGTTCGACCAGAATCTGATTGCGCTGGAAAACCGGCTGGGCGTGTTCATCGCCGCACGCGGCAACCGGCTCACCATCGAGGGCGAGCCGGACGCGGCGGCCCGCGCGCGGGACGTGCTCATCACCCTCTACAACCGGCTCCAGCAGGGCGGCGAGATCGAACTGGCCGACGTGGAGTCCGCCGTGGCGCTGTCCGACACGCTGATGCAGCAGAACAGCCTGTCGCCGGACGCAGGCGGCGACTCCCCCGTCCAGATCCGCACCCGGCGCAAGACCATCCAGCCCCGCTCGCCGACCCAGGTGCGCTACATGCAGCACCTGCACAAGAGCGACATGATCTTCGCCCTCGGCCCGGCGGGCACCGGCAAGACCTACCTCGCCGTGGCGCAGGCCGTGCACGAGCTGATCACCGGCAGCGTTGACCGCATCATCCTCTCCCGCCCGGCGGTGGAGGCGGGCGAGCGGCTCGGCTTCCTGCCCGGCGACATGCGCGAGAAGGTGGACCCCTACCTGCGCCCCCTCTACGACGCACTCAACGACATGCTGCCCCCCGAACAGGTGGAGCGCCGTCTGGCCTCCGGCGAGATCGAGGTGGCGCCGCTGGCGTTCATGCGCGGGCGCACCCTCTCGGACGCCTTCGTCATTCTGGACGAGGCGCAGAACACCACGCCGATGCAGATGAAGATGTTCCTCACCCGCTTCGGCACCCGCTGCCGCATGGTCATCTGCGGCGACCCGAGCCAGGTGGACCTGCCGCCGCCGCAGAAGTCGGGCCTTGCCGACGCGGTGTCGCGGCTGGAAGGAATCGAGGGCATCGCCGTGGTGCGCTTCGACCCGAAGGAAGTGGTCCGGCATCCGCTGGTCGGGCGCATTGTGGATGCTTACGACGCGGATCGTCATGCTGAGAATTGAAGCCGAAGTGGAAGCCCCCGCCTGGGACGAGGCGGAGCTTGACTGGGACACGCTGACCGCCGGCGCCGTGCTGGCCGCCGTGCGCGCGACCCCCTATGCCATGCTGGACCAGTGGCCGGATGTGGCCGTCGAGATCTCGCTGCGGTTCGTCGACGACGAGACCATCCGCGAATTGAACCGCGACTATCGCGGCAAGGACAAGCCGACCAACGTGCTCTCCTTCCCCATGGTGGAGCCGGACGAGCTGGAGACCCCTGGCTTCCTCGGCAAGGAGCTGCTGCTGGGCGACATCGTCATCGCCCACGAGACCACCGCCGCCGAAGCCCGCGAGCAGGGCAAGCTGCTGGCGGCCCATGTCACACATCTCATTGTTCACGGCACCTTGCATTTGCTAGGCTATGACCATGAAACCGACGACGAGGCAGAAGCCATGGAATCGCTGGAGCGCTCCATCCTCGCCAGCATGGGGCTGCCCGACCCTTACGCCAACGGCCCGATAGGCCATGACTGATTCATCCTCTCCCGACCCTGGAAGTAACGTGGTCAGCCGCCTGCTGACCGGTCTTCTCCACCGCCTGCAGAAGCGTCACGGCGATGGCACCCTGCGCCAGAGCCTGGAGGACGTGATCGAGGAACACGCGTTCGATACGGGGCAGGACGACCTCTCCGCCGCCGAGCGCACCATGCTGCGCAACCTGCTCAGCTACGGCGAGCTGCGGGTGGACGACGTGGCCGTGCCGCGAGCCGACATCATCGCCTTCGATGCGGCGGGCAGCTTCGATGAACTGGCCAGACTGTTCGTGGAGGCGGGCCATTCGCGCCTGCCGGTCTACCGGGACAGCCTCGACGCCATCATCGGCATGGTGCACGTGAAGGACGTCTACGCCCATCTGGTCCAGCCCTCGGAGGCGGGACCGCCGCGGGTGGAGCAGCTGCTGCGCTCGGTGCTGTTCGTGCCGCCCTCCATGCGCATTCTCGACCTGCTGGCGCGCATGCGCTCCAGCCGCACCCACATGGCCATCGTGGTGGACGAGTACGGCGGTACCGACGGCCTCGTCACCATCGAGGACCTGGTGGAGGAGATCGTCGGCGAGATCGAGGACGAACACGACGAGACCGAAGCCAGCCTCATCCGCCCGCTGCCCGGCGGCAGCTACGACGTGGACGCCCGGCTGGGCGTGACCGAGCTGGAAACCGAACTGGGCACGGACTTCCTGCCGGAGGAGGACGACAACGACATCGACACGGTGGGCGGCCTCATCTTCGTGCTGGCCGGGCGCGTGCCCGCCATCGGCGAGGTGATCGAGCACCCCTCCGGCTACCGGTTCGAGATCGTGGACGGCGAGCCCCGGCGCATCACCCGGGTGCGGGTGCATCCGCCCGCCGGGTCCGAGGCGGAGGGCGAGGCCTGACCCATGCGCCCGCCCTGCTGATCCGCCGCGCCTGATCCCCGTCCCTTCCGTGGGCTGCCGCCCGAACTCCAGCTCGAGTGTTGTCCTTGCCTGTGCCAAGCCGCATCGAAACTGTCATCGCCCAAGCCGCTGACCGGGTTCGGTCCCTGCCGGCAGGCCGCCAGAACACGGTCGCCCTGGCGGCGGGCGCCCTGAGCGCCCTCGCCTTCGCGCCGCTGAACCTGTTCCTGCTCATGCCGCTGGGCCTGGCCGTGCTGCTGTGGCTGCTGGATACGGCGCAGACCACCCGGCGGGCGGCGGCGCTGGGCTGGCTGTTCGGCTTCGGCCAGTTCGGCGTGGGGCTCTACTGGATCGCCATCGCCTTCCGCTACCAGAGCAACATGCCGCCCGCGCTCGGCCTGCCCGCCGTGCTGCTGCTGGTGGGCGGCTTCGCCCTGTTCATCGCCTTGACCGCCGCCAGCGCCCATCGCCTCTGGACCGGGCGGGCGCGCCGCGCCCTCGTGCTCGCCCTCGTGTGGGTGGCGTTCGAGTGGGTGCGCGGGCATGTGCTCACGGGCTTTCCGTGGAATCTGGCGGGCAATGCCTGGCTGCCCGCGCTGCCGGTGGCGCAGGCCGCCTCCGTGGTCGGCATCTACGGCCTGTCGTTCGTCATGCTGCTGACCGGGGGCGCCATCGCCGTTCTCGCCGACCGCACCAACGGCGCGCGCCGCCTCGCAGGCTTCACGGCGGTGCTGCTGCTTGGCCTCACGCTTTGGGGCACGGCGCGGCTTGCCATCGACCGCCCCCCGGAGACCGAGAAGGGCCCCCTCCTCCACATCGTGCAGGCGGGCATCGGCCAGGACGAAAAATGGAACCCCGCCGCCGAGCGGCGGCACCTGTGGGCGCATCTGGACCTGACCGCCGCGGCCATCCGGCGCTATGGGCCCGGCATCGTCATCTGGCCGGAGACGGCCATCCAGAACTTCATCGAGCACGAACCCAGCACCCGTTATCTGATGGGCCGCCACATCGAGGCGCCGGGCGCGCTCATCACCGGCGGCATCCGGGTGGAGTACGAAGCTGACGGCACGCCGATCGCCCTGCGCAACAGCCTGTTCGTCCTCACGCCCGACGGCGAGATTCAGGCACACTACGACAAGGCCCATCTGGTACCCTTCGGCGAATACATGCCGCTGCGCCACCTGCTGGCGCCGCTCGGCCTCGACCGGCTGGCCCCCGGCGACATCGACTTCGTGCCCGGCCCTGGCGTGCGCACCCTCAGCGTGCCCGGCGTTCCCGATTTCGGCCCGCTGATCTGCTACGAGGTGATCTTCCCGGGCAATGTGGTCGACAAGGAAAAACGCCCGGCCTGGCTGGTGAACATCTCCAACGACGCCTGGTTCGGCCACTCCTCCGGCCCCCACCAGCATCTGGCCATCGCCCGCATGCGCGCCATCGAGGAAGGCCTGCCGGTGGTGCGCGCCACCCCGACCGGCATCTCGGCGATCATCGACTCCCAGGGCCGGCTGAAGGCCAGCCTGCCCCTCGGAGCCCGGGGCGTGGTCACCGGAGAACTGCCCGCGCGGCGGCCCGTCACGCTTTATGCTCGTTTCGGCGATGTGCCGCTGATTTTTGGACTGTTTTTGCTCAGCCTGGGGCTGGTGATCGTCCGGCGCACCGACTAGGGCAAATGGACGATCGTGTGAGCGACCTTGTAGCGTCTGGTCAGGTCATGATGTCTGATACCCCCCATCCGGTCGATGTGCATGTCGGGGCGCGCCTGCGCGCCCGGCGGCGTCTGCTCGGCATCACCCAGGAACAGCTGGGCGAGTCGCTGGGCCTTACCTTCCAGCAGGTGCAGAAGTACGAGCGCGGCAGCAACCGCATCAGCGCCAGCCGCCTGTTCGAGCTCTCCCGCATCCTCTGCGTGCCGATCAGCTACTTCTACGAGGGGGCGGAGGCCGTTGCAGACAACGCAGGCAACGGGCACGCCGTGCCGGCGGCGGCCGCCGCCACGGCGCCGGACGCCAGCCAGCTTGCCTCCCAGGAGACCGGCGAGCTGCTGCGCCACTACTACCGCCTGACCCCGCAGGTGCGCCGCCGCTTCCTCGACCTGCTGCGCTCCCTCACCCCCGGGGAGACCGGCGACAACGGCGGACGCCCGATCCGCCTCGCCGCCGAATAACCAGCCGGACTGCGGCGTCCCCGCCCCGGAGTCCCGCAGGCCCCGGCCGTCTGGCCCGGGCCCGGCGCGGCATTGCCGTGCCCGCAACGACCCTCCACCCATGAATTTAAAGACATAAACATAACTTTATATGCCTTTGATGTTTGGGAGGGGCTGTGTTATGACCCGCCAAGCGACGATATATTCAGCCAGGGATCTCTAGCGTGGGCCGTACCAATTACGTCTTTACCAGCGAGTCCGTTTCGGAAGGTCACCCGGACAAGGTGGCTGACCAGATTTCCGACGCCATCGTTGACCTGTACCTTTCGAAGGACCCCGTCGCCCGCGTTGCCTGCGAGACGCTGGTGACCACCAACCGGATCATCCTGGCGGGTGAGGTGCGGTCGGCGGTTCCCGTGACCGAAGCCGAGCTGGAACAGGCGGCCCGCAACGTGGTGCGCCGCATCGGCTACGCGCAGGACGGCTTCCACTGGCAGACGGCGGAATTCGCCTGCCACCTGCACGAGCAGTCCGCCCACATCGCCCAGGGCGTGGACGAAGACGAGGCCAACGGCAAGGACGAGGGCGCGGGCGACCAGGGCATCATGTTCGGCTACGCCTGCGACGAGACCCCGGCCTGCATGCCCGCCACCCTGTTCTATGCCCACCGGATTCTGGAGAAGCTGGCCGAGGAGCGCCATTCCGGCCGCGCGCCGTTCCTCGAGCCGGACGCCAAGAGCCAGATCACCCTCGCCTATGAGGACGGCCGCCCGGTGCGCGCCACCAAGCTGGTGGTCTCCACCCAGCACGCTGCCGGTTACGACCAGAAGAAGCTGCGCGCCTACGTGAAGGACGTGGCCGCCGGGGTTCTGCCCGAGGGCTGGATGCCGGAGGACGCGGGCATCTACGTCAACCCGACGGGCCTGTTCGAGATCGGCGGGCCGGACGGCGACGCGGGCCTGACCGGCCGCAAGATCATCGTGGACACCTACGGCGGAGCCGCGCCCCACGGCGGCGGCGCCTTCTCCGGCAAGGACCCGACCAAGGTGGACCGCTCGGCCGCCTACGCCTGCCGCTATCTCGCCAAGAACGTGGTGGCGGCGGGGCTGGCCCGGCAGTGCACGGTGCAGATCTCCTACGCCATCGGCGTCGCCGAGCCGCTGTCGTTCTACGTCAACCTGCACGGCACCGGCCGGGTGGCCGAGGAAAAGCTGGAACAGGTGCTGCCCACCCTCATGGACCTGCGCCCCAAGGGCATCCGCACCCACCTGGGGCTGAACCGGCCGATCTACGAACGCACCGCCGCCTACGGCCACTTCGGCCGCACCCCGGACGCGGACGGCGGCTTCTCCTGGGAGCGCACCGACCTGGTGGACGCCCTGAAGGCGGCTGTCCGGTAGGAGAATGGATGCGAGGGACTCCGTCCCTCGCGCTCCCGTTCGTTCAGAGGGCCGCGCCCCTGTCCGCGCGCACGTCCCGAAAGGAGATCGGGAGGTGCAGGAGGGACCAAGTCCCTCCTGCAAAAACCGCGCGATTCCCCCTAAACCGGGTGTCACTTTCCGGCCGATGCGCTACAAGGCGCCGCCGGAGCCGGGCGCGCCCGGACAGTGAACGGAATGCGAGACAACGGCAGGCAGGCCATGACCCAGGACCCGACCACCCTCCGTCGCCTTTACGGGCGGCGCAAAGGCTTCAAGCTGCGCAACCGCCAGCAGCAGCTGGTGGAGGAGTTGCTGCCGCGGGTCGCCGTGCCGCTGCCGCCCGGGGGGCAGACGCTGGACCCGGCCGCCCTGTTCGACCGGCCGGTGACGGACGTGTGGCTGGAGGTGGGCTTCGGCAAGGGCGAGCACATGGCCACCCTCGCTGCCCGCCACCCGGACATCGGCTTCATCGGCTGCGAGCCGTTCCAGACCGGCGTTGTCGGCGCGCTCAACCATATTGACGAGAAGCAGCTGCCCAACATCCGCCTGCACATGGGCGACGCGCTGGAGGTGCTGGAGCGCCTGCCCGACGCCAGCCTCGGGCGCGTGTTCCTGCTGCACCCCGACCCCTGGCCCAAGGCCCGCCATGCCAAGCGGCGGTTCGTGAACCCGGGCCCCCTTGATGTGGTCGCCCGCAAGCTTCGCCCCGGCGGGGAGTTCCGCCTCGCCACCGACCACCCGGTCTACATGCGCTGGGCGGTGATGCAGATGAACCGGCGCGACGACTTCCAGTGGACTGCCGAGACGCCCGCCGACTGGGAAACCCGGCCGGACGACTGGCCCGCCACCCGCTACGGCCAGTGGGCCGAATCCGAAGGGCGGCCGATCTGGTACTTCCGCTACCTGCGCCCCTGACGGCCGGACGGGGCGGGGCACGGCCCGGGAAAAGCGAAAAGGGGGTCGCGGGGAGAAACCATTTTCCCCTCATGCGAAAAAAATTGACCCTCCAATCCCCTGTACAGACCGCCGAATCATGCCATTGGGGCGCATGTTCAGGCGTGGCTTGTCTTTCTCGCCAATTCGGCTTATATCCCTTGTGATCTTCCACATGGTGAACCCTTGAGGAAGTCGCCACAGGGGCTGGGGCGGCAACTCCGGGGTTTTGCCTTTCGCTGTACGGGAAACGGATTTGGCCAATATTGAACGCCTGCGCGACCTGATCGAACCCATCCTCACGAAGATGGGCTACGAGCTGGTGCGCATCACGTTCGGCGGCGGCGAGCGGCGTGCCACCCTTCAGGTGATGGCCGAACGCCCCGAGACGGGCCAGCTGGTGATCGAGGATTGCGCCGAGATCAGCCGCGCCCTTTCCCAGATGCTGGACGAGGTGGACCCGATCCCGGGCGAATACAACCTGGAGGTCTCTTCCCCCGGCATCGACCGGCCGCTCACCCGGCCGAAGGATTTCGTGAACTGGGCTGGCCACCTGGCCCGCGTCAATGCCAAGGCACCGATTGGGGGACGCAAGCGTTTTTCCGGCACGCTGCTCGGCCTTGAGGACCAGGACGTGCTGATCGAAACGGAGACCGGCACCGCGCGCATTCCCCTGAGCGAGGTGGATACCGCCAAGCTGGTGCTGACCGATGCGCTGATCGAGGCCACCACACCCGAATGGCGCGCCGAGGCGGACGCCGCCGCCCGCGAGGCCCGGGACGCAAGGAAAAACCCGAAGAAGGCAGACGGGAAAAGGAACAGGGCAGCAAGGCCTGACGGCCGCCGCAACGGCGCCGCGCACGACGCTGCCGCCCGAACCGCCAACGACGACACTGATGACACCCTAGAGACCGACGACAACTAGGAAACGCGAGGACAACATGGCTACCGCTGTCAGCGCCAACAAGATGGAACTGCTTGCCATTGCCGACGCCGTGGCGCGCGAGAAGGGCATCGACAAGAGTGTCGTGCTCGAGGCGATGGAAGAGGCGATCCAGCGTGCCGCTCGCGCCCGCTACGGTTCGGAAAACGACATTCGCGCCAAGATCGATCCGCGCACCGGCGACATGCGCCTGTGGCGCGTCGTCGAGGTGGTCGAGCAGCCCGAGGACCTGTTCAAGCAGATTTCGGTGGTCGACGCCCAGTCCCGCAAGGAGGGCGCGCAGGTGGGCGACTTCATCGCCGACCCGCTGCCGCCGCTGGACTTCGGCCGCATCGCCGCTCAGACCGCCAAGCAGGTGATCGTGCAGAAGGTGCGCGACGCCGAGCGCGAGCGCCAGTACAATGAATACAAGGATCGCGTGGGCGAGATCATCACCGGCGTGGTCAAGCGCGTCGAGTTCGGCCATGTGGTCGTCGATCTCGGCCGGGCCGAGGGCGTCATCCGCCGCGACCAGCAGATCCCGCGCGAGACGCTGCGCGTGGGTGACCGCGTGCGCGCCTACATCGCCAACGTGCGCCGCGAGAACCGCGGCCCGCAGATCTTCCTCTCCCGCGCTCACGGCGACTTCATGCGCAAGCTGTTCGCCCAGGAAGTGCCGGAGATCTATGACGGCGTCATCGAGATCAAGGCCGTGGCCCGCGACCCGGGCTCGCGCGCCAAGATCGGCGTCATCTCCAACGACAGCTCCATCGACCCGGTCGGCGCCTGCGTCGGCATGAAGGGCAGCCGCGTCCAGGCGGTGGTGCAGGAGCTTCAGGGCGAGAAGATCGACATCATCCCCTGGTCGCCGGACCCGGCCACGTTCATCGTGAACGCGCTGCAGCCGGCGGAAGTGACCAAGGTGGTGCTGGATGAGGAGGACCGCCGCATCGAGGTGGTGGTGCCGGACGACCAGCTGAGCCTGGCCATCGGCCGGCGCGGCCAGAACGTGCGTCTGGCCAGCCAGCTCACCGGCTGGACCATCGACATCCTGACCGAGGCCGAGGAGTCGGAGCGCCGCCAGAAGGAATTCAAGGAACGCTCCGAGATGTTCATCAACGAGCTGGACGTGGACGAGACTCTCGCCCAGCTGCTGGTGGCCGAAGGCTTCACCGAGCTGGAGGAAGTGGCCTACGTCGAGATCGAGGATCTGGCCGAGATCGAGGGCCTCGACGAGGACGTGGCTCAGGAGCTGCAAAGCCGCGCCCAGGAAGCGCTGGAGCGCCGCGCCGAGAAGGCGCGCGAGGAGCGCCGCCAGCTTGGCGTGACCGACGAACTGGCCGCGCTGCCGGGCCTCACCGAGCCGATGCTCGTGGCGCTGGGCAAGGCCGGCATCAAGACGCTCGACGATCTGGCCGATCTGGCCACCGACGAGCTGATCTCGAAGCGGGACGGCGTCCTGAAGGATTTCGGCCTCAGCGAGGAGGAGGGCAACGCGGTCATCATGGCGGCGCGCGCCCACTGGTTCGAGGACGAAGCCGGGGATACGAGTGACCAGAACTGAGGACGAGCTCATCTCCGAGAGGCGCTGCCTTCTCACCGGTGAAAGCGGGGACCGGGCGGGCCTGATCCGTCTGGCGCTCGGCCCCGATGGTGAGCTGGTACCTGACCTGGCCGCCAAGCTGGGCGGCCGCGGGGCGTGGATCAGCCCCAATCGCCCGGCCCTGGAAGCCGCCCTCGCCAAGGGCAAGCTGAAGGGGCTGGCGGCGCGCACCCTGCGCGTGGATGCGCGCACGCTCGAGGTGGCGGACGACCTGCCCGAGCAGATTCGTCTCGGGTTGGAGCGGCGCTGCCTCTCCCGCCTGGGCCTTGAGAATCGGGCCGGAAACCTGACCTTCGGGTTCGATCGGATTCTCAGTGCCATTCGCACCGGGCGCGTATATGCTCTGGTGCATGCAGGCGACGCAGCCCATGATGGGGCCGCCAAGCTGGACAGCGCCCTGCGCCAGATCCGGCCTGATGGTCATATGCTGCGATTACCCGTTGCCAGGGCCGAATTGAGCTTGGCGTTGGGTCGTGAAAATGTGGTACACGCTGCGGTCACTGACTCGGGGGCCGCACGTCGTATCTTGGAAGACGCGCGCCGCTGGTGTGCTTTTGTTGAATTTCCGGGCTCGGAAATTGGGACGGTTCGTGGATGACTGACGATAAGAAACTCACCCTAGGCTCGCGGCCACCGCTGGGCATCAAGAAAACAATTGAAGCCGGCAAGGTCAAGCAGAGCTTTAGCCACGGGCGCTCCAAGACCGTCATGGTCGAGGTGAAGAAGCGCCGCGTGCTGAAGCGGCCGGGTGAGGACGAGCAACACGAGGAACAGGACATCGTGACCACGGCGCCCGCGGTCACCCAGCCTGAGCCCGCCGCTCAGCCGGAACCCGCTCCTGCGCCTGCACCGGCTCCCGAGCCCGAGCCGGTGGCCGAGGCGGCACCTGCCCCCGCGCCGGAGCCCGTGGTCGAAGCCGCGCCGGTCGCCGAGCAGGCCCCGGTGGCGCCGGCCGCGCCCGAACCCGCCCCTGCTCCCGAGCCCGCACCGGCCGTCGAGACGGCCAGGGCGCCCGAACCGGCTGCCGCGCCTGCTGAACCTGCCGCGCCGGCAGCGGCCGCTCCGGCCGCGACCAAGCCCGCGCAGCCCCAGGGCCGCGAGGCCCGCGGCGATGCCCACACTGGCCAGCCGCAAGGCGGCCGCGGCGGCCGCGATGGCCGCCAGGGACAGGCGCGCGGCGGCCAGCCGCAGCGCCGGGGCAGCGGAGGCCCGATCTCCGACCTGGACCGCCTGACCCGTCAGGAACGGGTGCAGGCCGCCCTGCGTCAGGCCGAAGAGGAGCGCATGCGCGCCCTTGAGGAACAGCGCCGCCGCGCCGAGGCGGAGCGCGAGGCCGCGCTCCAGGCCGAGCGGGAAGCCCGCGAGGCCAAGCGCCGCGCCGAGGAAGAGGCGGCCCGCCTCGCCGCCGAGGAAGCCCGGCGCAAGGAAGAGGAAGCCAAGCGCAAGGCCGCCCAGCCGAAGCCGGCCGCTGCCGAGCGCGCCGCGCCGGCCGCTGCGGCCGAGCGCCCCGGCAAGCGCCCGCTGATCGCGGACGACGAGGAGGAGGTCCGTCGCGGCCCTGCCGGTCCGGTCAAGCGCAAGCCCGAGGCGCCCAAGGTCGCCCGCACCCGTGGCGACGAGCGCCGCCAGTCCGGCAAGCTCACCGTGGTGCGCGCGCTGGAAGATGAGGACTCGGTCCGCGTCCGCTCGCTCGCCGCGCTGAAGCGCGCCCGCGAGAAGGAAAAGCGCGCCCACATGATGCAGGGCCCTGCCACCAAGCAGGTGCGCGAAGTCGTGGTGCCGGAGACCATCACCGTTCAGGAACTGGCCAACCGTATGGCCGAGCGCGGCTCGGACGTGATCAAGGCCCTGTTCAAGATGGGCGTGGTGGCCACCCTCAACCAGTCCATCGACCAGGACACCGCCGAGCTGATCGTGACCGAGTTCGGCCACACGGTGAAGCGCGTGGCGGAATCCGACGTGGAAATCGGCCTGACCGGCGGCGAGGATGCGCCGGAGTCGCTGAAGCCGCGTCCGCCGGTGGTGACCATCATGGGCCACGTCGACCACGGCAAGACCTCGCTGCTCGATGCCCTGCGCGGCACCGACGTGGTGGCGGGCGAAGCCGGCGGCATCACCCAGCACATCGGCGCCTATCAGGTGACCCTCAAGAACGGCGAGAAGATCACCTTCCTCGATACGCCGGGCCACGAGGCCTTCACCGAGATGCGCGCCCGCGGCGCCAACGTCACGGACATCGTCATCCTGGTGGTGGCGGCCGATGACGGCCTGATGCCGCAGACCATCGAGGCCATCAACCACACCAAGGCCGCCGGCGTGCCGATGATCGTGGCGATCAACAAGATCGACAAGCCGGCCGCGAACCCCAACAAGGTGCGCGAGATGCTGCTGAACCACAACGTGCAGGTCGAAGCCTTCGGCGGCGACGTGCAGGATGTGGAGGTGTCGGCCCTCAAGAAGCTGGGCCTCGACGAGCTGACCGAGAAGATCCTGCTCCAGGCCGAACTGCTGGAGCTGAAGGCCAACCCGGACCGTTCGGCGGAAGGCACCGTGATCGAGGCCAAGCTGGACAAGGGCCGCGGCCCCGTGGCCACCGTGCTCGTCAAGCGCGGCACCCTGAAGGTGGGCGACATCTTCGTGGTCGGCGCCGAATGGGGCAAGGTCCGCGCGCTGGTCGATGACAAGGGCCGCCAGGTGAAGCAGGCCGGCCCGAGCCAGCCGGTGGAGGTGCTGGGCATCTCCGGCGTGCCGGGGGCTGGCGACAGCTTCTCGGTCGTCGAGAACGAAGCCCGCGCCCGCGAAGTGGCCGAGTATCGCGCCACCCTCGCCCAGCGCAAGCGCCAGGCCGTCGCCCCCACCACCCTGGAGTCCATGTTCTCGGCCCTCAAGGCCAACAAGACCCAGGAATTCCCGGTGGTCATCAAGGCCGACGTGCACGGCTCGGTGGAAGCCATCTCGGCCGCCATCGCCAAGCTTTCGACCGACGAGATCAAGACCCGCGTGCTGCACGCGGCCGTGGGCGGCATCACCGAGTCCGACGTGACGCTGGCCAAGGCCTCCAACGCGCCGATCGTCGGCTTCAACGTCCGCGCCAACGCCAAGGCCCGCGAAGTGGCCGAGCGCGACGGCGTGGTGCTGAAGTACTACGACATCATCTACGACCTGATCGATGACATGAAGGCCGCCATGGCCGGTCAGCTGGGTCCGGAGATGGTGGAGAACGTGGTGGGCCGCGCCGAGGTCCGCGAGGTGTTCTCCGCGGGCAAGGCAGGCAAGGCCGCCGGTCTCATCGTCCGCGAAGGCACCCTGCGCCGCAACCTCAAGGCGCGCATCCTGCGCGACGACGTCATCGTCTACAACGGCGCGCTCTCGTCGCTGCGCCGCTTCAAGGACGACGTCAACGAGGTTCGCGCCGGCCTGGAGTGCGGCGTCACGCTCGAGAACTTCCAGGACATCAAGGTGGGCGACATCATCGAAGCCTACGAGATCGAGCAGCGCGAGCGCACGCTCTGAGACACGGCGGGGGTCTGGCGACAGAGCCCCGCTTCCCTTTCGTCACGCCCGCGGGCGGTTTCTCCAGAGCCTGTGGCAACGGGCACAGGAGAAGCCGCCCGCAACGGCTTTCCGGGGGGTGATTTTTTTTCAGGGAATTATTGCAGGAGGGGCTTGCCCCTCCTGCACCTCCCTTTCGTTCCGGGACGTGCGTGCCCTTGCAGGGCCCGGCCCTGCGCCCCCCCGGTTCGAGAAAAGGGCCGCAGGCACGGTCCGATAAAACGAACGGGAGTGCAGAGGGACTGAGTCCCTCTGCAAAAAGCAGAGAAAACGGACTAACGAACAAGGCTCACCGAGCCGAAGGACACTGAACCATGCGCCATCAAACCACCGACACCGGCCGCTCCGTGCGCCTGCTGCGCGTGGGCGAGCAGATTCGCCATGTGCTGTCCGAAGTGCTGGCGCGCGGCAACGTGCAGGATGACGTGCTGGCCAGCCACCTGGTCACCGTGACCGAGGTGCGCGTGTCGCCGGACCTGCGCCATGCGACCGTGTTCGTGGTGCCGATGGGCGGCTCGGACGAGGCCGAGGTGCTGGGCGCGCTGCGCCGCAACGGCCGCTACCTGAAGGGCGAAGTGGGCCACCGCATCCGCATGAAATACACGCCCAACCTGGTGTTCCGCGTGGACCACAGCTTCGCCGAGGCCAGCAAGATCGACTCCCTGCTGCGCGACCCGCGCGTGGCGCAGGATCTGGGCCGCTACCAGATCCCCGAGGATGACGAAGACGACGGGGACGAAGACAGCCGCGACTGACCGCCAGCGCGGGCACAGCCGGGCAAACCCGATCCACACGGCCTCGATCATCCGATCGGGGCCGTTTTGCAGTGCAGCCCGGCAAATGAAAAAAGGCAGGCCTTCGCCTGCCCCCAAAAAAGCTTACCCCGGAAAAAGCTTACCCCGGAAAAAGCTTACCCCGGAAAAAGCTTACCCCGGGCGCATGCCTTGCGGCAGAGGCGACACCGGGGTGCATGACAATGGGATAATCCAGCAGCGAACAGATTTCAAGTCCTGTTCGCCATTTTACAATATTTCTATTATCGTTATTCCTCTATAACCGGATCCGGCGGCATAAATATAAAGATTCGGATCTTCAATGCCTCTGACGCCGCTGCAAAATTCCTTTTCTTACGCAAGACTGGGGCGTTATCTTGACTGGGCGAATGGCAATCCGGCCGCTGCTTTTAAGCTTTATACTTTAAATTCCCAACTGTCCGAGGCGCTTTATATTCCGCTTCAGGCGCTGGAGCTTGCGCTGCGCAACCGGATACACGAAGCGATGAGCCTTCAGTTTGGCGAAGACTGGCTGCTGGCCCCGGGAAGGTGCCTGCATGAGCGGCAAATGCAGAAGGTTCGGCGCGCCCTTGAGGAGCTGACGGTAAACCGCAAGGCCCATACCCCGGAACAGGTGCTCGCCACCCTCTCCTTCGGCTTCTGGACCGCGCTTCTCGGCAAGGACTACGAGGACATATGGCGCGCGGCACTGTACCGGATCGCCCGCAAGCCCGATGGCAGACGTGTTTCGCGCAAGAGCCTTTCAGCCCCGCTCGCCACCATCCGCAAACTCCGCAACCGAATCGCGCATCATGAGCCGATCCTGCATTACAATCTGCCAAGGCATCATGCCGACACCCGCCAGCTCATCGGCTGGCTCTCGCCCGAGGCTGAACAGTGGTGCGCCGGGTGCGACCGCTTCCCGGCGCTCTACCAGGAAAATCCCGTCCACCTGCTGCTTGCGGCGTGACAAGGCGCAACGGCAAGGGGCTGCACGCAGGGGCTTGTCAAACGGCCCGCCAGCCGTGACATGGGGGCGCGCCCGGCGCAGTGTGGACTGCGCCGTTTGTGAACCTGTCAGCATCCCCGTTTGCGTCCCCGTTTGCGTCCTCCTATGAGTGCCTCCATGACCGAACCCAGCCCCGCTTCCGCCCGCCTTCACGGCTGGCTCAACATCGACAAGCCGCTCGGCATGAGCAGCGGCCAGGTGGTGGCGGCGTGCAAGCGCATCCTGCGCGGGACGCTGCCCAAGGGATGGAAGATCGGCCACGGCGGCACGCTGGATCCGCTGGCGACCGGCGTTCTGCCGGTGGCGCTCGGCGAGGCGACCAAGCTGACCGGCTACATCCTCGACGCCACCAAGGGCTATGACTTCACCCTCCGCTTCGGGGAGGCCCGCGCCACCGACGACGGCGAGGGCGAGGTCATTGCCACCTCCGACGTGATCCCGGACGAGGCCGCCATCCGCGCCGTGCTGCCCCGGTTCACGGGCGAGATCGAGCAGGTGCCGCCCGTCTACTCCGCCCTGAAGGTGGACGGCGCGCGCGCCTATGCCCTCGCCCGCGCCGGCGAGACCGTGGAGCTGAAGCCCCGGCGCGTCACCATCCACCGGATTGATTTTCTGGGGGCGAGCGGCACCGAGGCCCGATTCTCGGTGCTCTGTTCCAAGGGCACCTACATCCGCTCGCTGGCGCGGGACATCGCGCAAAGCCTCGGAACCGTGGGCCATGTCTCGGTGCTCAGGCGCACCAAGGCGGGGCCTTTTGACCTGCAAACCGCGATTCCACTGGACAATCTCGAACTTCTCGTTCAAGACCAACATCCAGAACAGGCACTTTTGCCTGTGACCGCCGGGCTGGACGACATCCCGGCTTTGGCGGTCGACCCCCGCGAGGCTCTCCTGCTGCGGCAGGGACAGAGGCTCGACGGGACCTCCCTTCGTCCCGGGACCTACATGGCGATGGATGGGCAAACGCCCGTGGCCATCGTCGAGGCCGTTGGTGGTCAGGTCCGGGTGCTGAGGGGACTCAACCTGACGTGATAAGGAGACCATGATGTCGATTACGGCTGAAAAGAAGCAGGCGATCATTGCCGACTTCGCCCGCACGGGCAACGACACCGGTTCGCCAGAAGTGCAGGTCGCGATCCTCACCGAGCGCATCGCCAACCTCACCGAGCACTTCAAGACCCACAAGAAGGACAACCACTCCCGTCGCGGCCTTCTGATGCTGGTCAACAAGCGCCGCAAGCTGCTCGACTACGTGAAGTCGCGCGACGTTGCGCGCTACCAGGCTCTGATCGAGCGTCTGGGCCTGCGTCGCTAAGTGCGACTGCCGGACCAAACACAGTTCTAGCAGGCGGGGAGGGAGTCGGCCCGGGGCCGTGTTCCTCCCCGCTTTGCATATGGGCCGAACATTTTTTTGGTCTCTCAGCCCTTTACGGGTCTATGTGTTTGTTGCGTACTGAGGCACAGTCCTGTGTCGGGGCTTCTCCGCCGCGCCCTGACTCCACAGGTTTTACAAGGCGGATACCGGGAGCAATCGCAGGCGTTGATCAGCAGCGCCTGCGGGAATTGCTCCCGTCAAACAGGCAAGCTGTGCGGCCAGGCAATAGGGCTTGGTTGCGGATGAGAAAGACACTCAATGTTTGATATTCAGAAGAAAGAAGTGATCTGGGGCGGGCGCAAGCTCACTCTGGAGACGGGCCGCATTGCCCGTCAGGCCGATGGCGCCGTGCTCGCCACCTACGGCGAAACCGCCGTTCTCTGCACCGTGGTGGGTGCCAAGAGCGTCAAGGAAGGGCAGGACTTCTTTCCCTTGACCGTCCACTACCAGGAAAAGTTTTTCGCCGCCGGCAAGATTCCGGGCGGCTACTTCAAGCGCGAGGGTCGCCCGAGCGAGCGTGAGACCCTCATCTCCCGCCTGATCGACCGCCCGATCCGTCCGCTGTTCCCGGAAGGGTTCTACAACGAAGTGCTCGTGATCTGCCAGACCATGTCCTACGACGGCGAGAACGACCCGGACGTGGTGGCGATGGTCGGCGCCTCCGCCGCCCTCACCCTCTCGGGCATTCCGTTCCTGGGGCCCATCGGCGCGGCCCGCGTTGGCTACATCAACGGCGAGTACGTGCTGAACCCGACCATCGAGCAGATGCAGGAGTCCGAGCTTGACCTGGTGGTCTCCGGCACCCGCGACGCCGTGCTGATGGTCGAATCGGAAGCCAAGGAGCTGCCGGAAGACGTGATGCTGGGCGCGGTGATGTTCGGCCAGAAGGCCGCGCATCCGGTGATCGACGCCATCATCGAGCTGGCGGAAGTGGCCGCCAAGGAACCGTGGGAGCTGCCGGAGCAGCCGGACACCTCCGAGCTGTACGGCAAGATCCGCGAACTGGTGGAAGCCGACCTGCGTTCGGCCTACGCCATCACCGCCAAGTCCGAGCGCCGCGCCCTCATCGACGCCGCCAAGACCCGCGCGGTCGAGACCTTCGGCGAGGAGCACGGCGCCCAGCTGGTGGGCAAGCTGCTGAAGAAGCTGGAGCAGGACATCGTCCGCACCGCCATCCTCAAGGAAGGCAAGCGCATCGACGGCCGCGACACCAGGACCGTGCGCCCGATCGACGTGCAGACCCAGGTTCTGCCGCGCACCCACGGCTCGGCCCTGTTCACCCGCGGCGAGACCCAGGCGATCGTCACCACGACGCTGGGCACCGGCGACGACGAGCAGATGATCGACAGCCTGGACGGCACCCGGCATGAGCATTTCATGCTGCACTACAACTTCCCGTCCTATTCGGTCGGCGAAGTGGGCCGCTTCGGCTTCCAGGGCCGCCGCGAAATCGGCCACGGCAAGCTGGCCTGGCGCGCCCTGCGCCCGGTGCTGCCGCCCAAGGACACCTTCCCGTACACCATCCGCGTGGTGTCGGACATCACCGAGTCCAACGGCTCCTCGTCGATGGCCACCGTCTGCGGCGGCTCCCTGGCGCTGATGGACGCGGGCGTGCCGCTGGTCCGCCCGGTGTCGGGCATCGCCATGGGCCTGATCCTCGAGGGCAAGGACTTCGCCGTCCTGTCCGACATCCTGGGTGACGAGGATCACCTGGGCGACATGGACTTCAAGGTGGCGGGCACCGAGAAGGGCATCACCGCCCTTCAGATGGACATCAAGGTGGCCGGCATCACCGAGGAGATCATGCGCGTGGCGCTGGAGCAGGCCCATGAGGGCCGCGCCCACATCCTTGGCATCATGAACAAGGCCCTCGGCGGCGTGCGTCAGGAAATGTCGCAGCACGCGCCGCGCATCGAGACCATCAAGATCCCGAAGGACAAGATCCGCGAAGTCATCGGCACCGGCGGCAAGGTCATTCGCGAGATCGTGGAAGTCACCGGCGCGAAGATCGACATCGAGGACGACGGCACCGTCAAGGTTGCCTCCTCCAACCAGGAGCAGATCAAGGCCGCCCTCAAGTGGATCGAGGGCATCGTGGCCGAGCCGGAAGTGGGCCGGATCTACGAGGGCAAGGTCGTCTCCATCGTCGACTTCGGCGCGTTCGTGAACTTCCTCGGCAGCCGCGACGGCCTCGTCCACATCTCCGAGATCAAGCCGGAGCGCGTGGCCAAGGTGTCGGACGTCCTCAAGGAAGGCGAGATGGTCAAGGTCAAGGTGCTCGGCATCGATGACCGCGGCAAGGTGCGCCTGTCCATGCGTCTGGTGAACCAGGAAACCGGCGAGGAGCTGCCGGACGAGCGCCCGGCCCGCGAACAGCGCGGCGAGCGTTCGGAGGGCGGCGAAGGTGACGGCGAAGGCCGCGGCGAGCGCGGCGGCGATCGTGACCGCCGTCGTCGTCGCAGCCCGCGCAGCGACGGCTGACCCTGACAGAAAAGAGGGGATTGAACCGGAGCGAAAACCTCCTATCTTCCCCCTTGATGACAAGCGGTAAAGGGCTCCAGTCGGAGCCCTTTATCGTATGTCCTGCCTGCCGCCGCCAAGAGAAGCGGGAAAGGCTGGTCCCGGACACGCAGGGAACTAAATCCTCGGGGTGGTCGTTTGCTGCCACGCCCCGTTCCGGGCCCAAACGCCGGATGCGCGCAAAATGCGCGGGAAGTCGTGACACCAGCGACCAATTCGTGCGTAAACTGGGCATTGGTAGGTTGCGTGCCCCGCTTCGGCGGCTTGCCACTCGCCTTTATCTCCCGAACCCTGTATGGCAGACACTTTGGAAAGTACCGGAAAGGCGAAAGCCCATGTTCAAATCGCTCAATGCCGTTCGGATCGGTGGACGTGAAGTCCTGCCGCTCATCGAAGGCGGCAAGGGCATCAATGCCACCAACCACATGTCCTCTGGCGCCTGGGCGCTGGCCGGTGGCATCGGCACCGTATCGGCGGTCAACGCCGACTCCTATGATGAAAACGGCAACGCCATCCCCCAGATCTACCACGGCCGCACCCGCCGCGAACGCCATGAGGAGCTGATTCGCTACGCCATCGAGGGCGGCGTGGAGCAGGTGCGCCGCGCCTGGGAAATCGCCTCCGGCAAGGGCGCCATCAACATCAACATCCTGTGGGAAATGGGCGGCGCGCAGCGCGTGCTCGAAGGCGTGCTGGAGCGCACCAAAGGGCTGGTCAACGGCGTCACCTGCGGCGCCGGCATGCCCTACCGGCTTTCCGAAATCGCCGCACAGCACGGCGTGCACTACTACCCTATCGTCTCCTCGGCCCGCGCCTTCCGCGCGCTGTGGAAGCGCGCCTATCACAAGGCGGCCGAATGGCTGGGCGCGGTGGTCTATGAAGACCCCTGGCGGGCGGGCGGCCACAACGGCCTCTCCAACGCCGAAGACCCGCTGAAGCCGGAAGATCCCTATCCGCGCGTCAAGGCCATCCGCGACGTGATGCGCCAGGAAGGCATCTCGGACGACGTGCCCATCGTCATGGCGGGCGGCGTCTGGAACCTGGAAGAGTGGGAACACTGGATCGACAACAAGGAACTGGGGGCCATCGCCTTCCAGTTCGGCACCCGGCCGCTCGTCACCAAGGAAAGCCCGATCCCCGAGCAGTGGAAGCAGCGCCTCCTCACCCTGGAGGAAGGCGACGTGCTGCTGCACCGCTTCTCGCCGACCGGCTTCTACTCCTCGGCGGTGCGCAACCCGTTCCTGCGCGAGCTGGAATCCCGCTCCGAACGGCAGATTCCCTACACCACCGAGGAAGTGGGCGAGCACACCTTCCTGCTCGACGTGGGCAATCTGCCGCGCGGCCAGAAGGCCTTCGTGACCCAGGGCGACCTGTTCCGCGCCCGCGAATGGGTGGCGCTGGGCTTCACCGAAGCGCTGAAGACGCCGGACTCCACGCTGGTGTTCGTCACGCCCGAACGCAAGGCGCAGATCCGCAAGGACCAGTCGGACTGCATGGGCTGCCTGTCGCACTGCTCCTTCTCCTCGTGGGCGGACAACGAGAAGAACTCGACCGGCTACCTGGCCGACCCGCGCTCCTTCTGCATCCAGAAAACGCTTCAGGCCATCGGCCACGGCGAGGACGTGGAGCAGAACCTCATGTTCGCGGGCCACAACGCCTTCCGCTTCAAGAAGGACCCGTTCTACTCCAACGGTTTCATCCCCACGGTGAAGCAACTCATCGAGCGCATCGTCTCCGGCAAGTAAGCCGAATCCGCGCTCCACAGACAGAAAAGCCCGGCACCCCGCCGGGCTTTTTTGTTTTTCCGGGGTTTTTCCGAGAGGGTTCCTCTTGCCGGAGGGGCGCAAACCCTCCCGTTTGCGGAGGCAAACAAATGGATAAAGCAGGAGGGTCGCAGACCCTCCCGTTTGCGGAGACAAACAAATGGATAAAGCAGGAGGGTCGCAGACCCTCCTGCACCTCCCATTCATTTATCGGGACGTGCGCGGCAGAAAGGGCGCGGCCCGGTTCTCTTTTCCCGCAGGCGAACCCTGCCGGAAGGCGCACCGGAAACGCGGCCTGGCAAACGACGGGAGGTGCAGGAGGGACCGAGTCCCTCCTCCAAAAATCCTTGAACCCCAACCGGATCAGTCAATCTGCGCGATGGCGTCGGTGGCTTCGGGCGAGAGGCTGCCGGGCACGATGGTGACGGGGCACGGCAGGGAACCGGAGATCTGGCCGGAGAAGAAGCTCACCAGCGGGCCGGGGTCTCCCTTGGCGGAGGAGGCGAGGATGAGGCGCACCACGTCCGGGTCGTCGCGGATGATGGAGAGCACCTGTTCGGCCGCCTTGCCGCGCCGGATTTCCAGCTGGGGCGGAGAGCCGCAGATGTTCGCCACGTCCACTGCGAAGGCCTCCAGCAGGGCTTCGGCCTGCTCGCGGGCTTCCTGCTCCATGACGTTCTGGACGCCGCCCCACTGCACGAAGTCCAGCGGCGGCAGCACGTAGAGGATGACGACCCGGCCGCCCGGGGTGTGGCGGGCGCGTCCGGCCGCATAGCGCAAGGCGACCCGGCATTCCGGCGTCTGGTCGACAACCACAACATATTTGCGGGTGCGCCCGCCATTGTTGCCGCTGCCGCTGCCCGGACGGCCCCCTTCGGGAGGAGCGCCGGATGGCGGAGGATTGGACTGTTCAGCCATGGCTCAACTTTGCCATTGGCGGGGGCCGCCCGCAAGCGGCGCTTGCGCGGGGCAGCGGGGAGCATGTCCCATGGACGGCCTTGACCTTCACATGGTGTCAACTCGTAGACTGGCGGCGCTTCCTTCCAGTTGCCGAGCAAGGACCGGATGATGACCCTCTCTCTCGAGCGCCGGACGTTGTTGCGGGCGGGCGCGCTGGGCCTGGCGGGCCTCGGCCTTTCGTCCCTGCTGCCGGCCTGGGCGCGCAGCGGCTCCGCCGGTCTCGCGCCCGCGGGGACAGCCCTCTCCGGCGAGGACATTCACCTGCGCATCGGCGCGAGCCATTTCACCGTGGGCGGCCGCACCGGCCATGCGGTGACGGTGAACGGCGTGCTGCCCGCCCCGCTCATTCGCCTGCGGGAGGGGCAGATCGTCCGCCTCCACGTGCGGAACGACCTGGCGGACGAGGACACCTCCATCCACTGGCACGGGCTGATCCTGCCGTTCCACATGGACGGCGTGCCGGGCATCAGCTTCCCCGGCATCGCGCCCGGTGCCACCTTCACCTACGAATTCCCGGTCCGCCAGAACGGCACCTACTGGTACCACAGCCACTCCGGCCTTCAGGAGCAGCAGGGCCACTATGGCCCGCTCGTCATCGACCCGGCGGAGCCCGACCCGGTGGCCTGTGACCGGGAGCATGTGATCGTGCTCTCCGACTGGACGTTCCTGCACCCGCACCGGATCGTCGAGAAGGTGAAGCAGCAGGGAGGCTACTTCAACCGCCAGCGCCAGACCGTGCTGGGCCTGCTGGCGGGCGGCGACCCCGAGGAGCGCATGACGCCGATGGAGCGCCTCGCCTGGGGCCGGATGCGGATGGACCCCACCGACATCGCGGACGTGACCGGGAGCCTCTACACCTACCTCATCAACGGCCACGGGCCGGGCGAGAACTGGACCGGCCTGTTCACGCCCGGCGAGCGGGTGCGGCTGCGCATCATCAACGCCTCGGCCATGACCATCTTCAACGTGCGGATTCCCGGCCTGCCGATGACGGTGGTGCAGGCGGACGGGCAGAACGTGAAGCCGGTGGAGACGGACGAGTTCCAGATTTCCGTCGCCGAGACCTATGACGTGATCGTCACCCCCGCAGAGGCGAAGGCCTACACGCTGGTGGCCGAGTCCATCGACCGCTCGGGGCTGGGCCGGGCGACGCTGGCGCCAAGGCCGGGGATGGAAGCCCCGGTGCCGCCCTTGCGCCCCCGCCCCACCCTTTCCATGCGCGACATGGGCATGGGCGGGATGGAGGAGCACGGCGGGGAGCACGGTGGGAGCCACGGCGGAGGCCACGCCATGCGGGACACCTCCCGGCTGCCGGAGACGGTAAAGGCGGGGGTGGGTGTGGACATGGTCTCCCCCATGCCGGTGGACCGCACGGCGGACCGCCCGCTGGGGCTGGAGAACGCGCCGCACCGGGTGCTGACCTACCACCACCTCTCGCCGCTGGTGCCCTTCCCCGACAGGCGGCCGCCCGCGCGGCGCATCGACATCCACCTGACCGGCAACATGGAGCGGTTCATGTGGTCGTTCGACGGGCAGAAGCTGAACGAGGGGCTGGAGCCGATCCGGCTGGCGCGGGGCGAGCGGGTGCGGGTGCGCCTCATCAACAACAGCATGATGAACCACCCCATCCACCTGCACGGCCACTTCTTCGAGGTGGTGACGGGAATGCCGGGCGGGAACCCGGTCAAGCACACGGTGAACGTGATGCCCGGCGGCATCGCCAACTTCGACCTGACGGCGGACGCGCCAGGCGACTGGGCGTTCCACTGCCACCTGCTCTACCACATGCACGCCGGGATGATGAACGTGGTGAAGATCCGCCCGCTGGACGACGCCGCCGCGCCACCGCCGCCGCAGAACCATCAGGGCCACGGCGAAAGCCACAATGAAGATCATGGCGAAGATCACGGCGGGCACCACGCCCACCATGGCGGAGGAGAGCCGTGATGAACCGCCGCGCCCTCCTTGCCGCCTGCACGCTGGCGGCGCTGGCCGCGCCGGTTGCGGCCCGTCAGGCTGACCCCCATGCCGGGCACCATGGCGGCGGCCACCCCGCCGCCCCGGCCGACCCCCACGCCGGGCATTCCATGCCCGCGCGCGGCGCGCTGCCGCCGCTCGCGCCCCCGCCGCCCGAGGCGCTGACCGGGCCGGAGCACGCCGCCGACACCGTGTGGGACCCGGCGGCGATGGCGCGGGCACGCAAGGCCGGGCTCATCGACATGCACGGGCGGTTCCGGGGCGCCATGGTGATGGCGGACCGGCTGGAAGCCCGGGTCCGCGACGGCCACGACGGCTATGTGTGGGACGCGCAGGGCTGGTGGGGCGGCGACTACGACAAGCTGTGGCTCAAGACCGAAGGCCACGGCGCGTTCGGCGACGCGCTGGAGCGCGCCGAATTCCAGGCGCTGTGGAGCCATGCGGTCGCGCCGTTCTTCGATCTGCAGACGGGCGTGCGCTACGACATCCGCCCCCACTCCGGCCGCACCGGGCCGGACCGCGCCCACGCGGTGCTGGGCGTGCAGGGCCTTGCCCCCTACTGGTTCGAGGTGGACGCGGCGCTGTTCCTCTCGGAGAAGGGCGACCTGACCGCCCGGCTTGAGGCGGAGCACGACATGCGCCTCACCAACCGCCTGATCCTCCAGCCGCGCGCGGAAGTGGACCTGGCGGCGCAGGACGTGCCCGAACTGGGCATCGGCGCGGGCCTGTCCGCGCTCGAAGCCGGGGTGCGCCTGCGCTACGAGGTCGTGCCGGAGTTCGCCCCGTATGTGGGCGTGGAATACCAGCGCCTGTTCGGCGACACCCGCGACCTTGCCCGCGCCCGCGATGAAGACACGGGCGGATGGGCGCTGGTGCTGGGCGTGAGGGCGTGGTTCTGACAGCCGCAAGGGTGCGGGGGACCGCGCGCCCTCCGCATGCCCGCGCGTTCTTCCCGTGTTGGACTGCTCCGGCTACCGGCGCGGCGTCGCGGCGGGCGGCACCGGGGCGCGCCGCAGCTCGGCGGCGAGCGCCCGCAACTGCTCCTCGGTGCGCTGGAGGGCGAAGCCCTGCTCCATCAGGTGGTTCTTGATGAGGAAGCTGCCCGGCCTGCCGGCGGTGACCACCAGCGGGTTCAGATCCACCACCTGCTCCAGGCTGCGGGCCATGGACGCCCAGCGGGCCGCAAGCTGGCGCTGGCGGATGAGGGGGCCGAAATCCTCGCGCAGGCCGTTGAGGATGAGGGACGTGACGTAGGCCTGCCCCCGCACGGCATAGAAGATTTCGTCGTTGCCCAGGCGCTTGCCGTCGCCGCCGGCCGCGCCGCCTTCCAGATGCAGCGCCAGCCTGTCCCCGGCCTCGCCCAGCGCCCGGGCCAGATCGTCCAGCAGCACGGACAGCGTCGCCGCGTCCCGGGTCAGGAGCGTGCCGTCCTTCGCCACGCGGGCGTTGTAGGCGCGGATCGCGTCCACGGCGTCGTCATAGGTGGAGGCGGAGGTGGCGCGGAGCCACGGCCAACCCGGCCCGATCCACCAGCGGTCCGGGCGGACTTCCAGCGCCTCGTTCGCCTTCAGGAGATCAGGATCCTGCGGCTGCCGGGCCAGCAGCGCGGTGGTGAAGCGCAGCGCGCCCATGCGGATTCCGCTCTGCCAGGCGGGCATGTTGTCCGCCAGCGCCGACGGATAGAACCAGGGATCATCCGGCGCCCAGCCGTGCTCGTTCACCTCGCGGTCGAGAATGGCGCTGGCCATGGCCACGGCGACGCTGCCGCCGGGGGGAAGATCCGCCGCCGAGGGGCGGAAGGCCAGATTGTCGTCGATGGTGGAGGCGAGAATGCCGCCAAGGCCGAAGTAGAGCAGCAGGAACCCCGCCACCAGCGCCGCCGCGAACCCGGCGCGGGAGCGGCTGAGCAGCGCCAGCGTCGCCCGGACGGGATGGGAGCGAAAGGAGAGAGCAACCGGAGCCTGGGCGTCAGGGGCGGCACCCTGCCGGAGGGCCGTGGAATGAACCCACCGTCTCATCCCGTCCATCCAGCCCAGCATTGCTCCCCCTTGCTGTTGCGAATGCGGTTTGGCCGATCACCCTGAAAGGAAACGCACTTGCTCCGCCATCAGGGTGATCGAACCAGATTAAAATTTACTTGCTCGGCAGGTCGATCTTCACCTGCTTGGTGACGCCCGAGGTTCCCGGGAAATCGGTAAACATGGCCTGAACAAGATAGGGCATCACTTCGGGCAGGCGATTGTCCTTGCCCACCGACACCACGCGGCCCTCGAACAGCGGCACCGTATTCCCGCCCTCGGCGCCCGGGCGCACGATGTCCATGGTCATGCTCCGGGTGTAGACGGTGTAGGAATAGATCTCGGGCTCGGTGAACGGACCGCCCCAGAAGGGATCATAGGCGCCCCAACCCCAGGGGTAGAACGCCCGGCGATGCCAGCTGTAGTAGTAGGGAGCAATCGAGGTGCCGGGCCGGGTGGCGATCTTCTCCTGACCGGGGGAGACGGCATAGTCCACCCGCACCTCCAGCGTGGCGGAGCCCGCATCCTGCGCGCGGGTGTAGCCCTGCTTCACCATCTCGGCCGCGACGTATTCGGCGTAGGTGGCGAACTCCAGGCTGTCCTGCTTCTTCGGATCCATCGCCACAACGCGGAAGGATTCGCCCTGCGGCGCGGGCATCCGGTGGAACCGGGCCACGTCCGTTTTGATCTGGCTGGCACAGGCCGCCAGGAACAGCAGCATCACGCCAGCAACAACCTTACCGATATGGGGCATAAACCTTACTCCCAAGGCCCATCTCGCATTTCAGGCGCGTTCGTTTCGGGGCTTCCCGCAATCCACGGTAGGGAGCAGGGGGTGAACCCCGTCTGAACAAGCGCAAACCACTGCGGTGATGGCGCTCGGGCCATATCCCGGTCGTCGTCCGCAGCGCACGAAAGGTATTGTGCCCCTCCCGCCGATCAAGCGCAAAGGGATTGTTTTAGAAGAACAATATTTTAAGCCGAACAGAGGCGCAGACGCGCCCGGCTTGAGCCAGGCGCGGCCGTTGCCCCCCTGCTACGCCTTACGGACGCAGGAAACCAACCGTATCGTAGACCTTGTCCAGCACCGGGCGGGCGATGGCGTCCGCCTTCTCCGCGCCCTCGCGCAGCACCGAGTCCACATAGGCCGGGTCGGCCAGCAGCTCGCGGAAGCGGGTGGCGATGGGGGCGAGGCGGGAGACGGTCAGCTCCGCCAGCGCGGGCTTGAACACGCCGAAGCCCTTGCCCGCGAACTCGGCCAGCACCGCCTGGGGCGTGGTCTCGGCCAGCGCGGCGTAGATGCCCACCAGATTCTGCGCCTCGGGGCGGCCTTCCAGCCCCTCGACGGATTCCGGCAGCACCTCGGGGTCGGTCTTGGCCTTCTTGATCTTGCTGACGATGTCGTCCGCCGTGTCGGTGAGGTTGATGCGGCTCATGTCCGAGGGGTCGGACTTGCTCATCTTCTTGGTGCCGTCGCGCAGGCTCATGACGCGCGTCGCCGGGCCGGTGATGACCGGCTCGGGCAGCACGAACAGCTCGGTCTCGTAGTCGTTGTTGAACTTCTGCGCGATGTCGCGGGCCAGCTCGATGTGCTGCTTCTGGTCCTCGCCCACCGGCACGTGGGTGGCGAGGTAGACGAGGATGTCCGCCGCCTGGAGCACGGGGTAGACGTAGAGGCCGACGCTCGCGCCCTCGCGGTCCTTGCCCGCCTTCTCCTTGAACTGGGTCATGCGGTTGAGCCAGCCGATGCGCGCGACGCAGTTCAGCACCCAGCACAGCTCGGCATGGGCCCGGACCGCGCTCTGGTTGAACAGCACCGCCTTCGCCGGATCAACGCCCGCCGCCAGGATCGCCGCCGCCATCTCGCGGGTCTGGGCCCGCAGCTCGGCCGGGTTCTGGCGCACGGTAATGGCGTGCAGGTCGACCACGGAGAAGATGCACGGGGCTTCGTCCTGCCAGCGCACCCAGTTCCGAATCGCTCCCAGATAGTTGCCGAGATGCAGATTGCCGGTGGGCTGGATGCCGGAGAACACGCGCTTGGTCATGGCTTTCGTTCCTGTCGCCTGCCGCCCGGCCGCCTTCCGGCCCGAACGGCGCACTTCAACCGTGCCGGGTCATAGCACTCAGGGCGGTGCGGTCAATCGCCCGCGCGCCGCAGACGGGCTCGCAATTCGCCGAGGGGCAACGCGCCGAACAGGGCAGCGGCGGCAAAATAGACCACCCCGCCCGCCGCCACCGCCGCCGCCACCGCCGCCACCCGCTCGGGCGCGGTGCCGTCGAAGCGCAGCGGGGAGAGGCGAAGGAGCGCCGCCAGCGCCGCCGCCATCACGGCGGAGGCCGCCGCCGCGCCCAGCGTGCGCCGCAGGAAGCGGCGACCGAAGCGGAACGCGCCCTGGCGGCGCAGCACGGCATAGAGCAGCGCGCCGTTGGCCCAGGCGGAGGCGGCCGTCGCCCAGGCGAGCGCCGCCACCTGGAAGCGGTCGATGAGCAGGAGGATCGCCGCGACGTTCAGCACCATGGCGGCAAGCGCCGTCTTGACCGGCGTTGCCGTGTCTCCGCGCGCGAAAAAGCCGGGGGTGAGCACCTTGACGAGCACATAGGCGGGCAGGCCCGCCGCCAGCCCGGCGAGCACGGCGGCGGTCCAGGCGGCGTCCTCCGCCCCGAAGCGCCCGCCCAGATAGAAGGCGGTGGCCAGCGGCCCGCTCAGCACCATCAGCGCCGCCATGGCGGGCAGCGCGAGGAACAGCGCCACCTCCGCCGCCCGGTTCTGGAGGCTGGCCGCCTTCACCGCGTCTCCTTCGGCGACATGGCGGGAGAGCGCGGGCAGCAGCGCCGTGCCGAGCGCGATGCCGACAACGCCCAGCGGAAGCTGGTTCAGCCGGTCGGCATAGCTGAGGTAGCTGAGGGCGCCCTGCGGCAGGTGGCTGGCAAAGACGATGTCGATGAGCTGGCCCAGCTGATAGATGCCCGCGCCCACCGCCGCCGGCACCACCGTGCGCCCGAACTGGCGCACCCGGGGGCCGAAGCGGGGCCGCCGGAGGCGCAGCCGGATTCCGGCGCGGCGGCAGGCCCACAGCAGCCACAGGAATTGCAGCAGCCCGGCGAGGGAGACGGCCCAGGCCAGCGCGGTGGCGGTGAGGATCTCGGCCCCGGCGCTTCCCTCCCCGGCGCCTCCCTCCCCGGATGTCGCCGCCATGGCGAGGAGCAGCGCCACGTTGAGCAGCACCGGTGCGGCGGCGGCGGCAGCGAAGCGGCTGAGGCTGTTGAGGACGCCGCCCAGCAGCGCGGTCAGCGCAATGAAGAACAGGTAGGGGAAGGCAAGGCGCGACAGCGTGACCGCCAGCTCGAACTTGCCCGGCACCTCCCGGAAGCCGCCGCCGCCGTTGAGCAGCCAGACAAGGCCGGGCATGGCCGCCTCGGCCAGCGCCGTCACCAGCAGCATGAGCGGCAGGAGGAGGGAGAAAATCTCCTCGGCGAAGCGCCGGGCGGCGTCCAGCCCGCCGTCCGCCTTCTCCCGGTTGAACAGGGGCACGAAGGCGGCGGAGAGCGCGCCTTCCGCGAACAGGCGGCGGAAGATGTTGGGCAGGCGGAAGGCCAGGTTGAAGGCGTCCGCCGCGAGGCCCGCCCCGAGCAGGCGCGCCATCACCATCTCGCGCGCAAAGCCGAGAAGCCGGCTGACCAGTGTCAGCCCCCCGATAAGACTGGCGGCCCGGATCAGGGTCATTGGCCCCGGTCCGAACCGCCCGTTTCAGCCACGATCACGCCCGACGTCAGGCGTTGCCGGCCACATCGCCCGACGTGAGGTCGGCGCCCGGGCCCTGCTGCTGACGCTGCTGCAGGTAGAGGGCGGCAAAGTCGATGGGATCGAGCAGCAGCGGCGGGAAGCCGCCGTCGCGGGTGCTGTCGGCGATGATGCGGCGCGCGAACGGGAAGAGCATGCGCGGCGCTTCCACCAGCAGGAACGGCTCCAGCGCCTCCTCCGGCACGTTCTTCAGCGCGAACAGGCCCGAGTAGAGCAGCTCGACCTGGAACGCCTTCTGGGCCTCCTGACGGGCAATCGCCTCGATGCGCAGGTCCACCTCGTAGGCGTCCTCGCCCATGCGGCGCACGCCCACGTTCACGTTGACCTCGATGCGCGGCTGGGTCGCGGCGGCATTCTGCAGCGAGTGCGGCGCGTTCGGATTCTCGAAGGAGAGATCCTTCACATACTGGGCAATGATGCCAACCTGCGGGGCAGCGTCGGCGCCCGTGGTGGCCTCGGCGGTGTCTTGCTGATTCTCGGCCATGGATAACCTTTTCTTGTCTGTGCTTTATCGAATCGTGCCAGTCCAGCCCCCGGCGTTAGCATGGCCCGCCGAAGGGAAGCAAGTGCGCCACCCCTCTGCCCGCCGCAGAGAACGAATGCCACCGCCAAAGCGCTCCGCCCGCAGCCTGAAGCCGGAAAATGCGCTTCCCCGTGCCGGGAATGCGCCAAGCACGGCTTGCAGCGTCGCCGGAAACGCCTAACTGAAAGTTTGTGTAAAGATGGACCGTCCGTTGCGCCGTTGCTATGGTATCAATTGGTGGGATGAGCGTTTTAGCGAGTGGAAACCGGGCCGGATCGAATGTCTGACAGCACGCAAATCATCGAGATCGTCTTCCTGGCAATGCTGGCCGGGTTCGTGGCACTGCGGCTGGTCAGCGTGCTGGGCCGCCGCACCGGCAACGAAAAGCCGGCAACCGATGGCGTTGCGGGCTCGGATGCCTCCGGCCGCAACGGCGAGGCCGGCGGCCAGGGCGATACGCGCGGCACCGTGCTGCACCTGCCCTCCGACGTCTCGCCCCAGACCCGCGAGGGGCTGCAACAGATCGCCGAGGCCGACGGCCAGTTCGATGCCCGCAACTTCATGGAAGGGGCGCGCTCGGCCTACCGCATGATCCTCGAGGCCTTCTGGAACGACGACCTCGACTCGGTGAAGCCGTTCATCGCCGACCACGTGCTCGACCAGTTCCGCCGCGCCATCGACGCCCGCAAGGCCGAGGGGCTGACGCTCGACAACCGCCTCATCAGCATCGACCGCGCCGCGCTGGTGGAAGCCACCCTCTCCGGCGCCATGGCGGAAGTGACGGTGCGCTTCGACGCAACGCTCGCCGCCGTGACCCGGGACCGGGACGGCAAGGTGATCGCCGGCTCGGAAACCGACGCGGTCAAGACCCACGACATATGGACCTTCAGCCGCCATACCCGCTCGCCGGACCCCAACTGGCTGTTGACCGCAACCGATACGGCTGCCTGACCCCATGACATCGAAAGCGTATTGGACGGCGATTGCCGTCTCGGTGAGCCTGTCTGTTCTCGCAGCCTGCACCCCGACCCCGAAACAACCGGTCACCCCGGCGCCCGAGCCTGCACCGGCCCCCGCGCCCACGCCCGCGCCCGCGCCGGTTCAGCCCAAGCCCGGCGAGCCCGCGCCCGAGGCGCTGAGCGCGGCCGAGCTGCCGCGCAGCCGGGGCCCGGACGTCGCCCGGCTGCCCGGCTGGCAGCAGGCCGACCCGCTGCCGGCGCTGATCGCCTTCCGCAAGTCGTGCCGCGCGCTGGAGAAGCGCCAGGACATCTCCGGCCTCACCCAGCCGGGCGACTGGAGCGCGGCCTGCGCCGCCGCCCGCACCACGCCCGACACCAGCGCCGAGGCCCGCCGCTTCTTCGAAACCCAGTTCGCCACCCTCCAGGTGGGCGACGGCACCGGCCTCAACACCGGCTACTACGAGCCGGAACTGGCGGGGTCGCGCACGTGGTCGGTTGAGTATTCCGTGCCGCTCTACAAACGCCCGCCCGAGCTGGTGGACGTGGACCTGGGCGCGTTCCGCGTCTCCCTGCGCGGCCAGCGCATCGCGGGCCGGGTGGAGTCGAGCCGCCTCGTCCCCTACTACGACCGGGGCCAGATCGAGGACGGCGCCCTCAAGAACCGCGGCCTTGAAGTGGCATGGGTCAAGGACCCCTACGAAGCGTTCTTCCTCCACATCCAGGGATCGGGCCGCATCAGGCTGCCGGACGGCTCCATCATGCGGGTGGGCTACGACGGCCAGAACGGCCACCAGTACGTGGGCATGGGCCGCCGCCTGCTCGACCTGGGCCTGCTCCAGCCGGGTCAGGCCACCATGCAGGGCATCATCCAGTGGGCGCGGGCCAACCCGGCGAAGGCACGGGAGATCATGCGCGAGAACCGCTCCTTCGTGTTCTTCCGCGAGCTGACCGGCGACGGCCCGCTCGGCGCCATGGGCGTCGCCCTGACGCCGGAGACCTCCGTCGCCGCCGACCCGCGCTTCATCCCGCTCGGCACGCCGCTGTGGCTGCAATCCGCCTACCCCAACCCGCAGAACCGCCAGCAGCAGCTGCCGATCGCCAAGCTGATGGTGGCGCAGGACACGGGCGGCGCCATCAAGGGTGCAAACCGGCTGGACCTGTTCTGGGGCGCGGGCGAGCGCGCCGCGCTCATCGCCGGCGGCCTCTCCTGGCGCGGCATCACCACCCTGCTGCTGCCCAAACCGGCGGTGGAGCGGGCACTCGCCACCCCGCCGCGCCCGATCGCCTCGGCTCCGGCTGCGGCCCCGGCCCGGAACGCCGCCGCGTCATGACCCGCCGCCTGCGCCCGGACGAAAAGGCGGCGTGGGAGGCCTTGACGGCGCAGGTCGGCAAACAGGACAAAGCCCCGCGCAAGCCCCGCGAACTGCGCCCGGAGGAAGCGGCGCTGTGGGAACAGGTGGCCGCGCAGGTGCGCCCGCTCGGCAACCGGCCCAGCGCCCCCGCCCTGCCGCGCGTGCGCCCGCCCAAGGGGCCGCGCGCCGAGCCGGTGATGCCCGCCGTCACCCGCCACCTCGCCGACGTCTCGGTCACCGAGGCCACGCTCGACGCCGTGTGGGACCGCAAGATCCGCACCGGCGAAGTGCTGCCCGACCTTGTCGTCGACCTGCACGGCTACACCCGCGAAGCCGCCTACAAACTGCTGGAACGCCGCCTCCGCCAGGCCTGGGAACGCCGCGCCCGGGTGGTGTTGATCGTCACCGGCAAGGGCCGCTCCACCACCCCCTGGCCCGAGACCCCGCGCGGCATCCTCAAGGAAGAACTGCCCCGCTGGCTCGACGAGCCGGGCCTGCGCCCCTACGTCTCCGCCCTGCGCCCGGCCCACCAGCGCCACGGCGGCATGGGCGCGTTCTACGCCATCCTGCGCCGGGTGCGCGGCGACCGGGGGGAGTAGGGAGGGAGCCAAAACAGGAGGCTATCAGGAGCTGCTCTGCGTTAAGGCCAGCAGATGAAGGAGCATCACCATTTCGCTGCGTGGTGTCTAAGAGTCCGTTTGAGAATTCTCATGGGTGGGCAATACGCCGGAGCAGGAGGCTGCCCATGGCGATGTGAACCATGGCTTCGGACACATCGAGGCGCTGCT